>RCNE010005152.1_pt1 | contig 11779 bp, 11 predicted proteins | sample 2041361 | NCBI WGS metagenome assembly RCNE01 (sample SAMN09708229, study PRJNA481090) | Marine sediment metagenome, whole genome shotgun sequencing project.
ATCAGCATGACCATGAAAGATGCCGACCTGGCCGACGTCATGGACATGATCTCCCGCGAGCAGCGCGTCAACATCTTCGTTTCGACGGACTCCAACGAGGAAGTCTCCTTCAGCCTCTATGACATGACCTTGCCAGACGCTATTCGGGCCATTGCGAATGCGGCTGGCCTTGCCGTCGAGCACTATGACGGCAATTACTTCATCATCGATCGGGGCGATGCGGGCAAGTACGCGCCCGATGCGCTGACCCAGGTGCGCAGCTTCGAGCTGCAATATGTCCTGGTGGACGAAATGCAGTCGCTGCTGGAACCGTATCTTTCCGACTATGGGGAAATCACCGTATTTTCTGAGAAGAATATTTTTCTCATCGAAGACACACCCGCGTTTCTTCGACGTACGGCGGAGCTGGTACGCCAGATCGACAAGCAGCCGACCCAGATTCTTATTGAGGCGAAAATCCTCGAAGTAACGCTGACCGATGAAGATTCTTCCGGTCTGGACTGGACCAGGTTCTTCAACAGCGACGGCGGTAGCGGTGAAGTCGGTGGACAGGGTCTCAATAACACCGCAAGCCCGGGTCTGTTCTTCACCTATACGAATGACAACATCACACTGGCGCTGGATGCCCTGACCGCGCAAGGTCGCGTGCGCACCTTATCGTCGCCCAAGCTGCTTGCCGTCGAGGACCAGGAATCGTCGGTAATCGTGGGAGACCGTCGTGGCTACAGCGTCATCACGACCATCAACCAGGTAACCACGGAGAGCATCGAGTTCCTGGAGTCAGGCGTCATCCTGCGGGTCACACCGTCGGTCGATGCCAACGGCCGCATATTGATGGACATACATCCCGAAGTCAGTACCGGTGTAATCGATCCACTGACAGGTATCCCTTCGCAGTCAACCACTGAAGTAACGACGCGGATGATTGTGCCCAACGGGCAGACGATCTTCGTCGCCGGACTGATCAAGCACCGTGTTGAGGAAAGCAAGCGCGGAATACCGATCGTAAGTCGCATCCCGGGCGTCGGGCGCCTGTTCTCCAGCCGTGAAAACAACAAGACCAACACCGAGACCATCGTGCTGATTACGCCGACAATCCTCGGTGACAAGTCGATCCTGGTTGACGAAGAAACCATTGAAATCATCCAGGAAATGGAGCAACGCCAAAGCGCTGATTCTGAAGTACTTAACGACGAAATGGAGCTGTTCTTCGGACCGCAATAACCGGGGTCGAACCGAGGTTTTCCGCTACTTTAAGTGGGGTCGAACCGAGGTTTTCGACGACGACGGTCTTTTTCGATCGGCCTTTCTTGGCCTACCGTTCTTGCGGTGTCGAACCGATCGGCCAAGCATGGCCTCTATCTGGTCCCTGAAGCAATCAGTCCCCAACACCAGACATGCGTTAGTGGTATCACGAATCGTCGCAAGCAAGTCCGGTGCAATGCTGTCGTGAAATAGACTCCTGTACGCGACCCGGCGCTCATCAGAAGTTTTCGCCAGCGATTCGTACACGGCATGTGGCGTGAGTAATGCATCGCATATGCCCCGAGCATTATGGGCAAAGCTCGAATAAGGGTACTCTCCCGGCGTGGAGACCAGGCCAGCTCGCACCGGATTAAGCTCGATGTACTTGTGGCAGGTCAGAAGATACTGATCGTCCTGCACTAAGCTCGCTTTATAGCGGCCCTGCCATAACGTGCCAGTACGGTCATACTTCTTGTTTAGCATCTGCACATAGCTGCGTCCGATAGCTTGCATGACGAGAGGAATTGATCGAGCGCTGCCTGGCGTCACCAGCAAATGCGTGTGATTGGTCATCAATACATAGGCATGAATCTGACAGTCGTACTGGTTGGCGGCCTTATCGAGCGTACGCAGATACAATTCGTAATCACCAGACTCGAAAAACACGGCCTGCTGGTCCACGCCTCGCTGTATGACGTGCTGTGGAATATCTGGAATAAAATAACGCGGCGGACGCGGCATGTAGTTCACGCTACTTGATGAGCTCTGGACGATATTGTGACCGCCGCGCACGTCTTGCCAGCTCAGTAACTTCGGTTCGACCCCAGTTATTCAATTAAGCGATCAAAAACCTCGGTTCGACCCCGGTTTGTGCTGTTACCAGGTGTAGCGTGCGCTTATCGAGAGGTTCTGGCCCGGCGAATCCAGCCCGGAGCCGTGCGCGCGATAGCGCTTGTCGAGCAGGTTGTCGAGCGCTACCGAGAACAGCCAATGCCCTGCGTGTTCTTTCTGTAGTCTTGCACCGAGAATGGCCCAACCGGCAGTGCCTTGTGGGTCGATTCGTGTATCCCGCACGTCACGCGCACTCAGCCGATGCTGACCACTGGCAAAACGAAGCGAGCTCTCGAGTCGATACTCACCACCATTGTCATACGAGAGAACGAGCTTGCCGTTAAACGGCGGGATGCGATCGGCGGGCTCCGTATCGAAACCGACGGCTTGTTGTTCGCCCCAGGTGTAATTGAGAACAGCGCGAGCGTTTAGTGCATCGCTTATCCGCCAATCCACGCCGGTTTCGACACCGCGAATCAAAGATTCGGCGGCGTTGACGCTCTGCACGATATCCCGCCCGTCCGGCGTCACATCGCCGGTGCCTACGGATGTGATGCGATCATCGTAGCGCAGCGCGTACACCATCAGGTCGAGCCGCACTCGATCCGAGCGAAATCGCACGCCAACGTCTGCTTGCGTCACACGTTCTGAGTCCAGCGTTGTGTTCGGAATATTAAAACGATTCCCCGGTCGGTTACCCAGCGTTCCGAGGTCGAATACATTGGGCGCACGAAACCCGAGCCCGATATTCGCGAGCAGCTGCCAGCGCTCCGCCGCATCGAAGATCCAGCCGATGTCGCCGCTAAGGTCAGTGCTGTCGATAGCCGCTGCACTCGATACGACGGTCGCGGGCAAAGTAACTTCGTCGTTGCTAACCCGGATGCCACCACTCAGCTTGTGGCGCGCACTGACCTGCTGCTGCAGGTTGCCGTAGAACGCCGCTTGCCGTACTCGTGAGCCGTCGGGAAACCGTGACGTCAGAGCCTGGCTTGCGCCGGTCAACAGGTCTTCCTCCAGGCGTTGGCTACCAACCTTGTCGTGGTAAAACTCGGCGCCGATTATCCATGAACCAACATCGGTCAACCTGGATGCGCTGACCGTCAAACCATAGAGGTCGCTGCTGTTGGACTCGCGACGCCTGTCCGTCGCTTCGAAGTCGCGTGACACTCGATCATCGTCAATGCGCTGCCAGGCCACGTCGGTGTTCCAGTCGAGTCCGGCGAGCCCATCGGTAACCGTATATCTGCCATGAATGAAGGCACGGCGGTTAGGCGCGAAGAAGAACTCGGATGAAGACGGTTCGAGCTGTCCGAAACCGGGTACCAGCTCGTCAACGCGCGGTGTCTCCGGCTGCTCCAGGTAATGTGCGTCAACCAGCCAGGAACGATCTTCACTTGGTGCGCCGGCAACTAGCAGCCGCGCTGCCTTCGACTCGTAGCCGCTGGGCCCGATACGTCCTCCGCTACCCGTCCTACGATTACCTGTCTTCAGGTACTCCGCGCTGAAAGATGACGCCAGTGAGCGATTGCCTACATCTATCGTTGCCCGCGCTACTTTGGCTAGCTCCGCCGTATCGAGCGAAATAAACGTATCGCCGCGTACCTCGGTTTCGGCGGAGTCAAACGTCGGCACGCGCGTCACGAGCTGCACGACGCCGCCCACGGCATCGTTTCCGTACAAGGACGTCGGTGTCCCTCGCAGCACCTCGATACGCTCAACTGACGTTACAGGCACGAGCGCGAAATATTGCGTCGGAGCACTTCGGAAGATCGCGTTGTTAAGGCGCACGCCGTCGACAAGATGCAGGATCGACGAGCCTTTGAGGCCGCGAATTATCGGCGCGCCCTGTCCTGGCGTCGTCTGCTGGAGATACACGCCGACATTCGACGCCAGCGCGTCGGTAACCAGTTTTGTGGACTGTACGGTCTCCCGACTGAGCAACGTCAGCCCCGATGAAATCTCTTCGCTACTAACAGCACGACGCGTTGCCGTGACAACGACTTCGTCGATCTCGGGCTTGTCGGTTGCGCTTTGGTCGGCCGCACTGGTGAGCGGAGCGACCGTGGCCGCCAGCAAAAGGAGGGGTCTGAGCATGGCGCAAAGGGTACATCATCTTACGCCCGCACATGAATGCAAAAGACAAGGGACTCCTGGTCAGAAGCGCTTTTAGACAAAAAAAAGGGGCGCCCCGCAAGAGGCGCCCCGCTCTCCGTGCTAACCCTGCTGTTTAACCGCGATTCTTCAGAGCATCGCGAATATCAGTCAGCAACTGCACTTCTTCCGAAGGCTTTGCTGGCTCAGCCGGCTTTTCCTCTTCCGTCTTCTTCATCTTGTTCATGCCACGAATCACCATGAAAATAGCGAATGCGATGATCAGGAAGTCGAGCACCGTGTTCAGGAACGTTCCGTAGTTGATCGTCGGAGCGCCGGCTTCTTTGGCAAGTGCCAGTGTCGCGTAGGTCGTGTCGCTCAGGTTAATGAACAGCTGGCTGAAATCGACATTGCCCATCAGCATACCGATAGGCGGCATGATGACGTCTGCCACAAATGAACTGATAATTTTTCCGAATGCGCCGCCGATAATGATACCGACTGCCATGTCGACAACATTGCCGCGCATTGCAAATTTCTTGAATTCGTCAAGCATTTTTATTCCCCTGTTGAACGTAGCGTTTTTTATTGAAACGAGTAAATGTCAGGCGGGGATCGTACCGGCAAATCAGACTGGAGCGATGTTTCGCAACAATCGTTCACAATTGCGAACGGCTCAGTGCGTCAGGCGCTTTATCTCTGTCAGTAATTCCTGCGTTGGAGCCAGCTTTCGAATGAAGTGCGTGAAGGCGAGCTTCTGCTCTTCGCTCTGCTTTGAGGCGGTCAGTGCATCAGGCGCTTTATCTCTGTCAGTAATTCCTGCATTGGAGCCGGCTTTCGAATGAAGTGCGTGAAGGCGAGCTTTTGCTCTTCGCTCAGCTTTGAGGCGGTCAGTGCGTCAGGCGCTTTATCTCCGTCAATAATTCCTGCATTGGAGCCGGCTTTCGAAAGAAGTGCGTGAAGGCAAGCTTTTGCTCTTCGCTCAGCTTTGAGGCGGTCAGCGCGACGATAGGCTTGGCGTATCCCCTCTCGCGCAGCACTTTTGCTGCGACCACGCCACCAACGCCCGGCACATTGCAGTCCATCAGCACCAGGTCGGGGTCATACTTGAGCGCCTTGTCGATCGCTTCAGAACTGTTGGAGCTCGTAATCAGACCGTAGCCGGATCGATGCAGGTAGTGCTCAAGCAGCGCGATCATGTCTTCATCGTCATCGCAGATCAGAATGCTAAGTGCCTTCGACGCGATCGTATCGTCGCTCGGAGTCGGCAGGACCGGTACGTTGGTGGAGGCCGCATCGTCGCTTGCGGCAACCGGCATATGCACGCTGACGGTGCAGCCTTCGCCAGGCATGGAGTCCAGCGCCACCTCACCACCCATAAGCTCAACCAAGCGCAGCGTTATGGTCAGACCGAGCCCTGCACCCGTTTCGCCCCGGCCGCTACCGCGTTCAAACGCCTTGAATACTCTCTCCTGGTCGTCAGCGCTGATTCCCGGACCTGAGTCGCTGACCGTGACGACGATCCTGCCGTCATTGTGGGTCGCGGTCAGCTTCACGCCGCCTTCGTGCGTGAATTTCACAGCATTGCCAAGCAGGTTAATGAGGATCTGCCGCAACCTCACTTCGTCCGCATGAATGCGTCTCGGCATATCAGGATCAACATAGGTCGCGAACGACAGTCCCTTCTCCGCCGCCAGCGGCGCCATCATTGCCGCCATGTCATTCAACAACGCCAGGATATCGAAGTCGAACTCCAGTAACTCGACCTGGCCGGCATCGAGACTGGCATCATCGAGAACCGCCTCGACGAGGGACGTCAGGTGGCGGGCCGATCGGGATATGGTCTCGACACTCTTTTGAATGTCGTTGCTGCTGCTTGTCGCTTCCGTGGCGAGCTCTGCGTAATTGATGATTGACGCCAGTGGCGTGCGAAACTCGTGGGACATCATTGCAATGAATCGGCTCTTGTTCTCGCTGATCCGCTCTGCCTCACGACGATGATGATCCAGCTCTGATTTAGCCTCGACGAGTTCGCTGATGAGTTCGCGCTGGCGCGCGATGAGTTTATGCTGGCGCGCATGCATCAGTCGTAGTTCATTGACCGACTGCTGCCTCGAATGAATGGCGCCGTGATCGGCGCTCGCGTCCAGGAAGATCGCGTAGCAATTGTCGCCCTCGGGAACTATATGCATGTTCACGACGGAACCCCCGGGCGTCTCCAGGAACTCGAAATTTTGTTTCACGTCCAGAGGAATGCCGACCAGAAAGGGCGCCACGTCACGGATATCCGTCGCAGGCTCGATGCCAGCCAGCCCACACCAGTTGCCATCCCCCCAGCTTTCGACAAACCGGTACTGCGAATCGATCAGCAGGCAGAAAGGCCTGGTCTCAGAAAGAAAGTCTTCCTGCAGGTAGCTGACGACGGCTTCCGGCAGGTCCACTATGCGTCCTGCAGGTCGTTGTCTATTATCCGCTCGGCTATTAGGGTGAATGCCTGGTCGACGTCGTCGCCGGTCTTCGCACTGGTGCGAAAGGCGCTGAGGAAGCTGGTCGCCAACTTCTCAAAACGCTGGTCGCTGACCTGCCACTCGACCGTCAAATCACGCTTGTTGACCAGCAATACGCTCGGAACGGGGCCGTACTTTTCGGTGATCTGGCCGCGCAGCTGCTCTACAGCCGTCAGCGTCGCGGGCCGCGTACCGTCGGCGACATAAATGTAGCCGCTGGCACCACGCAAGTAGGCGAATTCAGCATCACCGAACTTGTCCGAACCGGCCACGTCCCAGATGACCAGCTTGTGTGCGACACCACGGGCGGGAAAGTCGATTTCTTTCGTATCGATCTTCACGCCGACGGTGCTCAGGTATTTGTCGGAAAACTGGTTGGTTACGAATCGCTCCACGACGCTGGTCTTCCCGACGGCGAAGTCGCCGACAACGCAAACTTTGCTTGTCACCGGCGTCATGGCAGATTCGGTATTGCCTGCAACTGCAGATCAATCTCAACGTAACGTTTGCTGATGTCCGGAACCGGCGGACCGTTGGCGATTTCAGGTTCGCTGACAATCTTCGTTGCTACTCCGGACGTTACAAGGACACCCGCTGCCGTGTTTGCACGTTGACCCGCAAGTTCGGCGTTCGTTGCGCCATCGCCGGATGCGTCAGCAGAGCCTCTTACGCTGACAAGCAACGAATAGTCGAAACGAGCGGCATCCTTCTGCAGCTCGCTGAGCTCTGCCGCGTACTCGCCGAGCGCAACGTGATTGTCCTGCAGAAACTCGACGCCGGTCTGAAAGTAGAACTTGCGCTGTTTCATACCCTCGACGCGCGCCGCGAATTGCTGCCGATCTAACGCCGTCAGCCCACTGGTATCGAGCGACTCGACGCCCGCCAGGCTCCCAAGACGAGCCCGTAATGTCCGTTGCCACGACCACGGCGCATCGCCTTCCACCACGAGGTTCGTGCCAGCAACACTGAATCGAGCTGCATCAGGCTGACCGAACATCTGCGCCGCTCGCGCCGCGATCATCTCTGGCTGCAACGACTGGAACGGCTGCGTGCTGACATTGATTCGATCCGCCGGAATGTCGATGCTCTCAGCCACGTCCACGACGCTGACCGCCAGCGGGTCCCGAAGCCCGCGCACAAGAAATTCTTTGCCATCGCGGCTCAACTCCGTCACATGGATACCGGGCGTCGCCTCAAGCGCTGCCCCGAGCTCTTGCTGTTGTTGTGAATACAGCCAGCCCCTGATCACAAAGAAAGACGCAACAGCGGCCAGCAGCAGCAAGACCATGATCATGAAGAGTGACGGGCCCCGACGCGCCTTTGCGCTTTCCTCACGCGCTTCGAACTGAAGGCAGCGTTCGAGCTCGACGTCGACGTCGGGAATCGTGGAGGTGTCGCCCTTGTACTCGCGAATCGCCTCCCCATAGCGAAAATGGATACGCTCAAGGATTGCCGTGAGGTCTGTACGCAGGCTTTTCGGCGGCACGCCGCGTATGACGCAGACGAGAAGTGCGTGCGGCCCATGCACCGCCCACAGTGTGAAATCGCCCATATCCGCAGATTCGAGTCGACCCGTCCGATCGGGCGAAAACGACTCTTTTACGAAATCCTGGATCGCCGTGAACATCGCTGAAACGGCGTCACTGTCTTTGATTTTAGAGCTCTGGTGGTGCACGTGCTCCACCAGGAGTCCGTTTTCCCGACTGATCAGGTAGGCCTGCTCAACTCGGAAACGCAGGGTCTTTTGCAGGAGAAACTCGCCGAACGGCACACCCGCACGCGAAGCCTGCCAGCGCCATTTCAGGCCCTTCGGGCTAATACTGTGTTCGACCGCTTCATTGATCTGCTGAGTGAACGTCCGCAAGGCATGCATGATCGACTTACGGATGGCGGGACCCATAATCGGATACAGGGCATCGCCGTAAGTTTGCGGGTCGTCTCGAAACGCTCGCTGCAGGCATTCACCCACCGGATCCGTCAGTGACTCAACCAGCTCCGAGTCCTTCTTATGACTTTGATAAATGGCCTCGGGGAGAATATCGGCCACGTCAGCCGTGCGTATCTCGCGACGCTCGACGCGTTCGGAAATCGAATCCAGCGCTTCCTTTTCCGCACCGAAAAGGAGTTCCTTCAGCTGCTCGAGATCATTCATCGCGATTCCGGCTCAGGCACGTTCAGGCGCCCGGCGACTTGGAACCTTTCTTCAGGCGTGACGATAGCTCAGTCAAGATAGCGGCCAAATCCTCGCGCGCGAGTTTGTCATCGGCCAGGCTTCGGGTTTCTGAGGCCAGGCTTTTGCTGAGCTGGTCGTGGGTGTCACTAACCATCCCCGACAGCTCCTCGCTCTGTTCCTGCAGTAAACCGCGCAGCTCCTGCGTCTCGCTGCCGATCTGCTCCTCGAGCTCCGCGTACCAGGACTCCAGCTGCTGCGCCAGTCCTTTGAGTTCCTTGGAGCCCTGCTTGCCGTCTTCACGGCGAGACTTACGTTCGTCTTTCACCTGCTCAGCAAGCTTCTCGACCTCACGCTTGGCAAACGTATCAAGTCGCTCCATGCGTTTTTCGAAATTGCTGGAAATCAGCTCGATGTTCTTCGTGAGCCGCGTCTCGAGATCCGCGAACCGCTGCTCGTAGTCGCGCATCTGTCCACCGAACAAGATCTCGCGAATCTTGTCGACATTGCCGTCAACGTTTTCCGCAGACAATTCGCCCTGGTTTCGAGTTTGTTTTTTTACCATACCGTTCTACCTCGTAATTTCTAACGCTTCGCATCCATCATTATGCGTCGATTCTCTAGCCGTTCACTTTCTCTAGTCGATAGCCATGCTGATATATCGCCGAGAGTAGCCAGCCGTTTTGTTTTGTGAGTTTGAGCTTCTTTCTCAAGCGACTTATGTGAGTATCAACGGTGCGCGTCGATACCGATTTATTATCGATGCCCCAAATAGATTCGAGCATGTGATGCCGTGATATCATTTTCCCGGCGTTTCGAAAAAGGAAAAGTGCCAGCTCGAACTCCCTGTTTGTCAGGACGATCTTCTCACCGTCGAGACTGAGCGCATTGCTGGCGACGTTTAAAGAGTACGGGGCGATATCAAGCACTTCTTCTTCTGGCTTGTTGCCTGCGGCACGACGCAGTACCGCAGCCACGCGCGCCACCAGTTCCGCCTGCCGAACAGGCTTTACAAGATAATCGTCTGCGCCGGCTTCAAGACCTCGGACAATGCTTTGTTCCTCGTCCTTTGCCGTCACGATCACAACGGACGTGTAATCGTCCATACTATTGCGCAGCTTCTTCAGAACTTCGATACCACTGAGATCCGGCAGCATCCAGTCGAGCATGTAAAGGTCGAAGCTGTCGCGCCTTACGGCACGCAGAAAACTCCCCGCATCGCCGTAGCAATCAACAGTGTGTTCCGCGTTCATTAGCCAGAGCTTCACCAGCTCGGATTGATCCGGATCGTCTTCGAGAATTGCCACTCGCAAATCGTTGCTCCAATCGACCGAATGATGTCCCCATTGGGTCGGCCAGGCACTGGCGATCTTATTCTTAATAGATTCGCGCCAGTCGTGGCCCGATTATAGCCGTTTACGCACCAAGTGCAGGAATTTTAGGGGATTATTTCAAGTCCAGGGCTGGCGCGCGGACCCTAGAGCACCCTGAGCCGTTGCAGGAACAGCTTGAGCTCATCGATCGCCTGCTCGATCCCGGAGGTATCTTTCTCGTCCGCCGCTTTTTCGATGCTCGCGCCGATCCAGGAAATATCGTCGAGGCCGTACGCGGCACCGGAACCGTACAGGTTATGTCCGGTGACACGAATCGCGTCGAAATCCGAGTCGGCCAGCGCTTTCGTCAACTTGCCGATATCGTCCTTACGGTTGTCCAGGTACTTGCCAATGAGCCTCCGCGCGAATGGGTCCGTAATCTCAATCGGTTTACCTGGCCCACCCGTCACGTTTGTCATCTTTGCGCTCATCGTCAGTAGTTTACATTCTCAAGCTGAGGCACAGGGCCTTTCGCCGGCTGCTTAGTGCGTAATTTTTGGCGGCAGCTTCTTGGCCTGCGCAACCCAGTCGCTTACGACCACGGTCGACGGCGGACGGCGCACGAGATTCTTGGCATTGTTTGCTTCGGCCATTGCCGCCGCCAGGTTCTCGGGATTGCGATTCCTGAGTTCTTTCACCGTATCAACGCCCGCACATTCAAGTAGCTCTGCGTACTGACTCGCAACACCGTTAATCCGAAACAGGTCAGCCATGTTTACGCACTTCAGAATACGCGTCTCGCTGAGTCCCGTCTTTTCGGCAAGTGCGACACGCGATTTCTTGTCTGCTGCTGCCTCCAGCAAGCTCTCGACGGTTCGTACGCCCGCACCACGCAGCGCCTCACCTGTCTTGGGTCCGATTCCTTCGATCTTCTCGATGCTCTTTGCCATTTCTGATTCTCTCTTGACGTTTATTTGAGTATTGAAAACTTGGGGAAAGTCTACGTCAGCATGGCTGTCAGCTCAGCAACTGTGACATTTGTTCACAAACCTTCAGTTCAGGTTCACTTATTGCGACGCCGGTCACGTTTGCCGTCGCGATCCAGCTGCTAACCTGCTAATAAGCAGGCAAAAAGCGCGTTAAGACCGGCAAAAACAACAGGGGCAGGCCCTGAGACATTCAGGGTCGGATTTGATCGTGGAGCGTGTTATGAAATACCTGTCTTGGACCTTCCTTCTGCCGGTGATCGTCGGCCTTACTGCCTGTACTTCCAGCGTCACCACATCACGTCCGTCGACCAATCTGGTCCACCAGGCCAGCGTTATACTGGTACCGGATGCGCCTAGTGAGACCGTTCTCATCGTCAGCCTCGAAGACGGCTCAGTGATCATGCAAACTATTAACTCCAGCGCTGACCTTTGTTTTAAGAAGAGCACGGATAGCGCGACGACTTGCCTGACGCAGGGTGCTCCCGTCTACGATCCTGCCACCAATGCCGTTATCGGCTTCGAGATGGTCGAAGACCACATTGAGCTTGTCGCCAAGGCCGACTGAAACAAAGCTCGCCCTACCCCCGCCCTTTCCGTTCCAGGCGTCGTACGCGCCCGGCATCGCTATTGTTA
>RCNE010001747.1_pt1 | contig 11777 bp, 9 predicted proteins | sample 2041361 | NCBI WGS metagenome assembly RCNE01 (sample SAMN09708229, study PRJNA481090) | Marine sediment metagenome, whole genome shotgun sequencing project.
CCCAAACGCTGAGGAAATGCTGCGCAACATTTACACGTTCGTCGATGAACACAGGGATTTTTTCGTCGCCGTTAACATGGTCGGACGCGAAGACAACGACAAAGGCTACCCGCTTCGATTCCTGGAGACGCTGCGCGAACTGCGGCAGCAACACAGTGGTGTGAAGTTATCGATCCACGCGGGAGAAGTGGACGAACCAAACAAGCACGTGCGCGACACCCTATTACTCGGCGCTGACCGAATCGGTCATGGCAACAACCTCATTACCGACAATGACACAATGTTAATGATGCGCCACGGTCCGTACCTGGTGGAGATCAACCTGATCAGCAACCTTTTGCTCAACTACGTAAGTGACTTCAGCGAGCACCCGTTCCCCGAATACTTGCGAACCGGAATTCCGGTCGCGCTTTCGACGGATGATCGCGGTATGTGGGATTCAACCATGACGGATGAGTTTTTTGTTGCCGTCACCGAGTTCAATTTATCCTGGGATGAAATCAAACTCCTAAGCCGCAACTCGTTGCAGTACTCCTTTGCTGAAGCCGACTTAAAGGAAAAACTGTTAAGCGATTTTGACAATCGCATACAGAAATTCGAGGCGCGTATGGAAAAATACGGTCTCGAGCGATTGGGACCGATGCCGGAAACGCGGCAATTCATTTGCAATCGATATCAGCTCTGCAACTAGGTGATCTGAATAGAACAGGACTTACAATGACAAATAATACGGACTCGCGCCTTAGTCAGGCTGAAGTTGATCGCTTTCAAGCTGACGGATTTCTGCTCGTTGAAGACTTCTTCACCAACGAAGAACTAGATCGCTTTGGCGAAGCTGTTGATGCCGCAGTCGAACACCGAACCCGGGATGATGGCCGCAAATTCGACGAAAAGAGCCTGTACGAACAGACATTCTTGCAGTGCATGCGGCTATGGGAAGATCATGACACGGTTCGACCGTTCACTTTTCATCCGAAACTATGCGCGGCTGCGGCGGCTCTGCTGCAAACCGACTGCGTACGAATATGGCATGACCAGGCCTTATACAAAGCACCGGGTGGGCGCAAGACAGACGCACATTGTGACTACCCATTTTGGCCAGCTGATACGACCGATCAGGTTTCTGTCTGGATACCCTTCCAGGACGTCAAAGCCGGCGGTGGCATGATGAGCTATGTAAAGGGATCGCATCGTTTGGGCCTGACGGACTTCGTCGACATCGGACAGCTGCACGGTGGCGAGGCCTATGACTTGCTGCAAGAACCTGCGGTTGCAGCTTGCGATCTCGATCCCGTTGTTGCGAAGAAGGGCTCCGCAGTTTTCCATCATGCGTGCACTATTCACGCCGCAGATGCCAATGATACAAACGACATGCGCCGCGTGATGACTATGGCCTATATGGCCGACGGCTGCCGTCGTTCGCGCGACGATGCCTATTTTTCACTCGACCGGGACAATATCAAGAGCGGTGAAAAAATCCGGGGCGCTGGCTTTCCGATTGCCTGGCCACGCGAGCCAGGTGACCTGCCCTCGCCGCCGAAGATGCTTGGCCCGAAGACCGGGTTTGAATTCTCAGACGCTGACCAGAGATAGCAGCTCGCTTAGGTCACGAATTTCGTGCGTGACCTGGTCAGTGGGCTTTTTGCTTTTATCTTTTGGGTTGTACCAACAAGTATCAATCGCGTAGTTGGTGCCACCTTGAATGTCCGATGACAGGCTGTCACCAACCATTAGCGACGTGTTCTTCTGCGGATTACCAAGCGCCGCAAACGTTAGCTCGTATATTTTAGTACCTGGCTTCGCAGTCTCGACTTCAGCCGAAATGACAATCGCGTCGAAATATTTCTCAAGATCCAATCGCTCGATCCGAGCTCTTTGAACCTCGCTAAGACCGTTCGTTATCAATGCCAGCGACGCCTGCCCACTAAGGCGCTGCAGAAGTTCTCGAGCACCTTCGAACAGTTCGCCGTTGCCGCCCAGTCCTTTGACGAAGTTCTCGGCCATTAGCGAAGCATCGGCATCGAATCCCTGTTGTTTTACAAGGCGCTCGAAACGGCCCGTCTTAACCTGTTGTGGAAGTATCTCTCCGCGTTCAACTGCTGCCCACAGGTCAATATTTATGCTCCGGTAGGCAGCGACGTGATCTTCCGGGTCGGGAATGCCCGCAGTCTGCAAAGTCTGCTCGAACGCCAATGCCTCCGAAGTATCAGAATCAAGTAGCGTGTGATCAAGGTCCAGAAGAAAAGTTGAATACTGCATTCAATCTATACTCGGCTGTCTGTTATTCTCATATTGTTCATTCTTCACCCAAGCTCATTCGATCCAAGCCGACACGGATACTATATTGATATGACTAAGAACCGCCTGGTTTTCACCTTCGCTTTTCTTTTCACTTTTCTTGTTGCTTGTACCGAAGTAACGCCGACTGCGGTTCCCGAAGTCGAGGCAACGGCCGACAGTGCCGACAGGATTGTAACGCTTTTATTCACCAATGATGTTGAAAGCGCTTACGACCCAATCCCTGCCTATTGGCTGGATGATATTGAGATGATCGGCGGCATCGCAGAGATGACGACCTTAATCGAAAATTTGCGCGCGTCCGAACCGAATGTGTTTTTGTTCGACGCTGGCGATATTTTTACGGGTGCTCTGGCGAAATTAACGGAGGGCAAGTTGTCATTTGAGCTCATGATCACGATGGGCTACGACGCCATGGCGATTGGTAACCACGAATTTGAATTCAGTGTTGACAGCTTTCAGTGGGAAAAGAATCGCGCGCCGTTCCCGGTACTTGGCGCTAACTTTTTCTATGCCGGTACTGATCACCCATTCGCCCAGGCACATACGATCATTGAACGCGATGGCATTCGCATCGGTGTGATCGGCATCATGGGCCAGGATGCCCGGACCGCAATTATTCCGTCCTATATTGCACCTCTTGATGTCACAGATCCCGCCAAGGCGGTAGAGAAATCAGTTGCGGCGTTGCGTGACCAGGTTGATATCATTGTTCTATTGACGCATCAGGGCAAAACGGCGCCGATGCAAACTGACGCTGAAACCGACCCACGATTGCAGCGCGATATCGACGCCGATATCGGTCTTGCTGATGCCGTAGAGGGTATCGACGTCTTGTTGGCGGGTCATGCTGACGCGGGTACGCCGGAAGCGGTTATTAGCCCGGCAAACGGCACTTTGATTATGCAGACTTACGGCCAGGCGACACACCTGGGCTACCTGCAACTCGTTATCGACGGTGAAACTGGCGAGATCAAGAAGCACAACGGCAAATTAATCCCGGTCGAATCAAATAAGCTGGTGCCAGATGAACGGATAATGGCGAAGCTGAAACAGTATCGAGATGCGCACTCGGATATTTTTGCCCAGGTAGGCGCAGTCGATGGGCCCTTGATTCGGCGCTACATTGAAGAATCCGATATTGGCAATCTGTTCGCCGATATCTTCGTAACGACAGGCGAAGCCGAAATTGGCATGGTGCACAGCGGTAGTTTACGAAAAGACATCGTGCAAGGCGACGTCAGACTCGTCGACGTTCTCGACGCCTATCCATTTGTCGATTCCGTGCTGGTCAAAGAATTGAGCGGCGATCAAATTCGTCGTGCGCTGGAGCAGTCGCTAACATTTGAGCGCGGCCTGTTACAGCTATCTGGCCTCGAGATGACCTACGACCTTAGTCAGCCCAAGTACAGTCGCATTGTCAGCCTGACGCGCAACGGGGAAGCCGTGATGAATGACGATCGATTCACTGTCGCTGCTGCGAGCTTCCTCGCGGAGGGCGGCGACTACTTCACGTCGTTCGCGGAGTCGCCAGTAATACGTGATGCGGGCATGGTTTCCGATGCCATCGTCCGTCACTTTCAGAGCCATGATGTTGTCGCCGTGCCGCAACGTGGTCGGCAATGGGATATTTCCGAAAGTACTAAGGAGTAACACGGGTGCGCGGCGACGAAATCGAAGTTCAACCGATACTTGGAAGCGCATTCTATCTTGCGACGGTGCTGGTTTCAGATCGGGGCTAGGTCATTCAACTCGCACATCGCGGCGAGGCCCACATCGATAGCTTGTTCGACGCTCACAGAATAATCGAGTATGGCAGTGCTAGCGGTTGGCTTGCTTATGACCGGGCAGATGGTGCCAGCGGGACAACCGAGGTGACCCGCGAGGTGAAAAATAAGGCTGGATTCCATTTCCATATTGACCACTTTATAGCCATTCACCTCGATGGCCGACAACTCACTCTTGATGGCAGGAATCGTATTCGATAAACCTTCGATCATACGACTCGACGGTCCGTAGAACCCAGGTGTTGCAGAAGTGATGCCAACGACATGATCAATTTTCATTCGTTGCGCCTGATTGCTTAGCGCAGCAACAACCTCTGGCGACGCTTTTGACGCATACGGAATGATTTTTGCCTTGAATCGAGCGGTATCAGAAGTCGCTGCGGTAAGAATTGCATATGCCTGCCTCTCAATCTCCGGAACCCATTGATCGGCTTCGGGGTGATCGTAATAGAGGCCTGCATTGTCCAAACCAAGCCCGTAGTTGGAAACCGCGAGCGTGCCTGGCTCGATGTCATCCTGACATCCCGCAGAAGTGCCAATACGAATAAACTTCAGCGGTTTGGCGGCAACATCCAGTTCGCAACTGCCAAAATCGAAAGCCTGAACGGCATATGCCTCAACCATCGCAATTTCCACATTGTCGACGCCGATACCGGTGCCAATCACAGAAACCGGCAACCCTGAATAGCTGCCGGTAATCGTAACGTACTCTCTGTTTCTGACTTCGCAACGGATATCATCGAAGCGCTTTGCAACGCGCAGCGCACGCGCCGGATCACCGACTAGAAAGACGTTCTCGGCTAGTTGACCTTTTGCCAACCCAAGATGCAGTACTTTGCCGTCGACGACGACGATTTCAGATGCCATGATTCGTTACTACTCTATAGAATTGCGATTGCAGCTGTAGTTAACATCATACGTGGAACACATATTGAAAAAAATCCGAATCCTGATTGTTGGGGGTGCTTCTCTGGATACCCTGGCGGGCGCCGACGATCTGGTAGCAGGAGGTGCTGGCATGTACACAGCGATGGCTGCTCATCGCAGTGGTGCGTCAGTGACTTTGTGTGCACCACGACCCGAACCGATGCCCGAGCCCTTACGGCCAGTCGCCGAGAGTCTTGAGTGGATCGGACCAGCAATAGATGTCGCCGACCTCGCGCACTTCAAGATTACCTACCGCGATGGTCTGACAACCTATGAAACATCAAAGTTCGGCGCAGAGGCGAACCTTACGGCAGCAGACCTACCGGCTGATCTTTCAATCTACGACTGCGTGCATCTGATCCCGCTAGGCAACATCAAACAGCAATATGAAATGGCGCTCGCGTGCAGAACAAGGGGAGCAAGACGCATCTCGGTCGGGACAGCATTGCATCTGATCGACCGTCAGCCTGATGCCGCTAAGAAAGCGTTGGCATTGGCAGATTTGTTCTTTATGAATGCAGAGGAAGCTCAGCGCTTGTTCGGATCGGTTGACGCCGTGCAGACACAAGCCGGTCAACTGATATTTGTCACCAAGGGCGGCGATGGCGCGATTGTAATACAGGGCGAGACCGCGACGAGCATTGGTGCTACCGCCGCGAACGTTGTGGACCCGACCGGCGCAGGCGATAGCTTCTGTGGCGCAACTCTGGTCCGACTGGCTCAGGGTAAGCACCCGGCCATGGCAGTGCGCCAATCCATGCCACTCGCAGCGAAAGTAACGGAACATATCGGTGCGACCGCGTTGTTGGCCAAATCGCCGCTACCGAAAGAAACCCTGGACCAACGAGTATCGGTGAACTTCACAATGGTCGATCAGATTTCCAGTCTAGTTGCCGAAAATAAGGACATCGCTCCGTTCGCTTTTGTCGATGCGGACCTGCCACCGATCGACCACGCCGCAACACTTGACTACTTTTTCGCCTCGACTTTGCAGCAGTTCGGGTTCTGGACGACTGCAGATGACAAGTACGACCGCCCTCTCGTCGCAATCTTAGACGGACAGGAGCGCAAAGGTGCTTTCTACTTCTTCCGCGCTTACTTACGCTGGCTAAAGAATGACCCCGAGATGCTCACCCCTGCCCGCCAGGCCAAACTTCGCAAAGCAGACTTATTGGCCGTTCTGCGTGCAGACAATGGCACAGACCCAATGCCTGCGCTCGATCTGCATCTATCGATGGCCCGGCAGTACGGTCGCGATATGCTCGCGCTTGGTATTACGCCGCAATCTGTTGTCGAGAAAGTAGACGCAGCCGCATCACCTTTATCAAGTCTCTTCGGCACACTGGATCAAGTGGGTGGTTATAAAGAAGACCCGCTGCGCAAGAAGTCCGCGCTGCTCGCAATTATTTTGCAACAACGTCCCGAAGCGTTCCTTAAGACAAGCAACGACATGCCGCCCATTGTCGACTATCACATCATGCGATCATGTCTGCGCACGGGACTGATCAATGTTGATAACGAAAGTCTGGCGGCGAAACTCACTCGCCGCCAAGTCCTGACTGAAGACGAGGAGTGGGCGGTTCGACGCACCGCATATAGTGCAATTGGACACGTCGCAACTAAGTCTGGGAAGAGCATGGGCGCCGTAGACTGGTTCTTTTTTCAGGCACGGCAGCGTTGCCCCGAAATAACCGAACCACGCTGTTCGGAATGCGCCGTCGACCCAGCCTGCGCGCACCGCAAAGAGCTGTTCCAGCCGGTTCTACGGACCAGCTTCTACTAGATTTGCAAACATTTGTTCTTTGATCTAACCTTTGTTTTCCATGACAAGTCGCGAACAACAGATTCTGGCCCTAATCCGTGCAGACCCCCTGATTTCACAGCAGGCTATTGCCGAAAAACTGGGCATCAGCCGTTCGGCCGTCGCCGGACACATCATGAAACTGACCAACAAAGGCATCATTGTGGGACGCGCCTATGTCGTCAGTGATGCGCCCTTCGTCGCGGTGATCGGTGGAATGAACATGGACATTCATGGCAAACCCGCCAAGACGCTGCGACGGCATGACTCCAACCCGGGAAGCGTGCATACATCGCCCGGCGGAGTCGCACGCAATATCGCGGAGAATCTGGCACGGCTCAGCATCGATTGCCGCTTGATATCGGCTGTCGGCAACGATCAGTATGGCCAGTCGCTGTTGCAGCAATGCCGCGACGCCGGAATCGATGTTCAACACGTGCAGCAGTTCGACTCGATTGCGACGTCGACCTATCTGTCAGTTCTTGACGGCTCCGGCGATATGCATGTGGCCATCAACGACATGGCAATTATCGATGAGATCGATCCAGAGCGGATGCACTCAATTGAGGCCATGCTCAAGCATGCTGCGCTCGTCGTCATCGATACGAATCTTCGTGAAGACACACTGGGCTGGCTCGCAGAACGTCTGGACGGACAAGCGGTATTCGTCGACACCGTCTCGACGATAAAGGGCAAGAAGATCAAGCCGTACCTAAGTGCGATTCATACTTTGAAAACGAACAGAGATGAAGCGGAAGCGTTGAGCGGCCTGAGTGCAAGAACCAACGCCGAACGGCGCAAGCTAGCAGCATGGTTTCACGCCAAAGGCGTCACACGACTATTCGTTACCCTGGGTAAGGGCGGTGTTTTTTATAGCACTGGCGATCAGCAAGGAATTGAACGGCCGCCTGACGAGAAATCCGAGATGCGCAACGCCGGCGGGGCCGGTGACGCATTCATGGCTGGTCTCGCTTACACATGGCTTCAAGACTGGCCGTTAAAGAAGTCGACGAAATTCGCGCTGGCGGCAGCCAACGTCACTTTGTTGGACGATAAAAGCAGCAGCCCGGCGATATCACTCGCCGCAATCAATCGCGTATGCGAGAACCAATATGCAGACTGAACAAGAAACCACGCCCATCGATATCTCCTCTGAGGTCGACGACGCACTCAAGACAGGTCGACCGGTGGTCGCATTGGAATCAACGATTATTAGTCACGGCATGCCTTACCCACGAAATGTGGAAACGGCGATGCTTGTTGAGAAGACAATTCGCGACTTCGATGTTGTCCCTGCAACGATCGCGATATTGGGTGGCCGCCTGAAGGTTGGGCTTAGCATCGACGAAATCGAATACCTGGGTAAAAAAGGACAACAAGTCACAAAGACCAGTCGGCGTGACATCCCATTCATTGTTACGCGCGAGGAAGATGGCGCCACTACTGTTGCTGCGACCATGATCATTGCAGCGATGGCCGGAATTCGTGTATTCGCGACCGGCGGCATCGGCGGTGTACACCGAGGAGCGGAATCAACAATGGACGTCTCCGCCGACCTGGAAGAACTGGCGAGAACCGATGTGGCCGTTGTCTGTGCGGGTGTTAAGTCGATTCTGGACATTGGCCTGACGCTTGAATATCTTGAGACAAAGGGTGTACCGGTTGTTGGCTTCCAGACCGACGCCCTGCCCGCCTTTTACACGCGCGACAGTGGTTTTGGAGTTGACTACCGCATCGACGACCCGCTCGCTGCGGCAAAGGCCATGAAAGCGAAATGGGACCTTCAGTTGCAGGGCGGAATGGTCATTGCGAACCCCATTCCCGAACAGTACGCGCTTGACCCGGACTATATTCAGGCAGTGATCGATGCTGCCAATGCGGAGATGACAAAAAGGGGTATCAGCGGCAAAGATGCCACGCCTTTTTTACTGGGAAGAATTGCGGAACAAACAGACGGCAAGAGCCTTGATGCGAACATACAACTCGTCATCAACAATGCGGCACTCGGGGCGAAAATCGCTCGTGCATATTCGGAGCTGGCATATGCATGAAGCGATCGATGCGCCCGCCATAGCGTCGATAGATCTCGGCGCATTTCTAAATGGGACAGCAGCGGAGCAAGCTAAGATAGCGACGGCCGTTGACGATATCTGCAGAAGCACTGGCTTTTTAATCATCGAGAATCACCAGGTACCTGCGGAAATAATCAGCAACGCCTGGACAGAGACGAAAGCATTCTTCGATTTGTCACTGGAAGAAAAACTCACTGCAAGATCCACCGATCCTAAATGCCCGCGCGGCTACTTTCCGATGGAATCGGAGGCGCTGGCGAAATCGCTGGGCGTCGACACGCCGCCCGACGTCAAGGAAAGCTTTGGTATTGGACGATTAGAGGCACCGGCCCTCGAATTAAGCGCTGCCGAGCATGAGTTTTATTTCGGCGACAATCTTTGGCCAAGACCTCTTCCCGGTCTGGAAGACACCCTAACGACCTACTTCAGTGCGATGACGGTATTAGGCGGAAATGTACTGAGACTATTCGCAGCAGCCCTCGAAATGCCACATGACTATTTCGAGCGTTTCCACACCTATCCAATGAGTGCACTGCGCTGCATAAACTACCCGGGCTCCGACGAAGCCTTGTTGCCGATGCAAAAAGGCGCCGGCGAGCACTCCGACTACGGCAGCATCACAATCTTGAAGTCGGACCCCAATGTACCCGGCCTCGAACTCAAACTGGTGTCAGGAGAATGGACGAAAGCACCACTCGTCGGCGATGCTTTCATCGTCAACATTGGTGACATGATGGCCCGCTGGACCAATGACCGATGGGTATCGACCTTGCATCGCGTCATTCAAGCGAGCGGTCCGAAAAGCGCAGCCGCGCGACGACAATCGATGGCTTTCTTCCACAATACAAACCTCGACTCCGAGATCGAATGTATCCCCTCATGTTTGGCGGAAGGGGAAGCGCCAAAATACGAAAAGGTATTGTCCGGTCCTTATCTACGCAGCCGCTTTGCATCAGCTATAGATTAAGACTCAATCGCGAAGCTGCGCTCAAAAGCCTTGTAGGACAGTCGGAAACAAATTGCGGACAGCACGTAACCTATCGGCGTTGTAAGCACCAATGCATATCGCAAACCTGTATCGCCGGTGAAAATGTAATCCGATGCCAGCGCAACCAATGTGGCGCCGAATCCAAGACCAACAATATTGACGCTAAATATAAACAGCGCCGCAAGCTGCGCGCGCATTTGATTGGGGGCTAGTTCATTCAGGACTGCGACAGCGCTCGGAAGCGCGCCGGCCGCGCACATGTAAATTACCCCCACCAACGCGACCGTGACATACGGGTTCGGGTGCCATGAAAAAATTAGGGCAGCAGGCAAACCTATTAATGCGAACAGAACTCCGACACGTAGACGGCCTCTTATACCGTCACGCTGGCTCAATTTGTCACCCAGCCAACCTCCACCGATAAAGCCGAGCACGCCGCCGATAATTATCGCGATCCCAAGCCACAAACCAATTTTGTCTGATGGCCACTGATATACGCGCGTAAGCAATGCCGGCGTCCACGACATGGCACCGAATGCGGACATACTAGTCAGACCGACACCCAAGTGATGCAAAGTCAAAGATCTGCGATGTCGCTTTGCAAATGCCAGCACCTCTTTTAGTGGAATCGAGGCAAGTTCACTATTCTTCGCAATTCCCTGCCGCGCCGGTTCACGAAGTCTGGCAACGAAAAGTGCAACAATGATTCCAGGCGGACCGACGACGAGAAACGTCATCTGCCAGGCGTGAATCTGGCCAATAAAGGGCAGCACTACCTGGTCCATCGTTGTAACGGCATGCACGACGTAGCCGCCGATGATCATCGCAAGACCTGCGCCTATTGACGCACCCACGTTATAGATACCCAGTACAAGACCGAGCCGCCGCGGCTCAAAACTGTCCGCAAATATTGAGTATGCCGCCGGCGACAATGTCGCCTCGCCAACGCCCACGCCCACGCGTGCCAGAAACAGCTGCCAGAAACTGCCTACCATTCCGCATACCGTGGTCATCAAACTCCAAAAACCAACGCCATACGCTGCAACACGCACCCGCTTGGTTCTGTCCAGCAAACGGCCCAGAGGTAGTCCAGCAAATGTATACAGGAGCGCGAAAGCAAATCCCTGTAGCAAACTAAACTGTGTGTCTGTCAACACGAGATCACGTTTCATAGGCTCGACCAGCAAGCTCAGAATCATGCGATCTATGAAAGAGAATATGTATGCGACAAAGAAAACGGCGACCGTTAGCCAGGCATACCACGGCGAAGGATAAGGATGGTAGTTTGGATTTTTTTCGTCCACGCTCTTGTTCATTGGTGTCCAGCAATCGATTGGATTAGACGAGACCGATAGTAGCAGAGCAGATGTCATATCGGCGCTTGACATTCGACCTCTGTCTGATGAATCTTAAGCAATGACTATGGAAATCAACTCAACAATTCCGCAACGCGATCAATGTGTGGTCGGCGCATTGCTGGAAAAGTGGTCGAGAGAGCGGCCCGACGACGTCTTTCTACTATTTGAGGACGATAGCAGCTGGACGTTTGCCGAGACGCTTGATTACACGCGCAGAGCTGCCGCGGGCCTTCAAGACCTGGGCATCGACTATGGATCGCACGTTCTCTGCTGGCTGCCCAACAGTAAGGAAACCATCCTTACCTGGTTTGGCGCCAACTATCTCGGTGCCACATTCGTACCCGTCAACACAGCCTATCGAGGTAACTTACTCGAGCATGTCATCGCCTTGTCCGACGCCAACGTCCTCGTCGCTCATGCTGATCTGTTGCCACGCTTGAACGATATTGACGTAGCAAGCTTGAGCGACATCGTTGTTATAGGTGGAGAGTATTCGCCAATTGCGGGCGTCAATTATTTATCAGCTGACGCTTTGCTGCCCGAGCG
>RCNE010001748.1_pt1 | contig 11772 bp, 11 predicted proteins | sample 2041361 | NCBI WGS metagenome assembly RCNE01 (sample SAMN09708229, study PRJNA481090) | Marine sediment metagenome, whole genome shotgun sequencing project.
ATTGCCTTCCAGAACTTTTCCTCCAGAGGCATTATCAATGGCCTCATATACATGTTTTTCTTTGACATGAAACCCGTAGATGTCATTAAAGTAACCGTCATAGGTTTCTGCAACAACTGGATAGGTGTACCAAACCTCTCCTTCTTCATACCAGCCATGGTCTACATACCATTTTAAAACGGCATCCCTAACCACGCCGACACTATTGGTATTGGTAATCATGATAGGTGTTTCCAAAAACCCAGATTCGGTGACCCAAGTGGTACCGGTCATTTCCCCATTTCCGTTCAGGCTGTACCAATTGGCATAGACCGGGCTGAATTTTTTAGATTTCCCTCTAGGGAAAATAGCCGTCACTCCAGTTCGCACGGGCCCTTTTCCAACAATGTGTTCGCCATTCCCAGAAATAATGGTGCTGTGACCCACTTCAACACCCTGTACATCGGTGATAGTATTTAATTTTCCCGGAGTACCATCAAAAGGAACGCCCAAATCGCGGGCGCGCGGTTTTTGGGCATTGGAGGCACTATATAGGAACAATGCTAAAACAAGGGTAAAAAATATTTTCATAGTAACTTATTCATGTAAGTCAAATTTTAATTTAAGTATGGAATCAGACCTTTGTATAGTTTTCATCCCTTTTCCCATCTTCCTCATATCCATCAAATTTAAATTTTGTGGTATTGTTTTTAAAATCGAACATTATTTTCCTATACATACCGCCAGCTAAACCTGCATATTCAAAGGTATTATCTCCTAAATAGTCAAAACGTACTCCAAAGACTTCATTTTTCATCCATAAGAGGCCATCCTTTTCAAAAAGCTCCAAAACCTTTCCAGTGCTATCTTCTTTGTATTGACCAATAATTTTGGAAAGCGAATCATATGAGGCAACCAAACTTTCGCTCATATTGCAATCAAAATAGACTTTTAACATCCCATCTACATTGCCTACATCAAGTACTCTGTTTTTAGCTGCTGGGGCAGCAGCCGACGGATCTTTCTCCAAATAAGGGTCTCCTGTAAAATAGATTTGGGTCACTAGACTTTGGTAACCCGGTGCAGATACCATCATGTGAAAATGTGCCGGTCTAATAGTTCCGTCCCCTACATCATAGGGTACTGGCATTTGGGTTTTAAAACTATAGCCGCCGTTCTCATCACAATAGCTGGTGCCCCGGTAACGGAATTCATCCGAATCATTGTCGTATAACTCATCCGAAGAGCAATGCCAAAGCTCTATTTTTGCATTTTTATAGGGCGTTGTACAATCTTTATGGCGTACAATACCGGATAATTCTACCAAGTCTCCAGGCAAACTGTCAATGACCAAATTATCACGCAAGGGGCTATCGGGTCTATAAAAGGGCCCTAAAATATCGGTGGTGGTCTCGCAATCGCCCACATAAGATTCCCCGTTGAACTTAATAAAGCCGTTTGTAGTTAGCGCAATGGCGCTGAGCCCGCTCAACTTTGTAAATGCTCTTCTTTTCATGGTGTGCTTATTTAAAAGGTTGTTTTTATGTGTTTATGTTCCATCATGTTAAAGGCAAAGCTGCAAACCACTCGGCAAAGGCTTGCCATCCTGGAATTTTTAGTTGAAATACTAAGACAGAATGTACAAATACATAAAGGCCGAGTGTCAACGGAAATACCCATCTCCCTACTTTTTGTTTTCGTTCTGCAATGATTAACCCTATAAGTAGTGCATAAAGTAGTACAATCATACTAAAGTAGCCACTAGGCGCGAAGCCTTCACCAGGAAAAAAAACATATAAGATCAGACGTACTAAAGCTGGTTCTATGAGGACGATACCCGCAACTATCATCCCCCTTGCATGGATGGCCATGGTATGGCGGTATGTAATGGCGATACCATAACCGACAGCAAAAATGAGCAGATCTTTAAAAGGCACCCATAATTCGAGGCCGAGATTTTCTTTTGGGCCCTTAAGCGTGCTATGCGCTAGAAGAATGATGGATATAAACATGATCGGCACCAATACATAGGACAACTTTCCGATTTTTCTGTGCAGTTCAAATTTCTTTTGACGGATTAGAATAGGCTGCGCGATGAGCATCAAAATCCACAGCATCGCAAAAAAGGCATGGAAGTGGAAATAAAAATTGAAGTCACCGGTACCATCAAAGAATTTCGCAAAGTAGGAGGGCCAGAAACCGGCGATGGCCAAAGCGAATACCCCTAAAAAATAATAGCCGGAATTGTCAAATGGTAAGGGGCGTTTGGATGGTTTCACATTGTTTTGGTTGGTTTTCTAAATATAATGAAATGTTGTCAGTATCAATCAATTAAAATTAGCAAAAGAAGATGCCTGATCTTGTCAAATTCGTAGGGGAGATTGGTCGGTACATTTGTTTTGATGGTTAATGCTGTAGACTGACTTTTTTAAAAATGACTCTTTAGGTTGAGTATTTGTAAAACTTCTTAACTCTCTTTGGCTCAGTTAAGCATACATAATCAAGTATCTTATAGCGAAAAGGTTTATTTGTAGTCTATTGCTACCGCCACAATAATTGCTATTGCCCCAACCAACAGCATCAAAAGAGTTGGCCTAATTGCAAACTTTAGCCATTTATTATACGGAATGCCACTAATGGCGATAACTGCCATCAAGGCTCCATTGGTAGGTACGATCATGTCGGCCATAACGGCACCGTACTGATAGGCCAAAACACAAGTTTGTCTTGACATTCCTATTAAATCGGAAAGGGGGATCAATACAGGCATGGTCATCACGGCTTGACCCGAATAGCTTGGAATAGGGAAATGCAGAATGGTATGGGAAACCATCATAAGCACCCCCGAGATTGATGGTGAAAGCTCTTTTAAGGGGCCAAAAAGCCCATAAACTATGGAGTCTAAAATCATTCCGTCTTTCAAAACCAACGAAATACTATTGGCTAGACCAATAATCATGGCGGCAAATACCATTTCTTTAAATCCCGCTATATAGGATTCTCCTGTTCCGTTAATGCCTAGCCTGCCAATTAAACCCGATACAATCCCTAGAGCAAAGAAAGAGGCGGAGAGTTCGTTGAACCCCCATTCTAGTTCTAACAGGCCATAAGTAACTATTCCGAAGGTAAGACACAACAACACTAAAATGATTTTATTTCTAATGCTAACGCTCTCATCGGTGGATGACATGGCTACTTTCTCCACCCGGTTCTTTTTCGCATAGTTGACGAGGTAAAGTACCCAAATGACAAACGCAATGCACAAGACGACAAGTCGTAATTCGCCTCCGGAAAGTAACGGTAGCCCAGCTTCCTTCTGAGCAATAAGAACAGCAAATGGGTTGGAAGGACTAAAAGAACTTCCTAAGACCGTAGAACCGTAACTCACATAGATTGTTGTAAACGTATTATAGCCCAAACTGCGCCCAAAAAGCAACAATATGGGCGTCATGGCAATCAATTCTTCTTGCATTCCAATAGTTGCTCCCGCTGTTGTAAATAGTGCAGAAACAATAATCAATGCAAGTAATTCCTTACCCTCCAAAAGTTTTACGAGCTTAATTAACCCTTGATTCAAGGCTCCGGTTTTTTCAATAATATAAAAACACCCACCCAATAAAAGAATCAATACAATGATATCGGCTCTGCCAGATATACCCTTAGGGATTGCCAAAAGCAAGTCGAAAGCCGATAGGTTATCAGCGTTAATTTGTTGATATGAATTAGTAACGACCTCTGTTAATCCAGATTCGGGATCAGTAACTCTTTGATATGCGCCCTGCGGAATCAAATAGGTAAGTATCCACGATAGGATAATCACCGAGGTAATAATAACAAAGGCATTCGGGAATTTTTTCATTAACACAATAGTATTATTCGATAAACTTGCATGTTTTAAAAATATGTATTTTTTAGCTGTGTTTTACTTATGCCTGCCGTAGCGCTATTTATTTGATGTTTCTTTAGCCCCTTTTTATTTTCTGGTATATAATTCGCGGCCATGAAAAAGAGGATGTTAAAAAAGTTCAAAGCTGGTGAATTTCGGCTATTTACTTTTTTCACATTAGAAAATAATATTGAACGTAATTTGATGGATCAGCCATAATGAGAAAATCAGCACATAGGGCTTGAAATCTTTACCATTCTTTCTGTCGAGCAGTATCAAGCTAATCAGAATAAGATAAATTAGTATGCAGAGTACATTCTGATTGACTTTATCAGTAAGCTCTAGCAGTAAAACTCCAATTCTTCCTAAAGTAGGATCAAGAAATACCATTGCGACACCAATCATGTAGCGCATATGTTTTGACGTCTTCTTCTTATGATAAATGGCCAGTAAAAAGAGAATAAGTAACATGATGATATCTGACAAGGGAAAAAATAATATAGAAGGGTTATCAGAATTAAATATTCTTATCATTCCTGGAACAAAAGATAGCAGAAGCAACGGAAAAACGAAATAGGAAATTTTTCCTATCGACTTATGTAATTTTAATTTTTTAGCTCTTATTAATATAGGTTGAACGATTAGCATAACAACCCATATGGAGGCAATGAAAGCGTGCAAATGAATATAGGTGGTAGTCTCTTCGAAGGAAGGGAAATGATTGAAGTAGGTTTTGTAGAAGCCCAAAAATGTAAATGGAATTAATAGGATTAAGAAGTATCCTAAATTCTTATAAGCTTTTTCCAATTTTAGTTGATTTAGTGTTATTAAATATATATAGGTTGATTATCAATTGTTTGTGTTGAATAAAAACAAAATCCAGAACTAATTCTGGATTTTGTTAAAAAGGTCAGTTTAGATAAATAGCTAATACAAAACTCATTACTGAGGTGTTGCGGCCATTACTTTTGCATCTGGCCCGCTAAGGTCTTTTCTAAGGCTCCATATTTCGGTATTACTACCATCAGTAGTGGCTTCTAAATCAGCTAAGAAATACGAAAAACTTCCAGCCCCGTGAACCTCCTCAAAATCTTTTGGAAACGTATCCTCTTCACCCATCCATGACATAGAATCGAAGAAACTTACAAAACCGAAATCCATTCCATCCATACTGTTAATTTCATTGCTATAAACACCAAAGAGCTGGTCAGGCATTTTTTCCTTGTATACCTTCACCACTTTTTTGACCACTTTTTCCATAAATTCCGCTTCTTTAAATCGCTTTATATCGACCATGGCTACCGAGACTTTGTTGATTTCAAAATCTTTGGAAAAATTAGACAGCTCGGGATGCATCTTCATATAATTGACTTCTACCTCCGACTCCAGGTACCTATTTATGTTCTTGTTGTTATCTATGACATGTTCTTTGCTGGCCGGTCTACCGTCCATGGCACTCCAAGGTAGTGGTCCCATAATTAACATATACTTACCTGCATTCTTGCCATTAATGACATTGTAGACCCTGGCGCCGTAGGGTCCCTCAGCATGAAACTTTTTGTTGTGGGCGGCAATACCCGCCTCGAATTCGGTAATTTTTTCAGGATTTACCGTTAACATCACATTTTCTATGACCAAACTTTCATTGGTCTGCGATACCATCAAAAGTGGTATTAAAACTAGGGTGTACATTAATTTTTTCATTGATCTTGTTTTTATTGGTTCATATGCTTGTTTGACTGCTATGGCAGCTCGTGATTTCACTTAAAATGGGTCCACTAATTAGCGGCTCCTTCAATAATACTGATTGTGGGGGTTACTGGTATAATTCGGGTCAATTTTAGTCCGGCTCGTGTAAATAAGGTTTCAAATTGTTCTTTGGTTCGTTCTTTTCCTCCGATCATAAGCATCGTAATGTCTAGCCATTTGAAAGGGTGCGGGTCGTTACCCTTTGGAATTACCGCCTCCACTACCACTATTTTACCATCAGGGTTCATCGCCTTTCTACAATTTACTAGAATGGCAACTGCGTCCTCATCGCTCCAATCGTGAACAATGTGTCTCAATATATAGGCGTCACCACTAGGTACCGATTCAAAGAAATCACCTGCATTGATTTCGATTCTGCTGCTAAGACCATTGGTGGAAATGTTTGCCATTGCTCTTGCAACCACCTCCGGCATATCGAACAAAACTCCATTTACACCTTGATTTTGTTTCAACACCGAAGATAGAACGTCGCCATTTCCACCCCCTATATCGACCACAGTATCGAAAACGGAAAAATCGTAGTTGTCGATCATAGGCTGGGTTTCACCGCCATGGAAATTGGTCATCGCTCGATCAAAAATTTTTCCTTCTTCCGGATTGTTCGTCAAGTATTCAAAAGGCCCCATACCCAAAGCTTTATGCCATCCAGGTTCACCAGATTGAACTGCAAACGGAAGCTCATTATAGGCTTTATAGAATAGCCCACCAGCGGATATGGCCATTGCTTTCATGCTTTCTGGATGGTTTTCTTTGAGGCATTCGGCTAAAGGGGTCAATGCAAAGTTCTCGTTTTGATTTTCAGCGAAAATGCCGTTACTAGCTAAAGCACGGAGAAGCCGGTAAATCGCTTCTTTGTTAGACCCTGTTTTTTCGGCCAGCTGAGAAGCATTCATGGGTCCATGGGCAGCAATCAATTCGGCAATATTAAGTTTGGCGGCAATATGTATGGCCTTTGCCGGTACAAATCCAAAAATCATTTGGGTAATTGCTATGTGGGGTGGTAGATTATTTTCCATGGTCTTCTTTGTTTTAACTGTCAATTATTTAATGGCTATCACCGCACTTGACGGCCCGGTTAATGGCATAATCGAAACCTGCCCAAACCCCGCTTCTTTGGCCAATTCGCCAAAATCGGCTGCTGTGAAATCGTAACCTTCCGATGTTTCGATAAGCATGGTCAAAGAGATTAATAATCCAAACGCATTTTCACTGCGGTTGTCATCGATTATATTTTCAATGATCACCAGTGACCCACCCTTAGGAAGTGCATCATATGCTTTTTTGATGAGCATGCTTTTATCCTCTTTGCCCCAATCGTGTAGTATATTGCCCATCGTAATCACATCTGCCTTTGGAAAATCGTCGTCAAAAAAATTACCTGAGGTGATAGTCACCTTTTCGGTTAAACCCATATTTCGAATGTTTTCCTTGGCAATGGGTTCGACAGGAGGCAAATCGAAGGAGGTACACATCATATGCTCGTTATTAAGGGTGACTTGTGCCGAAAGGAAACCTCCGGATCCACCTATGTCACATAATGTTTTGTAGTTTGAAAAGTCAAATTGCTTTGCAAATGCTATAAAATTTCCCATTTGAACTCCTCCCATAGCACCGACAAATTCCTTTAGTTTTTTCGGATCTGCATATATTTCTTCAAAAATTGGTTTACCTCCATTTTTAGTTTCATTTTGTGGCAAACCGGTTTTTAGACCTTCTTCCAAATCGTTCCAAAAAGGATACAAGCGGTTGTTGCACATTTCTAACATTCCGCCCATATAGCTGGGTTTGTTTTTATCAAGAAACAGATTGGAATCTTCCGCATTCTTATACATACTAGTTTCCTTTAGTCCTGTTCTTTTTAGAAACCCCAAAGCGACCAGGGTATCTAAAAAATCATAGAGATTACGACTATGGAGTCCGAGTCTACTTTGTATATCCTTTCCAGACAGTTCTCTTTTTGCAAGGATGGTAAAAAGTTCCATATTTACTGCGGTTAGTAAGGTCTTAGAAGCCATAAATCCCATACCAACCTGCATAATTTTTGAGGGATCTACTTGATTTTGTGTTGTGTTTTCCATGATTATTGTTTTATAGGTTGTTCTTCTTTTCTGGCATTTAAACCAAATGTATTTTCTACCGTCTCGTACCAAACGGCATCATTTGCGGCATTCCAGTCCACCCATTCCTCATCGGCCATAGATGCCCGCCATTCCAAAAAGGGTTGCGCATCTGGCCCGACCGGATGTCTTAATTGCCAGCTTTCACCCTCAGCGATTTCAAAAATTTTATTGGCAACCATTGAAGGAGGTGTGGGCGTTTGAAGGGCGGCGGCATACAGACCGCTAAAGCGCTTAGAATGCGGGTATATCGAATTTCCTTCTTTAGCTATATCACTAGCCATTTGAGTAGCGATAATACCAGGTTCTACAATGGCCACCCGAATATTAAAGGGCTTTACTTCTTGCGCGAGGGCCTCACTAATCGCCTCAAGGGCAAATTTACTTGCGGCATAACCACCTAAAGGGCTACTCGATATTTTACCGGCCACGGAGGCGATATTGATGATGCAACCTCTTTGGTTTTTTCGCATTTGCGGCAATACGGCTTTGATGCAACGCAGTACACCAAAATAATTGGTCTCCATGATGGCCTTAAAATCAGACATCCTTAATTCTTCGACGGAACCATGCCGTTCAATACCTGCATTATTTACGAGTATGTCCAGCGTCCCAATTTCATCAAGTATGGGGCTGATGCATTGTCTGACCGATTCGGAAGAATCCACATCCATTTTAGAAATGCTTATGTCTAAGGATTCTTTCGCAATTCTTTCCTTGAAATCAACCGCCATTTGAGGATGCCTCATGGTTGCGAATACTTTATAGCCTGCACGGGCAAATTCTAGCACCGTTTCCAGGCCAATTCCTTTGCTTGTGCCAGTAATGAGTACGGTTTTCATGCAGTATCTTTTATTGAGGTGTAAGTTTTGTGATTAGCTACAATCGTAGTTTAAAAACAGGCAGGATGAATTATGGCAACAGTTCATTGGTTCGATTATTAAATGAAAACTATGACTAATTATTTCACCGAATTTTGATTTGTTGTCATGTAGCGTTCCCCCGAAGCTATCATCTGCCTGTTATTTTTTATTTAATCTATTATTTTAAAGCGGGCATTGCGTACCCTAGCTGTTCAAAAACCACAAGATTGTCATAAAAGCCATCTTCTCTTTCAGCTTTGCCTTCTTTGTTAAAAGTCCATTGGCTAAAGCCATGCGTGACAATTGGCTTGTTCGTTGCTGGGCCATCTTGAAAAGATCCAGTATTGGTGCCTGTACAGGTCCAGTTGAGATAGGCCATATTGCCCATAGTCTCTACTTTATTTATCGTCACTTTAAAATCTGGAAATCCGCCGTGATACACATCCATAAGGTTTGTTGCATATTCTGATGAATTCTTGGCTACCACATTTCCATTCTCGGTTCTAATGAAGTTATTGACCATTACAGAAGCCATCAAATCTTTATCATTTGTATTCCATGCTTTAGTAATTGTATTTATCGTCTGCTGCATCGCTTTTTCATCGACCGACATAGTGTTGTTCTTCTCAATTTCTTGCAAGGCTAATGTCATAGGGGCATTATCCCAATTTCCACTCGTGCGAACAATTTTACCATCTTTGAACTGCCCCGTCAAGTGAATCGGGATTTTAATTTTCTCGCCGTTGGCCTTAAGTGTTGCTTCCCAGTCACCCCAAAAGTTGACCCAAGTAGCACCTTTGTCAGTTACAACCATTTCATATTCTTGGTCCTTATCCAAAAAACCACGATTTGCAAGGTTGGCCATACTCTCTTTGTGGAAGTCTACCATATCAGCAACGGAAAGACCAAGGTCTGAACTATTGTTAAAGGTTTTTGCCGTATCGGCATAGTGAGCCGTCATGCCTTCCCAATCTTGATCATTATAACTTTTAATGATAGATTTGAAGGTGTCGATTTCAGGTGAATTTTGTGTGTAACGTTGATTTTGATTACAGGCTGTAAACAATACTATTGCCAAGCCTGCCAGTATTATATTTTTCATTGTGCTTTTATTTAGTTGGATTTAATAAAAAGCCCATACGATGAACGTCTGGGTTTTCAAAAATTTAATTTGAAGGTGAATAGGCCATATCGGGTCGCATCTGACCTTCAATCATTTCATATTCTAAAAGACTTGCTTGAAAATCACTATAGATCTTGGCCCATTCTTCTCCTAAAAGCTTGTTGTTCTCTGCTATTTTAGATGCATAATCAACGGCATCTTTTGCAGCAATGGCCACCATGTAGAATGCGCCACGTGTACCAAAACCACTCTTATAAGTCCGATAATGTAATTTAGATCCCTGGCTTTCAAAAAGCTTTTTAATGGCAGCGGATTTTTCTCTTACCGAAGCCTCATTGGCGGGTGTGTAATGAAAATAGTGGAACTTTCTATAATCTTGCCCTTCTATAGTTTGAGTAATACCGCTGGGCATATACGAAAGTTCCTTGTCTAAGGTGATGACATAGTCATGTTCCGTATCATAGCTCTTGTTCATTTCATCGAACAGGTCGTCCAATGCAGTACCTCCCATTTTTTCAGCCAATGTTTGAAAAGCGCTGCGATTGATATCGGCCATAGAAGCAATGGGGCTGACCCATAAGTATCGGTGATCTACAGTATTCGTAACAATTACATTTAATCCTTGAATATTGTGCTTTTTCAAATTCGAAGTCAAGTCTTTGGAGACTGTTTCATAGTGTGCTACCATAGACGGTTTTACCACATCCTCATGTACCCAATATTTATCTTGCGCTTGTAAAAAGCATAATGGCACGAATAGAAATGTACATACTATTATTAAAGTTGTTTTTAGTGTTCTCATTTTCATTTGTTTTAGTTGGTTATTCTTCGACCATTTTAGACTCAGCAATTTCCTGCATGTTGGCCATATATTCTGACAAGTTATAGTAGCCGTGCTCTTCGACTATTTTATCGTTTACAATCTGGACTGTTAGGTGTATGGGAATAATCAGTTCTTTGTTATTTGCAGCCATCGTGCCTTTCCAATCTCCCCAAAAGTTGACCCAAGTTTCGCCTTCATTATCAACCACCTTTTCGTAGAATGGATCTTTGTCGAATGCATAAGATGAGGTATTTGCTAATAGACCTATTAGTGTTTTGTTCATTTCTTTTGCTGAAAATGAAATGTCCTTAGTGGTATTGTGATGTAATTTTGCCGTGTCGGCATAATGACCAAGCCAGCCCTCCCAGTCGCCTTTTTCATAATCGGACACCAATGATTTCATTAGCTCTATTTCCGATCCAGAGGTGGCATAGCGCACGGGTTCTTTTTCCTTACAAGAAGTGAATAAGATGACCGTTAGTAGAATTCCCAATACAGCAATTTTTTTCATGATTTCAGGTGATTTGGATATAATCTGGACGAATTATTTTGACCGATTGCTAAAAGAATCGATTTAATGGGGAATTAAAAACCCATGAAGGACCAAAGGTTACTTTTAGTGTCCGAATGCCCCATTTTTTTTACCAAACAGAATGCGTTATAAATGTTGTATATTTAACATTACTCATTTTCCCTCGGTGAGAAGCTAGCCATAATAATGAGCACTGATTTCGTGAAAGCGGTTGTTATCTGTATCTTTTCTACTTTGAATTGCGGAGCTCTTTTTGCCCAGTTTATTGATCTTTCCCGCGAAAATTCGTACAAAAAAGTATTTGTTGAGACCGATGATTTTGAGGACACCTATTTAAAGGTGCTCGAGCAATCCTATCCAAAGGCCAGAACTGAATCTTTACAATTTTCGATGCTTAATGATCTTGCCTACTATTGGCATACTCGAAATTTGGAGAAAGCGCTAGATTTTACAGAAAAAGGTCTTGCCCTAACCAGGGAGGCAAAAGATACCCTATGGGAGGGACGATTTCAAATTACCCAGGGGTCTATTCTACTTCGAATGGAAAAACTTTATGATGCAGAAGCGGCATTAAAATCGGCCAAAACCAAGGTTTGTGAACAGGATCTTCCTTTCCTCAATACCCAGATGGGTTATGTTTTTGAGCGTCGGGGTGAACTAGATAAGGCGGCGGATTATG
>RCNE010001749.1_pt1 | contig 11771 bp, 11 predicted proteins | sample 2041361 | NCBI WGS metagenome assembly RCNE01 (sample SAMN09708229, study PRJNA481090) | Marine sediment metagenome, whole genome shotgun sequencing project.
TGGCAGTTGACAGTTGACAGTTGACAGTTGACAGTTGACAGTTGACAGTTGACAGTTGACAAAAAAAACAAGTTTTAAATAATTTAAGTCCCGCAAATTAATAAATTCCTTTCTTTAAATTTCTTTGCGACTTTTGCGTAAAACCTTTGCGCTCTTTGCGTTTAAAATTGTTGGAGTGAATCTCAATTGTAAAGAATTTCGTGTGTTTCATGGATTATAAAATACTTTGTTCAGATTTAGATGGCACCTTACTATCCACAAAAAGCGATGTTTCAGAGGTTACGATTTCTGAAATCTCTCGTATTAAAGAACATTTAAAAGTTATATTGGTTTCGGCGCGAATGCCACAATCGATGACCTATCTGCAGGAAAGATTAGGAATCAAAGATCAACCCATCATCTGTTACAATGGCGCTTTGATACTTAGTGGTTCAAACCAAATATTTTCAGAGGTCATAAGCTTTGAAGCCATTGAAGAAATCTATGAACTTGCAGAAGCGCATCAAATCAAACTAGGGCTTTACCATAATCGAGAGTGGTATGCAGAAGAAACCTCTAAACGTGTTGAAAAAGAAATCAATAATACCCGAACAACTCCTATTTTCAGAGACACAAAAGCAACTTTAGCCGATTGGAAACACCGGAACCTTAGTGCTCATAAAGTCATGCTAATGGGCACCAAAATTTCTGTAGATCTATTGTTTCCAGTATTAATGGATAAATTAAGCGATCAGATGCATATCTATCGCTCTAATGATACGCTAATAGAACTTGCACCTAAATCCGTTTCTAAATTATCGGCTATTGAATTATTACTTTCTTCGAAGGAGTCACTTGCCGATGTTATTTCCTTTGGAGATAATTACAATGACATAGAAATGCTTGAACATTCAGGTCTTGGGGTGGCCGTTGCAAACGCTCGTGATGAAGTCAAAGCCATTGCTAATCATATTACCCTAAAGAATACAGAACACGGCGTAGCAGACTTTATTAAGCAATATCTAATTTGAGTATATTTGAGACAGAAGTAACCCACCACCTAAATGACCGAAAATCTTTTACCCGAACCACTCATTACCGATGACACCGTTGTCTTTGGTTTGTTAGCCCTGAGTCTAGGGTTTATTTTTTATACCTCATCCATCAAAACTGGAATTTGGAAAAAATTCTATGGTATAGTTCCAGCGGTATTGATGTGCTATTTATTACCCGCCCTTTTATCTTCTTTTGGTGTTGTTGCCGAAGGGTGGCATACGGTTAATGAATTGGGTGAGGCTACCAAACATAGCTCTCGTTTATACTATATGGCCAGCCGCTATCTACTTCCCGCTGCTTTGGTTTTAATGACACTTAGCATAGATTTAAAAGCTATAGCTAATCTAGGGTCAAAAGCCTTAATTATGTTTTTAACGGGGAGTTTTGGTATTATTATAGGAGGACCAATTGCTATTTTAATAGTTTCCATTTTTTCTCCAGAATCTGTTGGTGGAAATGGTTTCGATGCCATATGGCGGGGACTTTCCACCATTGCCGGAAGCTGGATAGGTGGCGGCGCAAACCAAGCAGCGATGTACGAAATTTTCAAATACACACCTGAAAAATACGGAGGCATGGTGCTTGTAGATATTTTTGTCGCTAATGTATGGATGGCTATAATTCTGTTAGGTGTTGGAAAAACTGACCGTATAGATCGTTGGTTAAAAGCCGATACTTCAGCAATAGAAAGATTAAAGATTAAAGTCACCGAGTTTACCGATAAAATTACGCGTGTACCTACTTTAGGTGATTATATGATCATGCTAGGTCTTGCTTTTACTGCCGTAGGAATCGCACATTTTTTTGGAGGTCATATCAGCTCATTTTTAATAGAAAACGTTGCAGCGGTTGCTGACCCATCTAACTTTCTATCCTTTTTAGGTTCTGGTTTCTTTTGGATGGTTGTTATTGCCACAACGGCAGGCATTGCGATGTCATTTACAAAAGCTAAAAACTACGAAGGTGCTGGCGCAAGTAAAATTGGAGGCATGTTTATTTATATTCTTGTAGCTACTATTGGTATGAAAGTAGATTTGGGAAGAGTACTAGAAAACCCAGGCCTCATTGCTATAGGTTTCATTTGGATTAGTATTCATGCAGCGCTTATGATACTGGTAGCCAAATTGATAAAAGCACCATATTTCTTTTTAGCAGTAGGTAGTCAGGCCAATGTGGGTGGTGCTGCATCTGCCCCTGTTGTGGCCGCAGAGTTTCACCCTTCGTTAACTTCGGTTGGAGTCTTGTTAGCAGTTTTTGGGTATGTAGTGGGAACCGGTGGCGCGCTGTTTTGTGCTTACTTGATGGAAGTTGCTTCGGGCCTATAGTTTACATTGAAAACCAAAAAAAAATCCTCCAGATAAAAAATCTCTGATAAGTATTGAATATGAACAACGTTCTAGATCAAAACAAAGAAAAAGCAATTGCTTTCTATCAAATGGCGTATGATGGAAACCCCAGAAAGGCTGTTGAATTATATGTTGGAGATGAGTACATTCAACACAATCCATTGGTAGGAGACGGAAAAGAACCTTTTATCACCTATTTTGAACGCATGGGGAAGGAATATCCGAATAAATCAATTGAGTTTATCCGTGGTATTTCCCAAGGAAATTTAGTAGCGTTGCATACACATCAAATCTGGCCAGATAATGACCAATATGTAACCATGGATTTTTTTCGATTTGATGACGCCGGAAAAATTGTAGAACATTGGGATGCTATGCAAGAGATTCCCCAAGAATCTGCTAATGGAAATACCATGTATTAATCAATTCGAAATTTCAAAAAGGGCTAAATCTTTCTAAACCGATTCAAAAAATTTATTGATATTTGCTACTCTAATAAAACAAAATGAAAAAAGCACTTTACGCTTTCGGGTTACTGCTATTAATTTCAGCATGTGGCGACGGTATTACAGAAAACACAATGACTGTCTCTGGCATTGTCAAAGGCCTAAAAAAAGGTACTTTGTATTTACAGCACATACCTGATTCGACATTAGTGACCATCGATTCATTGCAAGTAAAAGGTGATGGCTCTTTCACTTTTCAGACGGAAATTGAGAGTCCTGAAATATTCTATCTCTATTTGAATAAAAAAGACAATAACGATATCAACGACCGTATTACGTTTTTTGGTGAACCTGGTAACATTGCCATTCGTACTACTTGGAACACTTTTGATGCCAACGCCAAAATAACAGGTTCTAAATCAAATACAAAACTAGAAGAGTACCGAAAAAACATGACGACAGTTAACAAAAGAAGTCTAGAAATTTTACAAGAAGGGTATAACTCAGAAATTGTTTTAGATTCTTTGCAATTAGACTCTTTGCAACGCCTAAGTGATCGAAATACACAACGTGGTTACCTTGTTGCAATCAATTTTGCCATTAACAACAAAGATTCTTATGTAGCACCCTATATCGCAGTTAGTGAAATAGCCAATGCAAATGTGATATATTTAGATTCTATCAATAATTCATTGACCCCTGAAGTTGCTGATTCAAAATACGGCAGAAGACTTAAGGAGCATATAGCGAAACTAAAAAAATAGCATAAAAAATCCGCCTTTGAAATTTCAGAGGCGGATTTTTTTATAGTACTAAATTCAGTTTCTAACTGAGCTTATTAAGTTGGTCAATCAAACTCTTTCCTTTTTTCTCCAACTCTTCACGAACACCTTTCAAATGCGCCGATCTGTTTTCAACACCTCTTTGGTTTACTTTCACAATAAGACCATCAAAGGTTTCGATGGCACTATCAATAATCTTAGCACCTTCTTTTGAATCTTGTTTGTTATTCGCTGCATCAACGATATATACTGCCTCTATGATATCTCCTAAAACGTAATTAATATCTTTCTTTAAATCTCTAATATTTGCCATTTGTAAAATTTTTTACAAAAATAGGGTTTTTAGGTTTGCCCGATTCAGAGAATTAAAATAAATCGTCTAAATGGTAACTTCTAGAAGTTTCACTCCTGAAGTTTTCAATGTTATTGTAGTACAATTGGCAGCAACTAAAACTGTTTCACCCTTTTGAATTGAAGCCGACCCAAAATCATTTTCAATTTCAGCAGAACCACCAACACACATGAGTATAGTAAAAGAATCTCTCTGCGAAACATTCTGTTCAAAATCCAGAGAAAACTCTAGGAAGTTCGTCTTAAAATAGGGGCAATCAACCATTGTATTGACCACATTTTCTTTGGAAGAATAATCTACTTTAAAATCATCCTTTTTCGAATAATCAATAGCATCAAGAGCTAAGTCAGTATGTAACTCTCTAAGATTTCCATTTTTATCTCTTCGGTTAAAATCAAAAACACGATAGGTAACATCAGAAGTCTGTTGTATTTCCGCCAATAAAACTCCAGCGCCGATGGCGTGGATCTTTCCGGTATTGATAAAAAATGTATCTCCCTCTTTTACTGATTCGTAATTTAATAAATCTAATAAAGTATCGTTTTGTAGACTCTTAGTATATTCTGCTTTGGTAACGTCTTTATTAAAACCGACAATAAGATTAGCATCTTTATCAGCATCCATTACATACCACATTTCTGTTTTTCCAAAGGAATCATGACGCTCTTTAGCCAATTCGTCATTTGGATGTAGTTGAATAGAAAGATCTTTCTTAGCGTCAATGAATTTGATAAGAATAGGGAAATCGGTTCCAAAACGTTTAACTACACTTTTTCCTAACACCGCCTCTGCGTTTTCGTCGATTAGCTCTTGTAAAGAAATTCCAACTAAATTTCCATTTGCTATAATAGACACATCTCCTTTTACGGTCGATAATTCCCAGCTTTCACCTGTGATATCATTTTCAATAGGTTTGCCTAAAACATCTTTTAATTTGGTGCCGCCCCAAAGACGTTCTTTTAAAATTGGTTGAAATTTAAGTGGGTACATTTTTGGAATGTTTGTTAATCGTTAAAGGTATCATTTTAACGTTTCGACTAGCAAAAACTTCTATAACGGCATCTAATAATCGACCATCAGCGCACTAATGCTTAATCGCCTGAATACGACACAAAATTTCTAGGAGTTTCGTATAAAGTTACTTCAAGTTCATTTTCAGAACTAATATGAGGGCGTAGTTTATTCCATATCACCACAGCTATGTTCTCAGCAGTAGGGTTTAATTCTTTGAATTCTGGCACCTCAACATTTAAATTTTTATGATCAAAAGCGTTTTCAATTTTAGACTTTATAAGATCTTTTAAAATTTTTACATCAATTACAAAACCTGTTTCTTGATCAATTTCTCCAAATACACTAACAATCAATTCGTAATTATGACCATGAAAATTTGGGTTATTACATTTACCAAAAATTTCATCATTCTTTTCAAAACTCCAATCCGACCGATACAAACGATGCGCGGCATTGAAATGTGCTTTTCTACTAACTTTCACCTTCATATTACGAGATATTTTTAGTCAGATGTTCATAAAACCGTTCAAAAATAATTTTGAACCAAGCTGTATAATCATCAGGATTTACTGCAATATCATTCTTGATATCAGTTGGCTTCATCCATTTCCAATCGGCAACCTCATCACTATTGATATTAGGCGCAGTACTATAATTACCCATCATTACGTGATCGAGTTCATGCTCGGTGAGCCCATTATCAAAAGGTGCTTTGTAAATAAATGAGAACAGTTCTTCAAGTTCAGTTGCGAAACCCATTTCTTCTTGTAGCCTTCTTTTTCCTGCTTCTATATTTGACTCGCCTTCACGCTGATGACTGCAGCAAGTGTTAGTCCAGAGCAATGGTGAATGGTACTTATGTGCAGCTCGTTGCTGCAACATTGTCTCCCCTTCTTCATTCATAACAAATACGGAGAACGCGCGATGTAAAACTGCTTTCTCATGTGCCTCCATTTTGGGCATTAGCCCTATTTGCTCATTCTTTTCGTTTACTAAAATTACGTTCTCCTCTTTCACTTTATTTTTTATAGTAAGATGCATAGCAACATCTGTTTGTAGCAAAAATAACACCTTTACCCTATCAAAAATCGCTTATTAATTAAAATATAACTATTTCAAACTCTTTTTACAAAAAGATCAAAATAAAAAACCCAATGTGAACATTGGGTTTTTTTGTGCCATAACATAACGCGTTTAAGCGTGAATTATACTTTAATAAACTTCTGGGTGGTAATACCCATAGTCTTCAGGTGTAGCTTCTAAAATTGTTGCAACCTCTTCTGTATTTATAGTTACTTTTTTAATTTGAAATGGATGTTGGGTTAGGTTTAGTCCATGAAAATAAATTTCTGAACCATCTATAGACCAGCACATACTACCGCCATTAGCACCAGTATCATCAACAAGTTTACGTTCAACTTTTGTTTCCGTATCGTATATAGAAATATCTACATTGGTATATCCCACATTTCCCGCTGAAAAAACAATTTGCTTTCCGTCTGGCGAAAAAGAGGGGTCATGATCACGGGTATTATTTGTTGTTAACCGAACGATATTTGAAATGCTCTCGTCAATAGCGTTGTAATCAGCACTATGTAATTCTAATTCAGACAAATCAAAAGATAGAGTATTATCAGGAAAGCCCATAAAAACAACTTGCGAATTGTCGATCGAAAAATTGGGATCGATGATCCACCAATCTGATAAGTTCTCCGGATTGTTTCCATTGGCATCTGTAGTTACCATGCGCCATTGTTTGCCTGAACCTCCATCTTGTTCTGCAATCATTAAAATTTTAGAGCCGTCTTTATTCCATCTACAAACTCCTTGTCCGGTCCAACCATGCTTACCTTTTTCAATAAGCAATTGTGTGTTCTTACCATCGATATCTACCAACAACAACTCAGCATTTTGATAGTCATCGTGGTTTTTATCTGCATTAGCAGCAGAACGATAGACCAACATTTTTGATTTATCAGGAGATACTTTAGGCCACCAATAATCGTAATCAGGATCACTCAAAAGCAAAGTTTCTTGATCGTTATGAAGTTTATATAACTCATTATGACCATTTTTATCCGAAGAAAAAAGTATTCCAGAATCAACTTGGTCGTCAGGTATTGGATTTTGAGAAGTTTCATCCTTTTCACACGAAGTGAATAACATTACCAAAAACACCAAAGACAGAATGCAAACCGCTTGAAAGAGAAAAGTGTTTCGTGCAAATTGTAATTTATCTTGTTTCTTCATGCTTTACGACTGCTTAGAAAAATCTTGGAGACTTCATCTGACCTTTTGTTTTGATAAAATCGTAACGTAATATAACTTCAAAAGAGCCAGAATTAAAAGCAGCACTACCCAACTCTGTAACTTCTCGATCATATGCGACACCCGCAAAAAAACCTTCAGAAATATAAAACCCAACCATACCACTAAGTGCAGCATCCCATCGATAGGCAGCTCCTAAAATAAGTTTATCGCTCATCATAAAATTTGCAGAAATATCTACCTGTAACGGTGCTCCTTGAACTATTTTAGTAAGCAACGTGGGTTTGAATTTTAAGAATTTACTAATATCCCAAACATACCCTGTGATTAAATAGAAATTCATCTCCTCTTTTGCTGTGGATAGCGAAGATTCATCAAAATGAGATGTTTGTAGAAACCTAGGTACAGAGAGCCCTGCATAAAATTTATTCGTATGATAATAAATACCTGCTCCAAAATTCGGAGAAAATCGATTATCAATATTAACTGCTAAGTTAGGGTCAGACGTATATTGATTAAGTTCTGAGAACTTCACATCTAATAAATTACCACCAGCTTTTATTCCAAAACTAAGCCTTCCTTCAGTTGAAGTATAAACGGTATATGAAAAATCAATATCAAAATTAGTTTCAGAAGTTGGACCGATTTTATCGTTAACTACTGATAATCCTAACCCGACTCCTCTATAACCTATCGGAGAATGTACGTTCAAGGTCTGTGTGGTTGGAGCTCCGTCTAATCCGACCCATTGCGATCGGTGCAAAGCAGCAATACTCATGTGACCTCTTGACCCGGCATACGCTGGATTTACACTTACAGTATTATACATGTATTGGGTGTACTGCGCATCTTGTTGAGCAAAAAGTCCTGCACTAGATAGCAGTATCAAAAAAAACAATCTCATAAAGATTCCCTTACACAAAGTGGGTTTATGTTTCATAAAACTTTATGTTTTATCTGTTTAAATATAAATAGCCTGACAGCGATTTGGTATTGCCAGTAGCATTTTCGTAATCTAAAATGTAGAAATATGTTCCTACAGGTAATTTGTTATCAACTTGAACGGTGATTCTCCCTTCAGAAGTACCATCAAAGAAGTTTCCTTCAGTATTGTATGCATTGGTGGTATAGACCAAAACACCCCATCTGTTATAAATTCGAATGGTATTTACAGGATAGTTTTCTAACCCTGCGATGGTCAATACATCGTGAATTCCATCACCATTTGGTGTAATAACATTAAACACTTCTATTTCCTCATCAGGAATATTAGGCTCTAAATACTCTGGTATTCCATTGCCATTGCTGTCGTCATTAGAATAATTTCCGTCAGCGTTCATGTCTTCATCAATGGTATCGATACCATCATCGTCATCATCAACATCTCTATAATCAGACTCGTCATCACCATCTGTATTAGGTAGATCACTATACGGGTCATTAATTTCATCATTAACGTCTAAATCAATTTGAGTCGTACCTTCAAAAGCATCGTCTAATCCATCCATATCTTTATCAGAACCAACAAGAACTACGTCTGGTATACCATCTTGATCAGCATCGTGTGCTTCAATGTGATCAGGTACCATATCATTATCACTATCCTCATCTAAGTAATCAGGGAGTAAATCTCCATCTGTATCTATTGGGAAGAGACCCAATGTACCAGGACCTTCATAGGCATCATCCAAACCATTTGCGTTTGCATCTACACCACTTGGTGCGATGTAATCGGCAGTAGTTTGCGCCTCAACATTATCTGGTATACCATCATCATCACTATCGATATCTAAATAATCTGCAATACCATCACTATCGGTATCCGTAATATCAGTCGACGGATCGTTATCATTATCTAAGTTTAGGTCTTCAAAACTATCTAGTACTCCATCGTCGTCTGTATCTAAATCAAGAGCATCAGTAACCACAATAGTCACCGTAGCCGTGCTACAATTTCCAAGAGTATCACAAATGGTATAGGTGAAAGTATCAACTCCCACATAACCAGAAGTTGGTGTATAAGTAACAATGTCATCTGATGGGTCAGGAGTACCATTATCATTAATCACGACTGTACCATTCGTAGGGTCAGTTATGGTAAAAGTTCCTGAAGTCGGGACATCATTGTCATTTGCGAATACATCTATTGCTACTGGTGTATCTTCCGAAGTGGTAACGGCATCATCAATAGCATCTACAATAGGAAGAACATCAATAGTTACTGTAGCTGTGCTACAATCTCCAAAGGTGTTACAAACGGTATAATCAAAGGCATCTGTACCATTATAATCAGGATTTGGCGTATAGGTTACAATATCATCAAGAGGGTCATTTGGAGTACCATTATTGTTAACAACAACTGTTCCATTGGTAGGGTTGGTTGTAGTTAGCGTACCTGTTATGGGCAGATCAGAGTCATTTGTATAAATATCAACCACAACAGCGACATCTTCATCAGTAGTCACCAAATCATCGACTAAAGTAGCCGCTTCAAAAATACAAACTACCGTAAAACTTGGTAATTGGCTATCATTACCAGCTTTGGTAATAGTTGCGGTATATTTAGTAACAGTTTCTGTAGCAATGACCATAGGGTTAGTTTGATCTCCACTAACTGGAGGGCTCCAACTAATAGTCGCACCAGATGCTAGATTTATGTTATCCTGCACATTTAAATTAACTTCGTTAAAAGGTGCATTGCAATTGGTAACAATAAAGTAGCTTGTGGCATTTTTTCCGCATAATGTACCATCATAAGTGGCAAAATAAACACCTTGATTATTGACTTCCAAAAAGAAATTCGTACCCAAAACTGTGCTGGTATCTTGCGCTTCGTACCACCGATAATTTGTTTCATCAGTACTATTAGGTGCCTGAAGTAAATACTGTGCATTTGATGCAGCAATCCCCAACAAAGTAAATACTATGCTGAGGAAGAGTGTTTTATATGTTTGAATCAATTTCAAATCGATTTGGGATCGGTTTTTATTAAATTATTTTACAACAAATACAACGTTGATCAATGAGTTATAATCAGGAGGTGTTCCCACCACATCATATTGCATAACCCCATCAGAACTAATGCTATCTATATTTAACACCGCCGGATCGGCAAAAGTCACGTAATAATAAAGCTCTGTTTTGGTGTACGTTGGAACAGCTGCAGGTGCCCCTGTACTTACCATTGTAGGTGAACCAAACTGGTCTATATATTCTTGATACAAGTCAATTGTAATATTATTTACAATTGTGGAAGCATCTACTGCTATTGATGGCGGATAGAAAATACGCGCTGCTTTTGATACGATTGGCGCAATATCTTGAATAACATCTTCGACTGTTGCCTCGGTTGTACCATCACCATCAACATCTATAGGGGTGTCTGAATCTACCTCTGAGGCCGTTTGATCATCAGTATTATCTAAATAAGGGCTTAAATCGATTGCCGTTGCTGTTGGATCTCCTGTCAAACTAAGATCGTTACCCGTTAAGGATAAATCCTGATCATCGGTTGCCGGATCACCTGCTGGGCCTTGAGGGCCTAATGCGCCATCAGCGCCATCTGCACCGTCAACACCATTTGTTCCGTTTGTTCCGTTCGTTCCGTCTGCACCATCCGCGCCTGCTGGACCCACTGGACCTTGAGGACCTGGTGCACCGTTACTTCCATTTGTTCCATCCGCTCCGTCAACACCATTTGTTCCATTTGTTCCGTCTGCACCATCAGCACCATCAGCTCCTGCTGCTCCAGTTAAACCTATTGGACCTTGTGCACCTATTGCTCCGTCAGCACCATCTGCACCATCGACTCCGTTTGTTCCATTCGTTCCGTCCGCACCATCAGCGCCATCGGCTCCTGCTGCTCCGGTTAATCCTATTGGACCTTGTGGGCCTATTGCTCCGTCTGCACCATCAACTCCGTTTGTTCCATTTGCACCATCTGCGCCTGCTGCTCCAGTTAAACCTATTGGACCTTGTGGACCTATTGCTCCGTCTGCACCATCAACTCCGTTTGTTCCATTTGTTCCGTCTGCACCATCAGCGCCATCGGCTCCTGCTGCTCCAGTTAAACCTATTGGACCTTGTGGACCTATTGCTCCATCAGCACCATCAACTCCGTTGGTTCCATTCGTTCCGTCTGCTCCATCTGCGCCTGCTGCTCCAGTTAAACCTATTGGACCTTGTGGACCTATTGCTCCGTCAGAACCATCAGCGCCTGCTGCTCCAGTTAAGCCTATTGGACCTTGTGGACCTATTGCTCCGTCAGAACCATCAGCACCATCAACTCCTGCTGCTCCAGTTAAACCTATTGGACCTTGTGGACCTATTGCTCCGTCTGCACCATCAGCGCCTGCTGCTCCAGTTAAGCCTATTGGACCTTGTGGACCTATTGCTCCATCTGCGCCATCAACTCCGTTGGTTCCATTCGTTCCGTCTGCTCCATCAACTCCTGCTGCTCCAGTTAAACCTATTGGACCTTGTGGACCTATTGCTCCGTCTGCACCATCTGCACCATCAACTCCGTTTG
>RCNE010009334.1_pt1 | contig 11769 bp, 7 predicted proteins | sample 2041361 | NCBI WGS metagenome assembly RCNE01 (sample SAMN09708229, study PRJNA481090) | Marine sediment metagenome, whole genome shotgun sequencing project.
AACACATTTTCTAAATACCAAATTAAGCTTACAGCTTCATCATAAGGAGAAGGCTTTTCGTGTTTAAAAAATGGTGTTTTACCCAGTTGCGCCAATAATTGATTGATCAATAAGAGGTCATTATTTTCTATGGCTTCAGTCAAATCAGTAATTATACCTAAAACAGTGCCGGGGTAGAACTGTGTTGGGTGTGCGGTTAGAACAACACGAACCTTAAAATTTTCCAGATGCTGTTTTAGAGCCTCTTTCTTATTTTCAAGGTTAGCAGTTTCTTTACTGTTACGAAGCGTACCAACACCATCCATATTGTTTACTACCGGGAATGCCGCATCTTCTATGGCATCAAACAAAACTACCTGACGTTCAATATATTGTATAAATTTGAAGAGTAAATTTATTTTATCTTCTTCAGAAGGATTTTCCTGATAGGTTTTAAAAAATAAATCTACAATCTGAGATGGATTCTTTTTGTTTTTGAAGCCATTTTTACAAATCTCATGAAAATCTCATGAAAAAGGGGTAATAGAACCCCTGTTTTACCAATAGCATCAAAAGGTAAGGTCATAAAAATACTATTGTATATTTGGTATTTAGCCAATACATTTTCATTAAACCTTGTCAATTTTGGTTGTTTGTGCATAGTTATTATTTAAAAAGCGAAAATTACAAAAGCTTCTTTAATATAGTGCATTTTGGACGACTAATTTAACGAAAACGTTTTTTGTATGTAATAGAACAGCATGAACTACATCTCCGATTGATTATGACAGGAACGTTTAAAAGTTATGATTCTTTTATTGGTCCTTTCTTCTTCGTGTCATTTGCCAGGTATAGACCTGTTCTATTTGCTCAAATCCATATGGATTAGGAGTTGTTATAGATTTCCTTCCATTTCCACCGAAATACTTTTTACCATCGCCAAACTGAACAATAACATCTGGATTGATATCATTTTGTGCCTCTTTTGGGTCCGTTTTTGGAATCTGAGCTGCAATTTCAGGAGGTATATCACCTATATTTTTTTTTATATAATCTTGAATCCACTGTCCACTTGATTTTGCCGTAGGATCAGGTTTTGGATCTTCAACGGGGCCCACACCAAAAGTTCTTGTGCTTGTTTTTGTATCACTTCCTGAATCTTCGGATTTGTCATCTTTTGACCAAGTAGATGTATGGAACTTTTCTGTTTCATCATATTCATATGCCACCCCATAACCTGCTGGAATGATCTTTAGTGCTTTTCCGGTTTCGTTATCAAATGTGACAATCCATGGAACTGTTGTAATTTGACCCTTTCCTTCAATTTCCTTTTTTCTTATCTGTTTTTTCGTGGTCGTTGTAGTCTCATATCCTCCACTGGCACAATCGTAGCCTGTTGAATTACTGAAATCTAAGCGATTATCGTTAGAGAAAAGATTAAAGGTGGACAGGTCAACATTAATTGGCTCGTAATACTCCCATCTTTGATTATACATTGGCATATCAGTGGATTCTATCAGTTTAAGAGTTACGTAAATCGTTGACTCAATAGTTTCATTAAATTGACGTTTTTTCTTTGTATTTGTATTACAATCATCACCCGTTTTACTTTCTTCTTTATTAAAGGTCACCCGTTTCACAAACTTCTTTTTCAATGTTAACGTGGCATCATATTCCAATGGTTTTACCGTAACACTTGCTTTACCGTCTGCTTTATCCGGGTAATCAACGGGTTGGTAGCTTGCAGTAATAGAAATCTTTTTATCATCGTCACCAGCTTTATAATTGAGTATAACCTCTCCGTTTTCATCGGTTGTATAACCATCTTTGGCTTTAATAGTACCATTAATAAGACCATTTATCTTTACGTTAAGGTCTTTTCCTTCTACCGGGTAGTTATTTCCATCCGGATCGGTTTCATTAAACGTCAGCTTTATTTCTGTTCTTTCATCGCAAAATATTTGTCTTCTGTTGGGCTTTACCTTTATTTCTAATCCGCGAATGATCAATTCTCCTTCTTTGTAAACTTCAGAGTTGGATCCGATACCACAACTGCCAAGATTGACTTTTTCATTACTCGCTTCTAGTCCTTCTATTACTTTGTATTTACCCTTGGCTTCGTATTGCTTATTAGTTAAAATTACATAACTATTCCCATACATACCACGATCTTCGCAATCCACCACATGACTAAACTCGCATCGGTTTACGTCTTTTGGGAAGTATACGGGTTGACTTTCGACGTCTGAATATAAATACGCTCCTTTACAATTTTTGACCTTTACTTTAACTTCCATTTCCCGATCTTCCTTCTCTAGAATCGACAAATATTCTTTTTCATAATCAATCTCTATCACAGGTCCTTTGGCAGGAACAGGTCGTTCTTCCTCGCTTTCTTCAATTAGATTTGTAATACGCCAAAATCTTTGAGATAGCCCAGTAATAGCTCCATCCAACTCTAGATCTTTTACAAAATCAACAGCAAGTATGGCTCTGTAATTAGGGATACAAGGTGAATTAATCATTAAAGAACCGTAATTCCAAAAAGCCGTCTCCTCTTCATAAACTGGATCAGAATACTCCGTTACCTCCCAACCCAAATCTGGATCGATATAGGTATTTGCTTCTGATGGTATTATTAAATCCGTTTCAATGATATTCAGGTGGAGGCCATAGGTAAATATATAATGTGGATCTTTACTTTTGTTTTTTCTCCTTGAAAACACATCTAATTCAGGGGAATTATTTTGTAATGTTTGAACAACTCTATCATCTATATCATCCAGCCATGCATCTAGAGATTTTGTTCCATATTTTTCATTTAAATGATCCAGTACTATATCTCCTAAATCATTAAAAGAAACACCTAATCTAGTTTTTTCACAATTATCCGCCCCACTATTATTTTGTGAAATTGTAAGTAATGGTATTAAAAATGCAATCAGTAAAATTAATAGTGATCTCATAGCGTAGTTATTTATTGTTTAATCATTTATAAAATAATTAATAATTAAATACACATGCAATGATCTTGGTCATGTACCACCCACTTTTTTAAAAAAAATATTTATGCCCTGATTTATATCATTGCGTATTATTTTTTGTGTTTATACTTTTAAGAGATTCTTCAATATTTAACTTAATTAAAAATGTATTGTCATGAAAAAAATAATGTTATTCGCCATGATTGGGTTATTTCTCCAGGTTTCGGCTCCTGCGGAAGCTCAAATTTTAAAAAAAATTACAAAAAAAGTAAAAAGGAAAGCTGAACAAAAGGCAGACCAAAAGATCGATAAAACCATCGATAAAGGTTTTGAGGAGGCAGAAAAAGAATTGGCGAAGAAAAAAGCTGATAGTATACAGCGAGAAAAAGAGGCAAGCAAGAAAAAAAGTGAACTTCCGAAAGATGAAAGACAGCAACAGCAACCAGAAGTATCAAAGTTAACGCTAAACTGGTCAAAATACGATTTTGTACCAGGCGACAAAGTAATTTTTGAGGATAACCTCAAAGGTGAAGAAAACGGCGAATTCCCATCTCGATGGGATTTGAAACAAGGAAATGTTGAAATAGCTCAACTAGGAGGTGACAATGTAATTATGTTTAGGGCCGGAAGCCCGGGAATTATTCCCTATCTCAAAAACCCGGAAAAGGATTACCTTCCTGAAGTATTTACTATTGAATTTGATCTATATTGTGGAACCGGTACCTTTCAAGTTCACCTTTATGATAGAAAAAATCAAAAATCAGAGAGCCCAACGGGATACACATCCTTTAAAATAAGTCATGATGAGATGGGATGGGCAAATAATTTTAGCAAAATCCCTGACAAAACACTACCTGAAAGGAGATGGGTTCATATTGCCATTGCATATACCAATGGTAAACTGAAGGGTTATATTGATGAAACAAGGTTAGTTAATATTCCACGAATGGATTTTAACCCTAAAGGAATTACCCTATATACTTATATTTTCGGAACCTTAAACGAAGGTCATTATTATGTAAAAAATTTAAGGATAGCAGAGGGCGGAGTTAAATACTACGACAAGTTTTTGCAGGATGGTAAAATTGTAACTAACGGAATCCGTTTTGACGTAAACAAAGCTACGATTAAGCCCGAATCAATGGGTGTGATCAATAATATTTATGATCTGTTATCAGAGCACTCCGATGTAAGTTTCAGTATTGAAGGTCATACGGATAGTGACGGCGATAATGAATTAAACCAACGACTATCAGAAGACCGTGCTCAGGCTGTATTAAAACAGCTGGTATCTTTGGGAATTGCTAAAGACAGGTTAGTTTCTAAAGGCTTTGGAGAGAGTAAACCTATGGACACCAATGGAAGGCAAAGCCAATAATAGAAGGGTAGAGTTTGTAAAAATTGTAAGCCAATAAAAAAAGAAACCATGAAAATACAATATTTCAAAACTCTGGTTATTCTTTTCCTACTTATAAGCATGAATGGGTTTTGTCAATTTAAAGCAATCATGATTTTCACAGCAAATAACCAACAACGAGAAATGAAGATTTATTCGTATGAGGGTAAATATAGGTATGAGTTTAACGCAGACGGACAAGAAGGTATCGTCATTTCAAAACAAGGTAGTGATCTGGTTTATATATTGATGCCACAACAAAAAATGGCAATGAAAAGTAAGATCGGGAGCCCCATGGCGATGGGTAATGACCCGGTAAAATCATATGAATATTACCAGAAAAAAGGTCAAAAAGTTGATCTTGATAAAGAAACCATTAATGGAATTATATGCGATAAATTTGAATTGCGGAATGATAAAAGCGAAGAATATGTAGAAGCAAAGCAAAAAATGTTCACGGTATGGGTTTCTGAAAAATACAATTTCCCGGTAAAGATCATCAACCATATGGATGCTTCAGGTACAAACGAAATGGAGTTGAAAAATATTGAAGCCTGGACTCCCGTAGAGGGAAGCTTCTCGATCCCTGATGATTATCAAACTATGGAAATGTAAGGTTAATGCATTGCAAAAAAACATAAAATAAAGAACCTAACCTTAATTTTATTTGTTGGAATTTTAGGATTTAAAACACTTAATGCACAAGATTTCATTTTCTCTACTACCATAGATCTAAATTCTGACAAAACAACTGAAATAGTAAAAGTAGAAAAGACCAATAGGCCCAACGAATTTAGACTTTTAATAGAAAAAAAAGAAATCCTCGGTAATTTCGATGATGGTGATATTGTCGGTTTTAAAGTGATTGATATTAATAAGAATGATAGCTATAAAGAAATAGAAGTTCATACTCTAGGGTCAAGCCATGCTGATTAGTATTGAACTTTGTCTAATATTTTCAGACATATAATTGGATCTGGACTTTTACTTCTATAGTAAATTTAAAAAAAGTTTATTTAGAGACATTCGCCAAACATGATGAAAATCATGTGAATCAACTTTTGGGTTTTATACCTTTAATTGTTAGAATATAAAATTGCAGAAATCATGATGAAAACTATCGTACATGCTACAGATTACTCAGAAAATGCAGTGGCCGCATTGAAATATGCAGAATCAATAAGCGCTAAGTTGGGAGCACATTTAAAGGTGATCCATGTTTTTGATTACCCTACTGTTATTAACACAAAAGTGCTTGAACCTGTGCCTCATCTAGAGGCTAATGCGTATAAAATACATAATTCCAAGCTGCTTAAATTCTGCAAAGAACATTTAGGAGAAGATTTTGATACGACAAATATAAGTACAGAAGCTATCGAAGATATATCTGTAGTAAATAGTATTATTTCACGTGCAACTGAATTGGATGCTTCTATGATAATTACAGGGATGAAAGGAGTAAATATGTTCAAAGAATTTATAATGGGAAATACTACGAAACATCTGATTGAAAAATCACCTTGCCCTGTTTTGGCAATACCTGCAGAAGCCTCTCACAGACAGCTAGAAACAATTGTTTATGCCTCAGACTTTTTAGAAGAGGATATATCTGCAATAGCGAATTTAACTGAAATTGCCAGGCCATTTGAAGCTTTAATAAAGGTGGTGCATATTACAACCAAAGAGGAGTATGATGGAATCACGCAAATGGAATGGTTTAAAGAGGAGCTTAAGCAGAAAATAGAATATAATAAAATCGAATTCGAAGTAATATTTTCTGAAAACATATTTGATTCTCTTAGAATATATTTGGGAAATGTTAATGCAGATCTGGTGGCGATGATGGAAAGAAAGAAAAAGGGATTAATGGATAGTATTACCCATCGTGATCTGGTTAAAAGAATGGAATCTTATGGTATGATGCCACTCATGAGTTTTAACAAAAAAACGTATGAATTAATTAGCTATTAATACTTTGGAAAGAAGAATATAGAGAATATTGATTGCAATATCAATAGGATTGGGAGCTTATCTTTACATGATTAAGGAGGGTCATACTAAGTTATTTTTAATCATAATATCATATTTTATTATTAAGCACAGGTATTCATGGATTAATTGCACATGCATTAAACCCTAAACTAAAAGAAAGTACAATGGCATATCCAATGCTGCTGTGGCTTCTTTGGGCAGTTTTATTATTGCCATTTATATTTTTTATTATTCCAGTTTTTTGTCCTGATTTCAAAACAAATTTTTATACAAAATATCAGTATCCTGATTTATATCATTGCATTAGCAAATAATATATTTTATTTTAGATACATATAAATAATTAAAAGATAAATTATGGCTGTAATTAAAGTAATTGAAGTATTGGGAAACTCAACCGTTAGTTTTGAGGATGCTGTTCAAAATGTCATCAATGATGCATCAAAATCAGTAAAAAACATCAAGTCAGTGTATATGCAAGATATGCAAGTGACTGTAAAGAACAACAAGATCGAAGAATTTCGCACAAAAGTGAGTTTTGGTATTTTAGATGATTAGTTTTTTGTTAGTTTATGTTTGAATTTGATGAGGTATTTCTAAAAGGTTGACCGAAACTTACAGGGGTTCTTTTAGAATTACCTCATTATTTGTTGAACTATACTTTTCTAATAATGGAACCAGTTATGAGTTGGAAAAAATTACTGATAATTAAGGAGTCAATTCATAATTTGCTATAATAATTTTCTGAAAATATGTGTATGCATGATATTCATCATTGTATAAAAATAATATAATATATATCTTATTAATTAATTATTAAATTCTATAACTTATGATAAAAACAGATGTATTTAGCGAGCATGTTGAAGCCTACGAGGCTTGGTACGAAAAATACCCAATTGTATATAATTCTGAGATCGCCGCCATCAGAGAGCAGCTATTAAAATTGCCTGAAAACATACGTGGCATTGAAGTAGGCCTTGGTACAGGAAGGTTTGCCAAACCTTTAGGTATTAAAGAAGGGATTGAACCTTCTTCAGAAATGGCAGATATAGCCGTAAAAAGGGGTGTTGAAGTAATCTCGGGCACAGCTGAAAATATGCCTTATAAAGATTTACAATTCGATTTTGTCTTATATGTGACAATATGCCATTTTAGTAATATCAAAGAGGCTCTTAAAGAAGCACACAGGGTTTTAAAGTCAAAAGGAAGTATCATTATTGGCTTTATAGATAAGGATCAAAAAATAGGCAAGGGGTATCAGGAAAAACGCCAGCAGAGTACTTTCTTTCGATATGCAACTTTCTATACTGTTGATCACATTACTAAATTACTCAAAGAGGCAGGATTTAAGAACTTAGAGTTTATTCAAACATTATTTGGTGAGTTAGATGAAATAGATGCAGTACAGATTCCAAAGGCTGGGGTAGGTGAAGGTTCTTTTGTTGTGGTAAGAGCAATTAAAAAGTGATCATTATCTATCATTAAGAGTGGCCCTGATCAAAGATGCTGTTTTAGAATTAAATTATTTTACCTAAAAAATTTATTACCTTATAAGAACCAGAAAAATTAAATATTAATATTTAATAAAATTATAATTGATATATAAATAATTTTCCCAATTGCTTTCAACCCATTTTTTGAGCTTGAAAGTCTTATCAATATTGTAATGATTATATTGATACTTTCTGTACAATAATACAACAACTTCATTTCTTTAATTTTCCCCATTAATATTCCGTTCGATAAATAATTAAGCACCTTCGGACATTAAACGCCCCCCTTCGTCCTAAATAGCTTGTAATTGTTTTTAGAAATAAATAGTATTACACTGTTTATTATGAATTTTTTATTTTTAAAGCCCCTAAACTTCTACTGCTATGGAATATTTTTACAATTTTAAGAATGATTTTGCTATTTTATTGAAAAAAAAGTTACTATTATTTGTTATTGCTATAGGTATATTTAGCGTAGCGAACGCTCAAGTTATTGAACTAATTGGCAAAGGTGTAAAGGGCCAAACCTTCTCAAATTTGCCCATAACAGATATTAACACAATTGATCATGTAGATGTAGCCACCATTTATAAAGGTTCTGGTCTGCCAGATATATCATATGTTCAATTTGATGATGCAAATGAAGTCCCAACCTCAACCTGGAGAACAGATATAACAGTAAAGCCTGTTTCAAGAACTTTTAGCCAAACTATAGGTTATTGGGACGCAACTTTTAATTCTTTCGATAACGGTGGTCTAAATGCATCAATTAACTCAGAAATAAAAAATAAAGTGCATTCATTTTATGCATACATTTATCGAAATGTGCCCAACGCCACCTATAAAAGTTTTATAAGCAGTACTACCCCTGAGGTGGTTTTCTTCTATCGTAATAGCTCTAATGATCCATATGTATATAATATTCCGATAGAAACCGCTGTCGCACCACGTAATGTAACCATAAAGATTCCAATAACGGAATTGGATACGGGACCTCGGAACGCCGTTATAAACATTACTGCCGGATCAGTAGTTAAACATGTTGAAGAAACAACCTATAATTTTGGGAATTCGTTCTTTTTAGGTGAGTATATCTTAGAGAATGTTCCTGGAGATGTTAATAATATAACTGTAAGTATTTATTCACCTGATCCATATATTGATGAAGAAAATGGTGATTCATTCTTAGTAAGTGCTATTGTTGCTGATGTTGATATTGTTGTTGAACCAATTGAACTTACAGTTTGTATAAAAGATCTCGGTAATGACCTTTATAGTGCAACTTTTGGATATATCAATCCTAATGAGACAGAAATAATTTTAGATCAAGAATATAGTTTTATTGATTACAATACTGGGAATGATACTCAACCCAATATTGGAATAACAAGGTTTAAAGTAGGTACAGTTGATAATGCTTTTACCAGACAATTTATGAACGGCGAAGATGTCAAATGGACAATAATTGACCCAAATGAAAATTCACAAACGATAACAGCGTCTATTTCCAGTGGTAATTGTGCGGGAGAAAAAGGAGGTATCATCTTTCCTTTATATGATCAGGGAGATGGAAAGACTGAGGCTGAGGCTGTTCTTGGCTTGGATCTTAATGCTTTAGCGGCAGGCAATGCCGGTACGATGCCGTCACCTTTGATATATCAGATAAAGGCCAACAAAGTATTGGTAGAAGTGATTCCCAAGGCAGGTCAATTGCAAGCAGTTTTAAGCTTGCTTCAAAATAATTATGACTTACAATATAATACTAACCCTAGCTTAACTGATTTTATTATTTCTCCCGCTCAAATTGCTGCTGACAGCCTGTCTACTATTGATGTTTATTTCCCCATAAGCAGTTTACTCGATCTAAATATTATACCAGTTTCAAATATCATTAACTTTGTAAGGGTGTTGAGCCCTACTGTTAATAATGCAGGAATTGTAACATCACAAGGTGATGGCGCCCAAAGATCTGATCTAGTACGTGATTCTTTTAGAATTATCAGGGATGGCGAGGTTGCTCCTGTTGATGGGGCAGGTATCAAAATTGGAGTGCTATCTGACAGTTATAATACGCAACCGTTTACGGGAAAATCAAAAGCTGAAATCGATGTTGAAAATGGTGACTTGCCAGGGCTTTTAAACCCTAATGGTTATTTGAGCGAGGTAGAAGTTTTAAAAGAATTTCCCTTTGGCGAAGGCTTTGATGAAGGCAGAGCCATGCTGCAGATCGTGCATGATGTTGCACCAGGGGCCGACCTGGCATTTCATACAGGAGTAATATCTCCTAGAGATTTTGAACTTGGCTTGAAAGCATTACAAGATGCGGGTTGTACAGTGATTGTTGATGATATTACCTTTCCGGCCGAACCCTTTTTCGGCCAAGGAAAAATTGCACAAGCCATAGAAGATTTTACAAGTATACCTGGAAATTCATACATTACCTCTGCGGGTAATTTTTCAGACAACGGGTATCAAAGTAAATTCAATGCTTCAACAGACGTTCCCCAAACGAATTTCCTTCCTGAAGGCAGTTCTCAAAAAGCACATGTGTTCGGTTCCAATCCTGATGGGTCCCAAGATATAATTCAGAAGATCTCGGTTGTTCCAGGCGTTTATATGCTTGTCCTTCAGTGGGATGAAGATCTTGCTTCACAAGAAAATAGTTCAGGGGCTGCTGATGATCTCGATTTTTATTTGGTTGATGAAGAGGGCCGCCTGATTGTAGGGAATAACAGGGTCAATGACCAGGGAGACCCAACAGAAATAATGTTCTTTCAGGCTACCGGAACTGGTGAGGCCAATATTATGATCACCAATGCGAGTACCAACCCAAGTCCGGATTTACCTTTTAGATTCATTGCATTCAGGTCTGCCGGTTTAGAATTTTTAGAATATGCCGGTGCCCCAACAGTTAGCGGCCATGCCATGACCCCTGATGCCATTACGGTAGGAGCGGTTGATTATCGGGTCGCTCTAAATCCTACATCTCAAGTATTTTCTTCAAAGGCTGGTAATTTATCTGACGACCTTAGTTCCACCAAGGTTGATCTTTCAGCGCCAGACGGCGTAAATACCAATGTGAATTCAATTGGGCAAGATATCGATGATGATGGTTTTACTAATTTTTTCGGAACTTCAGCCGCTGCTCCGCATGTAGCCGGAGCTATGGCCTTATTACAAGCTGCTAAGGCTTCCTGGTATCCTGATGGCCTTCCTATTCCTGATTTAGATCTATTTAAACAAACGGCAGTATTATTCGGGCAGGTTGAATTGGCCGGTGCAGGTTTAATTGATGCGAATAATGCATTTAAACAAATAGCAACACAAACTGCCAAGCTAATACAGCTAGTACCTGAAGAAGGGAAGGTGCCAAGTGCTGATTCCTTTGAAGTTACTATTGTTGGGAAGTTCTTTCCGGAGTCAGAAACCGTAAGTGTCGGAGGCGAAGATGTACCCGCTTTCAAGGTTTTATTTAATGGAGTTGAAATTGAAGCCGTACTTGTTAGTGATACTGAAATTACTGCAAACATAGAGCCCTTTGTTGGTAATCCTCCATTAATAGTAACCACAACTGGCATTAGCCCCGGAGGTACTGACGGAGGCGATTCTGACCCAATCTTCTTTTTTGATGGTAAAATTGCCCTTAATGTAAAAGCAGACGATGTTGATGTGCTGTTTGGTGATGATGTAGAAATGAGTTTTTCAGTAGAAGGTCTTGTCGAAGGTGAAACCTTTGAATCCCTTGGGTTGCCACCAATAGTATTTACGAGCCCTGCAGTTTTTCCATTTCCAGATGTTAACAATTATATTATCACGCCTGGATTTGAAACCCCTTTGACCGATGAGCAGCTTGAATTATACCAAATAAATTCTATTAACGGCATCCTGGCTGTTACAAAAAGAGACCTGCTTATTACACCTG
>RCNE010001752.1_pt1 | contig 11758 bp, 12 predicted proteins | sample 2041361 | NCBI WGS metagenome assembly RCNE01 (sample SAMN09708229, study PRJNA481090) | Marine sediment metagenome, whole genome shotgun sequencing project.
ACAAATTAACATTGGGTTCAGAAGATAAAAACAATATTTCCTTTTTAGTTGCGTTATTCTAACATAACAAGACTATACCAATATGGAAAAAATTTACTCTGAACACCAAAAAGAATGCACACTTGTTAGGTCTAGTACGGAAACCGTACGGTATTTACTGAATTTTTCGAAATCGCTTCATGTGATTGAATATCAAGACTTCAAGTTTGAAAACATTTTAAACTAAAAAGACCCGCATTTAGCGGGTCTTTTTAGTTTTATAGTAGTCATCTATTACTTTTTTTCTTCCAATGGTCTTGGTAATAACATCTTTTTCTAAATTCCAACCTCTCGCAGGCGAATATTGCCGACCATACCAAATAATTTGTAAGTGCAAGTCATTCCATATATCCTTGGGAAATAGTCGTTTAGCATCTTTCTCGGTTTGAACCACATTTTTTCCATTGGTAAACCCCCAACGGTACATTAATCTATGAATATGTGTGTCAACAGGAAACGCAGGAATGCCGAATGCTTGTGAAACTACCACACTTGCCGTTTTATGACCTACGGAAGGAAATTCTTCTAGTAATTCTAATTCTCTAGGAACGATTCCTTCATATTTCTCCACCAACATTATTGATAAGCCATGAATACCTTTTGCTTTCATAGGTGATAAACCAACAGGTTTTATGATTTCTCGAATTTCTTCAACAGAAAGCTTTATCATATCATACGGATTATCGGCCTTTGCAAATAGGAGGGGAGTAATCTTATTTACCCTGATATCAGTACTTTGAGCAGACATTAACACCGCAATTAATAGCGTATAGGGATCTTTATGATCTAAAGGAACAGGAATAGTGGGGTATAAATTTTGTAGCGTTTTTATAGTGAAATTTACCTTTTCGCTTTTCGTCATTTTTGGTTTATTTTTATCGCTAAATAACAGAACATAATTTATTTTAAAATTAGCTATGAAAACATTAAAAATTGGGGATGCTGTTCCTGAATTTTCAGCAAAAGATCAAGATGGCAATACTATACATTTATCTGATTACAATGGAAAAAAACTAATTGTTTTTTTCTACCCAAAAGCGAGTACCCCTGGTTGTACGGCCGAAGCCTGCAATCTAAGAGATAACTACGCCGAATTACAAAAACAAGGTTATGAGTTAATTGGGGTTAGTGCAGATTCTGAAAAAAGACAAAGTAATTTCAGAAATAAGTATGAGTTTCCTTTTCCGCTATTGGCAGATGAAGATCATACCGTTATCAATACTTTTGGTGTTTGGGGATCAAAAAAGTTCATGGGTAGAGTGTATGATGGTATTCACCGAATGACTTTTGTGGTTGACGAAAAGGGAGTAGTGTCAAAGGTTATTGAAAAAGTAAAAACCAAAGATCATACAGCGCAACTAATTGATAGTTAAATAGTTGAATTGCAAAGAAAAGCTCCTTTTACTTAAAAGGGGCTTTTTATATAGCCTTGTATTTCTTATTTCTCCACCGAAATCAATTTTTTAGTAAATAGCTTTTTATCTTTTATGATTTGTGCAATACCTTCTGGTAATTGTTCTTCCCATCCCGCTTCACCGCTGATGATCTTTTTGAGAACATCTCTAGAGAAAATGTCCATAATTTCTGGGTCGTAATCAATAATGTCCATCACCTTACCATTGTATTTGAAGAATTTATACAATTCTTTCATACGAGGGTGAACTTTCACATTATTACTAGTCATAATCTGACCAGTTTCGGCATCTTTCATAGGGTAGAGGTAAACTTGTAGGTCTTTGAAAAAGAGTTTTCCGAAGGCTTCTAGTATGCCACCACTTAAGTGTCTATAGTACTTTTCATCAAAAACATCTACCAAATTATTCACTCCCATGGTGAGGCCAATGCGCTGTTTCGTGTAATTGTTGAAATATTCTACAAGCTTGTAATATTCTTGAAATTTAGAAATCATTACGTGTTGCCCCATTGAACATAGTAATTCTGCGCGATCCATGAAATCTTGCTCATCGATTTCTCCTGAAGCTTTTAGGTTTGATAATGTGATTTCAAAAATCACAATTGTTTTGTCAATGTCTACTGATGAATCACGAACAAAAATATCATATGATTTTTTATACATATCGAGATTCACTTTCGTCACCGGTCGAAAGCTACCTCGTAGTGCCAAAATGTTCTTTTTATAAAGAACAGCAGCAGGTAAAAGGTTATTTCCATCAGGGCCAAACATAACCGCATCGGTCATATCATTTTTGATCAGCTGAAGACTCATCAAACGGTTATCAACATCTTTAAAATTAGGCCCGTTGAAGTTGATCATGTCAATTTCAATCGTATCCTTATCAATATGGTCATACAGATATTTCAACATTTTCTTGGGCTTATGATACTTGTAAAAAGCACCATAAATAAGGTTAACTCCTAAAATTCCCAAAGTTTCTTGCTGAAGTCTAGCTTCATTTTGTTTAAAGCGAACGTGTAGAATAATCTCGTCAAGCTCCTTTTGGGTCGGGTCTAGTTGAAAGCGAATACCAATCCACCCATGACCTTTATATCTTTTTGAAAAATCGATGGTTGCTACCGTATTGGCATAAGAGAAAAACAAACGTTCAGGGTGACTTTCTCTGCTGATACGTTCTTCCATAAGACGCATCTCATGATTCAACATTGTTTTTAAACGGGGTTGAGTAACATATCTTCCATCTTTTTCAATACCATAGATGGCATCACTAAATTGCTTGTCATAAGCACTCATTGCCTTGGCAATAGTACCCGATGCCCCACCTGATCTGAAAAAATGACGCGCTGTTTCTTGACCTGCACCAATTTCGGCAAATGTGCCGTAGATATCAGGATTTAAATTAATACGAAGGGTTTTCGCCTTGATCGAGGGTATGTTCTCAAATGCGGTATCCCTTTTTAAAACAGAAGCCATGTGATGTGTTTTAGTTATAACAAAAATAAGAAGTTCATAGAACCTAAATCATAAACGATTCAAATATTTATAAATTATTTTTGGAGCTCTTTAAAATACTCCAGAGGGCTAATTCTTATGGTTATTCCTTGGTTTTACTGCTAAATAAGAGTAGAATATTTATCATCAAATTTATTCGAACGAATTCAAATAAATAATTATAATTTTGAAACTGATGAAAGGCACATTAAAAATCACTTTTTTAGGAACAGGAACTTCTCAAGGCATACCAGTAATAGGTAGCACGCATCCGGTTTGTTTAAGTGATAATAAGAAAGATAAAAGACTTCGCGTGTCGGTTTTACTGTCTTGGGATGACAATAATTATGTCATTGATTGCGGACCTGATTTTAGACAACAAATGCTAAAACATCCTATTCCGAGATTAGACGGAATTCTTTTCACACATGAACATGCAGATCATACGGCAGGTATTGATGATATAAGGCCTTATTTTTTTAGACAAGGAGATATATCCATTTATGCGCATGAACGTGTGGTTGGTTCGTTAATGCAGCGATTTGATTATATCTTTGCTGATGAGAATAGATACCCTGGTGCACCAGCTGTTGCGGTTAACGTCATTAAACCGGATTGTGATTTTATGCTAGGCAATACGAAAGTGATTCCTATTGAGGCTGATCATAATCGTTTGCAAGTTTTCGGTTTTAGAATTAAAGATTTCACCTATTTAACTGACGTAAAGCGAATGAATGAAAAAGAGTTAGATAAGGTTAGAGGTTCTAAGGTTTTAGTTGTGAATGCATTAAGAGAAGAACCACATCACTCCCATTTTAATGTAGAAGAAGCGCTGAGTTTTGTAGAAAAAGTAAAACCAAAGATTGCCTATTTTACTCATATTAGTCATGTATTAGGTTTTCATGATGAAGTGGAAAAGCGCTTGCCTAAAAATGTTCATTTGGCGTACGATAATTTAGTAATTACCGTTTAAATCAAAGGAACTCAGCTTTAGTAAAAAAAAGCAATAGTGTACGTTTAAAGACGAAAGACCGCTGCGCTAAATGACATAAGATGAAAGACCAAAATGTAAATTGTAAATCAACATCTCCAACAAAATATTCAAAGCTGTTTTAGAACATGGTCCAAAATATAAAAAAGTAATGCATAAAATTTTAGCCTTGCTTGAATCATCAGCGATTTCAGGCAACAGTACAGAGTTCATAAAGTTAACCGAACAGCAGTATAAATAAATAAAATACTCTTTAATGAAGAACAAAATATTCTTATATCTATTTTTTTTTGCCGCCTTAATCGCACTTTACTTATTTGTTAGTGGCGGTAATATGGTTAAAGCTAAAGAAGCTAAAATTGAGAAGTTGCAGACGGAAATTGTGAGTTTGCTAGATTCTGTACAACAACTAAACATTAAAGTGCTTGACGTTCAACATTTTTCTTTAGAAAACAATGATTACGCGTTGGAAAGCTATGCACATTTAAACCTTGAAAATCCTGAAAGATATATTGCAGATAAGTTGTTAGAGACTAATGAAAGTAAGGGTAACAATCCATTAGTGCCCTATGAAGGTATGGAAGGTGATTTCAAAATAAATAAAATAAACGTGTTGAATCATAAATGGATTTTAGCCGAGTTCACCGATGGTAAACATTGGGGAGAAATGATTCTTATCTATGACCTAAAAGATGATTTGGGCATTGATTTTACCCTAACAAGTCATTTGTTGTATAACAGCACCTTCTAAAATTTATCTGCTAACCATTTTTTGAAGGCATAAAAATTTTGCGGTGCGACCCCATGGCCCACAGGAAACTCTTCGTACACATGATCAATATCTAAATTCGACAAAAATGCAGGTGCGCGCTGCGCCCATTCTGGCGGAATTACCTGATCTACCTGACCGTGCGAGGCATATATTTTTAGATTTTTATGTGACTTTTCAGCATAATCTGCTGTAAGAATACTTTCATTAATATAACCGCTCAATGCGACCACATTCTTTATTTTTTCAGGATATGACAGTCCAACCGCATAACTAAGAATTGTACCTTGACTAAAGCCAAGTAATGTGATATTATCGTTGTCTAAAGCATAAGCTTTGCAGGCCTCATCTATAAAATGCACAATTTTATCTCTTGAAGTTATTGCTTGTTCATCGTCACTCCATTTGCCATGTGCAGCATCAAAGTTGATGGCATACCAAGCATTGCCAAAAGGCTCTATAGGGTAGGGGGCGCGAACTGAAATCACACAGAATTCAGGCTGTAGTTCTGGCGCAAAAGAGAACAAATCTTCTTCGTTACTGCCGTAACCATGAAACATAAAAAGTACGGGTGGTTTTCCTTCTTTTAAACTAGAGGGTCGAATTAAATGTTCTAAAGACAAGGGGGCGGTGGTCATAGTTATTTATTGAATGAAGGTAAACCATTTTTGAAAGTAAGGCCCCAAAATAGGAACGGACTGTTTTTTTTCAGTTAATGCTCCAATAAAGCCATATCCCCATAATACAATATAAAGCACATAAAGCCCGTACCAAGCATAAGCACTAAAAGCATAGCTTAAAAAAAGTGCAAAACCCAAGAACATAATATGTAACCCAAAAGCTTGTCTGGTATGAAAACGAGCAAATTCGTTCTTTGGTTCCATATTCATGCTGAAGGCTATAAGTGACCCTACAATAGTGAAATAGGCAATTATTGCAGTAGTCTTGCCTTCTTTTATTTGATCCATGTTTCAAAGTTAGGTGAACTAAAAATTATGGACAAAAAAAAGAGGCCCGAATGGAGCCTCTATACTATTTTATTCAAATAGAATTATTTTGTGCCAATGGTTCCAATTACTGGAATAGGCGTTTCTTTCAGGTTAATTGCATTTATTAGACCTAGTATCCAGAGCACTAATACTCCTAATCCTATAATTGATGTTAATATTCCAAGTGAGCTTGGTAAAAACATGCCTATGACAGAATTTGCAATGGCTAAAATCGATACACGTAAAGATTGACCAATATGAAAATTAGCAAACTCATTCTTAGCGCTATTATTCATAACGTATGCGATAATTAGTCCAATAATTGTCACATAGGCTATAATTGCTATAGTTTTTCCTTCTTCTTTTACTGATTGCTCCATGTTTTTTATTTTTAGGTTGGTATTATTAACTATAATACCTTGAAATTACAACAAAATTGTATCCTTCCCATTAATAATACCATATACCTTGCCCTTTAAATCCTGCTTCATAAACATGCTATTCTTGGCGGTTGAATGCATATTCTTTTCCTCAAAGACATCCGTTTCTTTAGTATCAAATAGTGTTAGGCATGCGTCAGAACCTTCTTTGATCTCAGGTATTTTTAGTTGAAAGCGTTCTCGACCTCGCGTTAATATTTCGACGGCAGTTTCTGACCCGAAAATATGATTTAACGTTCCGAACGCACTTTCAAGTCCTATGGTTCCATATGCTGCATTGTCAAATTCCACCATCTTTTCCTCAATATTCATGGGTGTGTGGTCCGACGTTACAAAATCAATACTACCGTCTTTCAATCCTTTTTGAAGCGATTTGATATCTTTTTGCGTTCGAAGTGGTGGCATCACCTTGAAGTTGGTATCGTATTCTTCAAGCCTGTCATCGGTGAAATTAAGATTATGAATTGCAACACTACAGGTTACATTCAAACCCTTTTTCTTGGCATCAGCGATTAGTTTTACCGCGTTTGCCGTTGATATGGTAGGTATATGTAATTTTCCGCCCGTATATTCCAAAATAAACAGATCTCTAGCAATTTGAAGCTCTTCCGCTAGCGATGGAATTCCTTTGAGCCCCATTTTTGTGGAAACTTCTCCCTCATGCACAACGCCTTTGCCAGCTATTTGTACATCCATAGAAAAAGAACAAACGAGACCATCAAAGTTTTGTGCATACTGCAATGCTATTTTTAAAAGGTTTGAATTTTCAATAGGATGTTTAAAATCATAAAAAGCAACTGCCCCAGAATTCTGCATGTCATATAATTCTGCTAGGTCTTTGCCTTCTGCATTAACGGTTAGCGTACCCATCGGATGCAGTTTGGTAACTTGATTTTTCGCTGCATTTTTCAAAAACACGATATCTGAACTACTATCAGGTACCGGGTGCGCGTTCGGGTTTAATACTACATCAGTAAACCCGCTTTTGGCAGCTGTTAGTAGGCCATTCGCAATAGTTTCCCGCTCTTCAAAGCCAGGTTCTCCGAAGCTTACGCTACTATCAAACCAACCTACCGAAACATGAAGGTCCTTTTCGGCAATTATCTTAGTTTTAACTGGGGCAGTTATTTTTGAAGCAATGGAATCAATGATCCCATTTTTGATAAGAATATCACGTTTTTTTAAGTGTAAATCTTTGTTGTTAGCGGCTACAACGGTTACATTTTTTAAGAGTACATTCATCAGAGGTATTTTTGTATTAGCACTTCAATCCCCATAAATAATAGGGCAAAAATAACAAACCATTTCCAAAGTTCGCTGATAGCATTATCATTTTGCAATTGTTCAAATAAAGAACGTATCGAATCATTCTTAGTGTCTGCTGGTATGGAATTTATATCTAAATAGTTGAGTTGACTTTCGGCTCTAGTATGGTTGAAACTTAAGTTTTTATAAGATGTTTCTTTGCCCATAACCCTAAAAATGCCATCTGTTTTCGGGTTTTCGTAAAAAGATAAAGAGACTTTATTCGCAAATGATTTCTGTTGCGGAATAAATTCAAAGTCATCTTTTGTCACTTTTAAGATTCGGTCTTTGAGTAATTGAACGGGAATGTCAACGGTTGCACCACTTCCTAAAGTTTGATATAACTCGGGTAGTTTTAAACTGTTAATACCCATATTATATAGTGTTGGTACGATTAACGGAGAACTTTTGAAATTTGAATTCTCTGTTGAAAGTGATGCTGTGAAAACGAACACTTTACCCGAACCCAATAAGAACGGATTTTTATCTTGATACGATAATATGTTAGGGGCCTGCGTTTTTACTCTAAAATATTTGAATACTTTGGGATATTGAAAGTTGATCACATTTTCTTCAAAAACATTGCGATACAAGGGGTGTGAGAAATTGATATCAGTAATATTACGCTCATAATCAACACGCTGAGTATAGCTCGTTCTAAAGTAATTAGCAACTAGCTGATTATACGAGTTAAAATCAATTTGCGTGTTGGGTATGATTACAAGAATACCATCGTCGTCCGTAAAAGAACGTAAACTCGTCGTTAATGCCTGTGGTATGGTTTCCAATTCGTTTAAAACAATCAGATTTTGATCATTTAGCAGGCCGTAATTGAGGCTTTTAAGTGAAAAGCTTGAAAACTCGAATTCGTCTGAAGTAAATATTCGTTTTAGATAAGTGGTATTCGAGCTACCAATGGAAAGCACCTTGATTTTTTCCCTAGAATCTATATTGAAATAAAGCTGATTATCATAAGATAAACCAGCATCTGACAAGCTTATTTTGCCTTTAATTGTTTCATTTTTAGTAAGCGTAAAATTTACCTTTGCCTTTTTGTTTTTCGAAAATGTAGCCGATGTTTTGGCAATTAATTGCTCCCCGTTAAAAAGGGAAACTGGCGTGCTTTCCATTTCAGAATTTGTCGAAATAAGGGCTGTAAGGCTTATGTTTTCTGACTCAGAAGTATTTACATAAACAGAATCTACCGAAACATTTTCAATATCATTCGCATGCATACGAACCAAATGCTTTGTAATTGTCGTTGAAGAATCAGCTGATTTCAGGGTCATTCGTTGTTGAAAATCAGAAACTAAAATTAAGTTTTTAACGGTACTTTCATTGGCGCTAAAGAAGGTATTTGCTTTAAGGTAAATATCATCCAACATTAATTGCTCAGCAGTAGGGGAGAGTGTAAGTAAATCATTTTGCAGACTTTTTATGCTCACGTTTTTGAATACCTTTTCATTGGTAAAAAGGCTTATTTTTTCATCTTCAGGTATAGCTGTAATAAGATTTTGAACCGCATCTTCAAGTAAAGTGGTCGTATTCGTTTTGGCTTGCATACTAAACGAATCATCTAAATAGATGACGGTTTCTTTTTCTTTTAGGGCTGATTTTTCAGCAAAGAAAGGTTGCGCAAAAGCTAGAATCAAGGCTGTAAACAATAGCATTCTTGTAAAGAGGAGCAACCACTTTTTTAGGGTACTACTACGTCTCGACTCTGAAACAACTTTTTGCAAGAATTTTACATTCGTAAAAGGTGTTTTCTTAAATCTTCGAAGTTGAAAAAGATGAATAAAAATAGGAATCAGAAGTAGAAGAAGGGCCCAAAGAAGTTCTGAATGTTTAAACTGCATTCCCAATTTTGATTTGGCAAATATAATTAAAATATGGTTGTCGGTTGTTGGTTTATGGTTGATATAAAGTAAATCGTCTAGGAATCTATGCTATGGGTATAAATGGATTGCTTTTAAGGGACAAGGAGCAGACAACAAAGGCAACAACCATCAACCATCAACAAACAACCGACAACTAGCTTTTAGCAAAAGAAAAAAAAGTCTTTCATACTTTTATGCCCCAATTCAGAAAGAAAACTAAATATCGATTGCTGTGCTTGCATATTAGCAACAGTAATAACAGTTTGTGGATGTTTCATTTGAGCTATTTCAGAAAAGTGTAGCATGGGTTGCCCATATATTTCTTTTCCTATTTTATTTATGTTATCACATACCCAATAAAAATCGATTTGCTTTTCAACTAAACTTTTGGCAATGGTTTTTCCTTTGGTGCCTGCGCCCCATATCACCAGAGGTCGTTGCGGTTTTCGGTCTAGTTTAAGAAAATAATGAAGCTTTATATCCAGAAAGTAGTTTTGCGCATAATGCTCGCTAGTTCGCGAGGTGCGGCTCTCATAATCACGCCAATGATGTAATACTTCTGCACAAGGTATACAATGCAATCCCTTTTCATAAAACCGGAATGCCAAATCATAATCTTCAGGGTAGCGGTCAGGCTCATAAGCACCACAAGCATCTAAATCTTCACGATAGGTCATCCAACAAGGGGAGGGGATAACGCATTCTTTATAGATTTCTGAATAGTTGTTTCCGTTACCGGTTAATGCGTTTAGCCAATGCTCATAGCGTTTGTAGCCATCGTTAATTCCGTTTTCGGCAAAGTATTTGACTTGCCCAACAGCTACATGGCCTTGACCACTTTGCACCAAACTGCTTGTCATGAATTCTAACTTGTTTGGAGTCATGATGTCATCAGCATCCATTCGAGAGATGAGCTGCCCTTTACTTTGTGCATATGCTGTGCGTAGGGCTGGTATGATTCCCTTGCCAGTATTATCGAGGACTTGTATTCTTGAATCATTTTCGCAGTACTCAGACACCAACGTTTTACTGACATCAGTAGAATGATCATTTACTGCAATAACCTCCCAATTTTGATAGGTTTGATCCAAAATGGATTGTAGACATTCAACTAAAAAGTCTTGAGTGTTTTTAAAGGGAATTAAAATGCTGACTAGGGGTTCTTGCATGCTAGCAATTTATGGATAAATAGGACACTAATTAAATCGAAATACCTGTAGTAAAAGTAGGGTTAATTAACATCAGTAGGGTCTAAGTACTGGCATTCAATTCTTTGAATAAGCGGTTTAATAATGATTAAAATCATAGAATTAAAAAAAATGCCCGTTAACCAAAACGATTAACGGGCACAAGCATAACCTACACAAATCTCAAATTAAATTCTATTTTTACTTTAACGGTATTATATTTTTTGAATAATTTACAGGGAACGTGGAGAGCCTTTAGGTTATGAATTATCTATATGGCATCGAGGTCATCCTATTTCTTGTAATTTCATCAAAGCCTCAGATTTGGAGTTTACATTGAGCTTGAGATAAATGTTTTGAATGTGAAAGTTTATGGCACTTGTGGTAACAAAAAGTTTATCTGCAATAGTTTTGTAGGTAGCTCCCTGGCTTAGGTAATCAATAATTTGATTTTCTCTTTCTGAAAAAAACAGATATGATTTAGGCTGAAACATTGCTATTATTTTTTTCACTATATCACTACTTATAGCTGCTCCTTCATTTTTAATTGAAGTAAGAGCATGCTGAAGACGCTCACGTGTCACCAATTTAGTTAGAAACCCATTCGCTCCATTTTTAAAAGCTTTTTTAATGATTTCAAAATCACTTTGAACACTTGTCATTATTATTTTTACGTTTGGGTCTTTTTTCCTGAAATGTTTGATGCTTTCTATTCCACCAATTCCTCGTAAGGCTACTTCTGAAACAATGATATCTGGTAGTACGTTGTCGTAGTCTATTAAAGCCTCTTCAACAGAACTATAAATTCCGTGGAGAGAAAAATCGGTATATTTTTCAAAATAGCTTTTATATGAAGCTTGAAATTGAAGGTCATTTTCGATGATAATTACATTTAATGTTGCTCGTCTCATAGTCATGGGGTTTGTAGGTATTGCCTTGGATGATCATCAATGCAAAACGATTTAGGTTATATATTAAAGAGTATTTGAATATCTGCAGAAATGTAATTTCTGCTTTTCATTAAAACACAAGAGTTTATTTTTCAGATTCTTAAACTGAAATAAAACATCACATTTTAGTTATGCATGCGCAGCTATTCAAGAATGCGCTAGAATGAATCTGTTGAAGGCTAAGCTGGATGGTGCTCAATAGATTTTTGCCAGTTGTCCTTCAAGTCGGATTGCTTTTTTGATCGAAGAAGATCAAAAATTTTTAAATTAAAATTTGAGTAATTTTTTTGAATTGTGCTGAGG
>RCNE010001753.1_pt1 | contig 11754 bp, 7 predicted proteins | sample 2041361 | NCBI WGS metagenome assembly RCNE01 (sample SAMN09708229, study PRJNA481090) | Marine sediment metagenome, whole genome shotgun sequencing project.
TTCATGAATTTTACCGGATCGATCGGCTTTTTGTTTAATTGAATCTCATAATGGAGATGGGGGCCGGTGGAGCGACCGGTACTGCCAACCTGGCCAATGACCTGCCCCTGTTTGACACGTTCCCCTTTTTTTACCAGGTAATTCTGCATGTGTGCGTAGGCAGTGATGTAGCCATTACCATGGTCAATTTCAACGTAATTGCCATATCCGCCGTTTTTCATTGCCTTGATAACTTTCCCGCTCGCTGTGGCCAGGATCCGGTCACCTCGTTTGCCCTTGATGTCTACTCCTTCATGGATCGCTTTCTTTTTGTTAACCGGGTCCGTTCGTTTACCAAAGCGAGAAGAAATTTTTCCACTCACCGGTCTTCCGAGTGGAATGGCACGAATGGTTTTCAGGTGGTCATCCACCTGTTGAAGAAGACCATCATATGAGATTTCCTTGTCAGCAACAAAAGGGCCGCCACTGTTTTCCTGACGTTGCTTTGCTGCTGTCTTTTTGATCTTGACGCCGATGGTACCCATTACTGACTCAATCAATTCGGAGCGTTCATAAAGATCACTTACAGCAGTGTTCATCAGCTGAACATTTTCAAGCTGGAGGTTGGTTGTCTCAAGGTCAAACCGTACTTTCTGGTCAGCCAGCAGCGCTTCATACTCGTCCTGCTGTGAGGTAACCTGCTCAGCATGCTTTTCTTTGAGCTCAGCCAACAGTGCTTCATACCCCTCTTGCTGTGAGGTAACCTGCTCAGAATGCTTTTCTTTGAGCTCAGCCAACAATGCTTCATACTCGTCCTGCTGTGAGGTAACTCGCTTAGCGTGTTTTTCTTTCAGCTCAGCAATCTGTCCGGCATAGTTACGGGTGCTTGTCTCTCTTTGCTCGAGCTGTGCCCTGAAGGCATTGACTTTGCTACTCAGTCGTTTGCTGTTGAAGTATGAACCGGTGGTAAAATAACTGACCACGCAGACTGTCAAAAGAGCAGCTGCTGCTGCCGAAAGTGATAGAACAACCCTGCGCTTTGAAAGCTGGAGAGCGATTGACCGTCCACTTTCACCAGTTACGATAATATGAAGTCGTTTGCTCATGGGAGAATATCCAAAACTGTTGTTTTAAATTGTTCGTCTCAGTAAGATACGCAGCCTGTATAAATAAATGCCCAAAGTTAACCTGAAATTACTGTATTGCTTATACTCTTACACACTAAAAGTTTCAACCCAAAAGGGGCGCCAGTCAGCACTCTTTATAACTTAACATCTTGATTTGTCTATTATGTCTTATCTCTTCTCATGTCAGGGGCTTGCCAAAGCGTACGGGGCTCAGACCCTTTTTACCGATATCAACCTGGTGATCAATCCTGGTGACCGAGTTGGCTTGATAGGCCCGAATGGATCGGGAAAGTCAACGTTGTTAAAAATTATCTGTACTATGGAAGATGAGGATCACGGGGCTATTTTAAGAATGAAGCACTGTGTAATCAGCTATCTCGCCCAGGACGATTCTTTTGATAATAGCTTGAGCCTCGTTGATAATCTTCTCGTTGTTCTTGAATCTGCACCCATTGAGGAGGTGGAAAAAGTGAGCCGGGTGCAGGCCATATTGAGCAGGGCTGAATTTGAAGACTCGACGTTACCAGTCAGTCAATTATCCGGCGGCTGGCGAAAACGGCTGTCTGTCTGTCGTGCGCTCGTCGCTGAACCAGATCTTCTGGTGATGGATGAGCCAACAAACCATCTCGATATTGAAGGCATCATCTGGCTTGAGAAATTGCTTGCCGGTAATTTTAAGGCATCGCCTTCTGCATATATTCTTGTCAGCCATGATCGCCATTTTCTGGAGAATAGTGTTAACCGGGTAATTGAGTTGTCCCGGATCTATCCCTCAGGATCGCTCCAGGTAGCAGGACCCTACTCCTCATTTTTGCAAGAGCGTCATCGTTTTCTGGCATTACAGAATGAGCAGGAAGACCGTCTGGCAAATAAAGTCAGACGTGAAACCGAGTGGCTGCAGCGGGGGCCGAAGGCCCGGGCAACCAAGGCCCGTTATCGAATCGATGAAGCGTATCGCCTGCAGGATGAACTGGGACAGGTGAAGAATCGAAATCGTTCAGGGGGATCTGTTTCCATTGATTTTTCAGGGACGGGACGAAAGACCAAAAAACTGCTGGAAGCGACAAGCCTGACCAAACGTTACGATGACCGAGCGTTGTTCACCGACCTCGACATCCTGCTTTCTCCCGGCAGCAAGCTTGGCCTGTTGGGTCGAAACGGCTGTGGAAAATCAACGTTGATTCAGATACTCGCCTCTGCTGACAGTGGCCTGCATAAACCTGATAGCGGAACGATTGCTACAGCAGACGGGTTGTCGATTGTCAGTTTTTCACAAGACCGTGCAGGTGTTGATGGGGCGGTAACCTTGAGAAGAGCACTTGCCCCTGATGGGGACTCGATTTCTTACCAGGGCCGCTCCATTCATGTGGTCTCCTGGGCCAAACGGTTTCTCTTCAAACCGGACCAGCTGGATACACCAGTTGCCCAGCTTTCCGGTGGTGAGCAGGCCAGAATTCTGATCGCCTCACTGATGCGCGAACCCGCCGATATTCTGTTGCTCGATGAACCGACCAATGACCTTGATATCGGTTCGCTCGATGTACTTGAGGAAAGCCTGCTGGAATTTGGTGGAGCGCTGGTGCTGGTAACCCATGACCGGTATCTCCTGGACCGCGTATGTGACCGGATTATTGGATTTGTTGGAGATGGTGCTGCACATTACTATGCAGACTACGAACAATGGCTCCGAGATCTTGTGCCGGATGAGAAAACTGAGTGTGAGGGGAGCAGGCAGAAAGTCCAGAAGCAGCCGCTTCCCCCAAAAAAGGCGAGTGGCCGGTTGTCCTATATGGATCAGCGCGATTACGATACAATGGAAGAGCGGATTCTGGAGGCAGAAGAGAATAAAGAGCGGCTGGAGGGGATAATCAATGACCCGGCAGTTGCAGCTGATCCGGAAAAACTTCAGCAGAGCTGGTCGAAACTGGAAGAATGTCAGAAAGATGTGGAGCAGCTCTATCAACGATGGGACGAGCTTGAACAGAAAAAAGAGCAGGGTCGTTGATTTTCAGGACTCGAGAATCAGACAGAAACGGCAAGAGAAGATAAATGGCATCGAGCAGATATCGTGCCTCTCAAGTTTTTGTTTGGTTCTTCCGGAAAACTCCTACCTGAAAGAAGAACACGCATATTGTGTGTGCCCCCTTTGATGCCGACGAGCAAAGGCAATTTGATGGACAACTGAATGATGATTATAGCATTGAGGTAGTCGTTTTCCGGAAGAGCCTTTTGTTTGATTTTTCATATTTCAACACCGAAACAAATCCTAGCATACAGATATTGTTCAAAATATCACCTGGCCCTGCAGTGAAAAAAACAGTCGTATTATTGCAAAAGAGCTCGGGACGTAGTAGGTTTGTATCTCTGAAGTTCTCTAGAATAGAGCTTTGTTCATCGCTGTTATTCGCCTTGACATGCCAGTCATTCCTTTACTGCAAGCTGATAAAGACATGATAGCCAGTAATAAAAAAGTCTATATTATTCTCGTCAGCATTCATGGTTTGATTCGCGGTCATAACCTTGAACTGGGCCGCGACGCAGACACTGGTGGGCAGACTAAATATGTTGTAGAGCTGGCACGAGCTCTTGGAGAGCACCCTGAGGTTGGGCGTGTCGATCTCCTGACCAGGCGGATTGTCGATCCCTCAATAAGCGATGATTATAGCCAACGTTATGAGCGCTTATCTGATAATACGCAAATAGTTCGGATTGACTGTGGGGAAGAAACATATATCCCCAAAGAACAGCTCTGGGACTGCCTTGACAACTTTGCGGACTCTGTCCTCGAATATATCAAGGAGCAGCCTGAGCTCCCTTCAATTATCCACAGTCATTATGCTGACGCTGGTTATGTTGGTACGCGCCTGACCCATCTTCTTGGTATTCCTCTGGTCTTCACCGGTCATTCACTTGGTCGCAGTAAACGTCGTCAGCTTCTTGCTGCTGGCTTCAGGAGTGATATTCTCGAAGCCCGCTATAATATTACCACCCGTATCGAGGCAGAAGAAACGACACTGGGCGTCGCCGAGCGTGTTATCGCAAGCACCAAGCAGGAAATTCTTGAGCAGTACGCCATCTACGATCATTATCAGCCCGAACGCATGCATGTCGTTCCACCGGGCACCGACCTCCAGCAATTCCATGCTCCCGAGGAATCCGAAAACAATTGCAGCATTGCAGCTGAAATCAATCGTTTTCTTAAACATCCTGGTAAACCAGTTATCCTTGCCATCTCACGGCCTGATCCCCGCAAAAACATTTTACAACTCATTTCTGCCTACGGGGAATCGGAGGAACTCCAGTGCCTCGCAAATCTTGTTATTGTAGCTGGCAACCGGGATGATATCAACGATATGAACGATGATGCGAAGGGTGTTTTGCAGGATATACTGCTCCATATCGATCTCTATGATTTATATGGAAAAGTCGCTTATCCTAAACATCATCAGCCAACAGATGTGGCAAGGATATACCGATTCACCGCTCTCAGCCGCGGGGTCTTTGTAAATCCTGCATTGACCGAGCCCTTTGGCCTCACGCTGATTGAGGCCGCGGCCTGTGGTTTACCGGTGGTTGCGACTGAGGACGGCGGCCCCATCGATATTATTGCAAATTGTCATAACGGCTATCTTATAGACCCGCTCGACACCGAGGATATTGGCAGTAAACTGCTGGCCGTACTATCCGATCGAAAGCGTTGGGACGATTTTGCTGACAATGGCTTGAGCGGTGTGCAAAAATATTACTCCTGGCAGGCGCATATAGAAAAATATATGGATGTAATAAGACCGCTTATAACCAGAAAGGAGGTTACCCCGCCATTTCACGCCAAACGCCGTAATCAGCTGCACCACGACCGGGCACTCTTTTCAGATCTCGACCAGAACCTGCTGGGTAATCCCCAGGCCCTTAAACCGTTCGTCAATGCCCTGCAGGCTAACCGAAAATGTGTACTCTTTGGCATAGCCACCGGGCGCAGGCGAGATTCTGCAATTCGAGTCCTGAAAAAATACAAGATTCCGATACCGAATGTGCTCATAACAAGCCTTGGTACCGAGATATATTACAATCCAAACCTCGTTGAGGACGCTGCCTGGAACCTGCATATCGATTATCTTTGGAACCCTCGGATTATTCGTCGTGCCCTTCAGGAACTGCCCGGTATGAAGCTGCAGCCGCGCTTGGAACAGAACCGGTTTAAAATCAGCTATTTCATCGACCCGCAAATTGCCCCCGATACCCAGCATATCAACAAACTGCTGCATCAGGAGGGCCAGGCGGCTAACGTCGTGCTTTCATTTGGACAGTATCTCGACATTATTCCCATTCGTGCCTCCAAGGGGCTGGCCATGCGCTGGGTTGCGGAGCGGCATGATATAGCTCTCGACAGGATATTGGCGGCTGGCGGCTCTGGTGCCGATGAAGACATGATGCGGGGTAACATGCTTGCTGTTGTCGTTGCCAACAGGCATAATGAAGAACTTTCAGACCTGATAGAAGTCGATGAGATCTTCTTTGCCTCCCGCCCATACGCTGAGGGTATCCTTGAAGCAATCGAACTCTATGACTTTTTTGAAACTTGTGAAATGCCGGATTCCTGAACATGCGTCTACTGGTTTGTACAGATCTTGACCGCACCCTCCTTCCTAATGGTCGCGAACCGGAATCTCCTGGTGCTCGAAAATGGTTCAAAAAGCTGGCAGCGTTACCGGATGTTACCCTTGCATATGTTACCGGGCGAGACCAGCAATTGGTAAGGGATGCTATCCGGGAGTACGATTTGCCGATACCCCACTTTGTTCTTGCAGATGTCGGTTCATCAATCTATGTTTGCAACGATCGCGATTGGATTTCCTTTCCAGGGTGGCAGGCTCATATTGCTCAGGGCTGGGAGCAGACAACCCAGTCCCGTCTTGTTCTCCTGCTTGATGAATTCCCGGAGCTGAGGTTACAGGAAGAGAGCAAACAGAACACCTTCAAACTCAGTTACTATGCCCCTGTTAGTACAAACTATAAAGACCTTCAGGCTGCACTACAGAAGCGGCTTCAGGATAATAATATTAAGGCCACTCTGATATGGAGTCTGGACGAAGCAGCCAATGCAGGGTTGCTTGATATACTTCCGGCACGAGCTGGCAAACGGTATGCCATTGAATTTCTCATGGAGAAAAAAAGCTATGGGCTTGACAATACTGTCTTTTCCGGTGACAGTGGAAACGATCTTCCGGTACTCATCAGCCCGATTCCATCAACCCTGGTTTGCAACGCCTCGGTCGATGTCAAGCAGGAAGCGTTGCACTTTGCCAGAGATCTTGGTACAGAACAATCTCTTTACTTGGCCCAGGGTGGGTTTGAAGGAATGAACGGGAACTATGCAGCAGGTATCATGGAAGGTGTGTGCTACTATCACCCTGAACTATTAAATCTTTTGGACTAATACTAGATGTACGAACAAGTATCCCACTCTCTGCTCAACGAAATACTCACTGATCTTAAGCCTGAAATCCACGAAGAGGATTTGCGCCACTTTTATACTCGGCTCGGGGCAAATTTTTATTCTATCCACTCCCTGTTTACCATTCTCTATGGCAAGCGTGACGATTTCAAGCTGCAGATGCAGAAACTGGTAGAAACAATGGCCAGGCAATATATCCAGCGGCCAGACAATCTCAAACAAAGCGATATAGCGCGGGAAAACGATCACAACTGGTTCCTCAGCCAGGAGTGGGTTGGGATGGCGCAATATGCTGACGGTTATGCGCAAAATCTGTCGGAACTGCAGCAGCGGATACACTATTTTCTGGAGCTTGGTGTGAATATGGTGCATCTCATGCCGATGATGGTATGTCCGCGAGGTGCCAGTGACGGGGGCTACGCTGTGAGCGATTTCCGTCAAATCGATAAACGTTTCGGAAGCCTTGAGGACCTGCAGCAGCTGGCTGGAGAATTCAAGAAATATGGCATTCTCCTGACGCTTGATGTCGTGGTCAACCACACCTCCGATGAACACGAGTGGGCACAGAAGGCGCGCCAGGGAAGCCTGGAACATCAGGATTACTACTATATTTTCAGTAGCCGTGAAATACCCGACATGTTTGAGGTAACCATGCCTGAAGTGTTCCCGGAGACATCTTCTGGTAACTTTACCTGGGATGGGGAGATGGGCAAGTGGGTCATGACCGTCTTTAACGACTACCAGTGGGATCTTAATTACAGTAATCCCTCGGTGTTTATCGAAATGCTTGACATCATTTTATATTGGGCAAATCAGGGTGCTGACATTCTGCGCCTTGATGCCGTTGCCTTTCTGTGGAAAAAAATCGGCAGTATTTGCCAGAATGAACGTGAGGCACACCTGCTGCTGCAATTGTTCAAGGATTGTTGTCAGGTTACTGCTCCCGGCGTTCTGTTCATTGCCGAAGCGATTGTTGCTCCGGTGGAGATCATCAAATATTTCGGTGAAGATGCGATCAATGCCAAAGAGTGCGAGATAGCCTATAATGCCAGTTTAATGGCACTCCTCTGGGATGCAGTCGCCACTAAAAATGCCAGACTGTTAAACCAGGGAATTAAAAGTCTTCCTGACAAACTCGAACGTGCCACCTGGTTGAACTACGTGCGCTGCCACGATGATATCGGCCTTGGCTACGATGATAACGATATAAGGGCTGTAGAATATGAACCTCGTGCCCACCGGCAGTTTCTGGTAGACTACTTTACCGGGAAATATGGGGATTCATTGTCTCGTGGCCTGCCTTTTGGACACAATTCGAAGACAGGGGATACCCGGATTTCCGGCTCCCTTGCTTCGCTGGTCGGTCTCGAGGCGGCCTTAGAGTCCGGAAGTCAAACAGAAATCGATGACGCGGTCAAAACCATAGTGTTACTGCATGGTATAATAATGTCCTTCGGCGGTATCCCCCTGCTGTACTATGGTGATGAGATTGGTACGCTCAACGATACCAGTTATCTTGATGACCCGGCAAAGGCCAACGATAGCCGTTGGGCTCATCGCCCGCGAATCAGCTGGCAGAAAGCCGAACTCCGCAATAGCCCGGGAACGGTTGAACACAGTCTTTTTTCTTCGTTGAAAAAAATGATAGCTGTGCGCAAAGAACTATCTGCCTTTGCCGATTTCAATAATCGTGAATTACTTGATGTCGGAAACCCTCATCTCTTTGTTTTTGCCCGCTTTGAACATGATCAAACGAGTCGGAGGGTGCTTGTTGTGGTGAATTTTGACAAGGCTCCCCAGCACCTCAATCTTGAAGATCTTGGTCGGAAAGCATATTTTCGCAACGGTGCCATCCGCGATCTTTACTCGGGAGAAAAACCAGCAATGTTCAAAGATGATCTGGTAATTCCACCCTGCCAGTTTTATTGGCTGACGGACCAGTAAGCGCTGCTCCGCTGCCCATTTTGCATACATCCCAGTACTGATGAAAGCATAGGGATATCATGAACAGCATCGTGGTTCCACAATTCAGCAACCGCCACCGCTATGATTGGCCCGTGAGCACCAGAAACTCTTCCTCAGAGATAATAATTTTCCCTAACTCCTGAGCTTTCTTGAGTTTTGAACCCGCTTTTTCGCCTGCAACCACATGGGTTACTTTTTTACTCACACTGGTGGCGATGTAGGCACCCTGTTCCTTGACTAGTTTTTTTGCTTCATCCCTGGACAGCTGAGATAGCCCGCCTGTGAAAACAACGACGGCCCCTGTTAACGGTCGTGCCATCGGTGACTGTTCCATTGTTTCAGGCAGAACACCCAATGCAGCGAGTGTGTCGAGCATGGAGGAAATCTTTTCTGACTGGAAGTAGGTTGTTAAACTATCTGCCGCCTGCTCCCCAACACCGTCGATATTGAGAAGATCTTCCTTGGTTGCAGACCTCAGATGAGCAAGCGTGTTAAAGTGATCTTCGAGCAGAGAAGCGGTTATTTCGCCGATATATCGAATACCGAGGGCGGCGAGAAATCGTGAGAGTGACGGGGTTTTTGCTCTTTGCATGGCGATAAGAACATTGTCAGCCGATTTTTCTCCCCAACCATCCAGGTTCGTCAGTTTATCACGGTCCAAAGTGTAAAGATCGGGAATGTCATCGATCAGCCGGTGCTCGAAAAGTTGCTCAACATATTTTTTCCCGAGTCCTTCGATATCAAGACCAGCCTTTGAGGTAAAATGGATAAGAGATCTGAGTTTTTGGGCTGGACATGAAGGATTGGTACATCGGGTTACCACTTCACCCTCCGGCCGCTCCAGTGGTGAATTGCAGGCCGGGCAATGGCTGGGCATGACGATTGCTTGTTCATTACCAGTCCGCACGTCCAGGACCGGCTTGACAATTTCGGGAATAACGTCACCGGCGCGCTGAACGAGAACAGTGTCGCCAATTCTGAGATCTTTTCGATCAATTTCGTCTCTGTTGTGCAATGTTGCCCTTGAAACCGTTGCTCCATCGAGCATGACCGGCTCAAGTATGGCCACGGGGGTGACAGCTCCGGTTCTGCCAACTTGAAATTCAACACGTATCAGTCTGGTTGTCGATTGTGTGGCCGGAAACTTACAGGCAATTGCCCAGCGGGGAGCTCGTGATTTTGAGCCCAACCGATTTTGCAGGGCGAAGTCGTTGATTTTGACGACCATCCCATCTATCTCGTACGGAAGGGTGTGACGTTGACTGGAAAGTTTATCCAGATGCTCAATAACATCTTTTATTTCAGGGCAAAAGGTGTTGTATCTGCAGACCGGAAAACCGCATTTCTGGAGATAAGCCAGTAATTCAGTCTGGGTGCCACAGCTCACGGACCCAGGGTCTGATATCCCGTAGGCAAAAAAACGCAGCGGTCTCTCGGCGGTAATGGACGGATCAAGCTGACGTAAAGAACCCGCTGCAGCATTTCGAGGATTGGCAAAGAGAGGGAGCTCTTTTGCCAGTTGTTTGTCATTAAGCCGTTTGAAGCCTTCTTTCTCCATATACACCTCACCTCTAACCTCCAGTAGCGCAGGCGGGTGACGGAGCAGTTTCAGGGGAATAGCTGATATCGTCTGGAGCTGCGAGGTGATTTCCTCACCGGTGGTGCCGTCCCCTCTGGTAGAGCCCTGGACGAATATCCCGTTTACGTAGACGAGTTCTACTGCCAGTCCATCCAACTTTGGTTCGGCTGAATACCCTGATGAAACCGGCAGGTTAAGAAATCGCTGGAGCCGTTCTGAAAACTGATAGAGATCTTCGCTGGAAAAGGCATTTTCCAGGCTGAGCATCGGTATACGGTGAACAACCTGGTTGAACTTTTCAAGAGCCGGCCCCCCAACCCGCTTACTGGGTGAATCGGGTGATACCAGGTGAGGGTAGGCCTCTTCCAGGGCAAGGAGCTCCTGGAAGAGTTTGTCATACTCTCCATCTGAGATTGATGGGTCATCAAGAACGTAGTATCGATGGGAATGTTCGCTGAGGAGTTTGTGTAACTCCTCAACTCTTTGGGCTGCGTTCATCGCCAGGTCAGCCGTTGCTTATTAAATTTCCGGCCTTGGCAACGTTGCCCCGATCAACCTCATCGATGAAGAGAAGCACTGCCTCCGGGGGCTTGTTTGTCTCACGGCAGATTACCTCGGTGACTCCTTTGCTGATATTTTCTTTCTGCTCTTTTGATAATGATCCTGCAACTCGAATGCTTACATACGGCATAATGATCCTCCCTTCAGGGTTCAGTAGTTATCATCTCTCCCGTCGCTTCGGGGTCAATGTAGATAATAATCAATAGAATAGTAATTACTATAGCCAGATGATCTCCGGTTCGGTTTTATGATTGAACCCGTTGTTTCTTCAGGTTATGATGCAGGTCAGGAGTATATCAAAATGACAAAGAAATTCATCATCTATAAACTGCTGAGGGGTACAATTTAAAATGCACATTCTTGTAACCGGCGGTGCGGGATATATCGGCAGTCATACCTGCCTTGAACTGTTGGACCAGGGGCACGAGATTACTGTCGTGGATAACCTGTGCAATTCAACGAGTGAATCTCTGCGGCGTGTTGAGGCATTGACGGGGAAAAAAATCGGCCTGGAGGTTGTTGACCTGCGCGACAAGGATCAGCTGAAATCGTCATTTTTCAAAAAAAATCAGCCCGTCAAGGCTGTCATCCATTTTGCCGGGTTGAAAGCAGTTGGTGAATCGGTTGAAAAACCGTTGCTCTACTACCAGAACAATATAGAAGGAACACTCAGCCTGTGTGAAGTTATGGCTGAATGCGGCGTTAATAACCTCATCTTCAGCTCTTCGGCAACGGTCTATGGAGATCCCGAAACGGTACCGATAACCGAGGACTTTCCGCTCTCATGTACGAACCCCTACGGTCGAACAAAATTGATGATTGAGGAAATTCTCGGGGATCTCTGCGTTGCCGATTCACAGTTTAATGTTGTCCTGCTGCGTTATTTTAACCCGGTGGGTGCACATCCGAGTGGACAGATCGGGGAAGACCCTGCCGGAGTTCCTAACAATCTGACGCCATATATAACCCAGGTGGCCATAGGAAAACTTGAAAAGCTGTCAGTTTATGGTGATGACTATCCGACACCCGACGGCACCGGAGTGCGGGACTATATTCATGTGGTCGACCTGGCGAGAGGGCATGTGAAG
>RCNE010001754.1_pt1 | contig 11752 bp, 9 predicted proteins | sample 2041361 | NCBI WGS metagenome assembly RCNE01 (sample SAMN09708229, study PRJNA481090) | Marine sediment metagenome, whole genome shotgun sequencing project.
TGGTTCTGGTGGAGATGCGTTCCCAGATTATTTTAGAAAGCGAGAGCTAGGCCCACTCATCGGAACAAGAACTTGGGGAGGTCTTATCGGTATTTCTGGAGCACCAGCGCTCATAGATAACGGAAATGTTACCGTACCTACCTTTAGAATGTACGATCCTTCTGGTGAATGGTTTAAAGAAGGGCATGGTGTTGACCCAGATATAGAGGTTATTGAAGATTTTGAAAGTCTAGCTAAAGGTACCGATGCGCAGTTAGAAGCTGGTATTCGTGAAGTTATGAAACTTCTAAAAACGAACTTTAAAGACCCTAAGAGACCGGCTTATGAAAAAAGAAATTAGATAATAATCTCATAAATAACTAAAAGGATTGTTCTTTAGAGCAATCCTTTTAGTTATGCTTTATATCTTACTTCTATATAAATAAAAAAAGTATTAAGCTCAATCCTTTTGACATGACAAAAATCACCCTTTAGGAGTTATTAATCCTATAACTTTGAATACTAATAATTTATAATATCCTATTATGACCGATCTTCAGATAGCAAAAAAGGTAAAGCTTAAACACATAACAGAAATAGCAAAAAAATTTGGAATTGATCCTGAACTTATCGAAATGTATGGTAAGGATAAGGCTAAATTACCACTCTCTTGTATCAATAGAACTAAGGCAAAAAAAAGCAATCTTATTTTGGTGTCTGCAATTTCACCTACACCAGCTGGTGAGGGAAAGACAACAATATCTATCGGGTTATCTGAAGCTCTAAATAGACTAAATAAAAAGACTACGGTTGTTCTTAGAGAACCGTCTTTAGGACCAGTTTTCGGAATAAAAGGAGGGGCTACAGGAGGTGGTTATTCCCAGGTTTTACCGCTAGAAGATATCAATCTACATTTTACAGGGGATTTTTCGGCTATTGAAAAAGCACATAATTTATTGTCTGCAATTATTGATAATAATATACAGAGTAAAACAAATTCTTTAGGTCTAGATCCAAGAACTATTACTTGGAAACGTGTAATCGATATGAATGACAGAGCACTACGACGAATCATTGTAGGCTTAGGTGGCACAACTTCTGGTATACCTAGAGAGACAGGATTCGACATTACAGCCGCTTCAGAGATTATGGCTATACTTTGTATTGCTAAAGATTTAATTGATTTAAAAAAACGCCTTGGAAATATTTTTATTGGTTACACATTTTCAAAAAAACCTATTTATGCCAAAGATTTACAGGTAGCTGGTGCCATGGCCGCCTTATTGAAACATGCTATAAAGCCGAATTTGGTTCAAACCATGGAAGGAAATCCTGCCATTATCCATGGAGGTCCATTTGCAAATATCGCTCAGGGAACCAACTCAGTCATCGGAACATTAATGGGAATGACCTACTCTGATTATACTGTTACTGAAGCCGGCTTTGGTTTTGATTTGGGTGCTGAGAAATTCTTTGATATAAAATGTCAAAGTGCTAATATTTCACCTAAAGCTGTGGTGCTTACCACTACAATTCGTGCTTTAAAATATCATGGTGGAGCTGGTTTAAAAGCTTTAGATGTTCCGAATGTAGAAGCCGTACGACAAGGATTACCAAACCTTGAGAAACATTTAGAAAACATAAAACAATTTGGCGTCACTCCTATTATTGCAATAAATAAATTTCAATCAGACAGTAAGGAAGAGATCCAACTCATAAAAGATCTGGCAAAAATTAAAAACGTTCGTGTTGCAGTTGCAAATGTTTGGGCTCAAGGTGGTGAAGGTGCGCTTGAACTAGCGCAGCATGTTATAGAAGTCTCTGAAGCTTGTAATACACAATTTAAGCCATTGTACAAATGGGAAATGGATATTGAAACTAAAATTGAAACCATTGCCAAAAAAATATATGGAGCTGAACATGTAGATTATAACTCTAATGCTAAGCGTCAACTAAAACGTATTAAAGAACTTGGCTTAGACAATCTACCAATATGTGTTGCAAAAACGCAGAAATCCTTATCGGATAATCCTAAACTTTTAGGGAGACCGAAAGATTTTATTATAACAGTTAGAGAAATTGAAATTGCAGCTGGTGCTGGCTTTTTAATTCCTATTACAGGAGATATTATGCGAATGCCTGGTTTACCAGCACATCCAGCATCAGAAGGTATCGATATAAGTGATAGCGGTGAGATTACTGGTTTGTTTTAGCTGAGGTTATTTGAATAAAATGATGACATTTTTAAATTTCTACGATTAGTTGTAAAACAAACTGATCTTATGAAATCTTTTAAAGTGAACTTCGGAATTCTTCTAAGTCTTATCATATTGAGTTGTAGCTCAAATGACGACAATTCCGCTAACAGTCTTAATAACTATACTTCTGACTTATGTCTTAATATTACCGGACCTACAGCAGCCTTTTGGGACAGCTCGCATGGCTTACCATTACCTTTAACCAGTATACCAACATTGTCAAATCCTGGTCAACAATTTATTCATAGTCAATATCCTGCATTAGGTTTTATAATGCCTCAAGGTTATACTGCTACAGAAGATCAAATTGGATTGGGAGTAAATGTGCTGCGAACTGATAACCAAGTAGTTTGGCGATATGTTCCTGGTTTAACTGGATCTGGTGAAATACCAATTCTAGATATCGTTGCTGCAGAAATAAATCAGATTTTTTCGTTTTATAACTTCACAGGTGATTTTGAGGTTGTGTGTACACAAAACACAACATCTAATCAAGGTACATTTATAAAAAATACAAGCTCGCGTTTACTTCGTTTTAATGGTATAACTGCGTTAGTTGGTGTAAACACTCATTTTGACACTTCATTGGGTTTAACATTTGCATCAATCACTACTACAACTGGTCCTACAACTGAATATGACAATCTCGTAATGGAAGTTTTTCTTCCCATAAGTTGGCAACTTCTAATTATTGATGATAATGTAAGAGATTCAGACTTAGATGGTACACCAGATAATCAAGACAACTTTCCGTTTAATCCACAAAGACAATAACAACCAATTTAAAACAAATTCAATATGAAAAAATTAGCCATCCCAATAGCCCTGTTTTCAATAGGACTTATTTTAACAGCTTTTAGCTTTACAAGTTCAAAAAGCAATTCTGAAGACATTGATGTTTTAATAGACAAAACTGCTTTTATTATGCCTGCAGTACATAGAGTGTATGCAAATCCTGATGCACTTGATGGAAAGTATTATCTATTTAAAGCAAAAATCACAAATAATAGTAATACAACTTTAGAGGATGTTACGGTAAAGTATCGCGTACCAGATTTTATTGATTGGACAGAGCTTACTGTTTCTGGTGAGATGTTTCCTGGGCAAACCTTGGTTATTCCATGCTATCCAAAATTTCAAGATGACATTACAGAAAAATCTACTGAATCTATGGAAAAGGCAGAAATTGAAATTTCTTGGGATGGAGCAGAGGAAGACGACATTATAGAAGAAGAGTTTTCGTTTAAGCTCACCAACAGAAACGAATATGTTTATACTGGTATTAAGAAAGAAGAAATCAGCACATGGTCAGATGTTTACGATAATGATGCTTTATTGGCTTGTTTTGTAACACCAAATGATCCTGTTGTAAAATATTACACTCAAAATCTTCAAGAAAAATTAATGAAAGGTGAAGCTGCTTCGGTAACTAACAAGCCAGAAGATGGTGTAAAATTCTTAGCAGGTATTTATGAAGCCACATTAAAATCTCACATGGTTTATAGTGGTACAAAAGGGATTCCGCAATCTACAGACGATATACAATCTATGGTTCAACAATTAAGACTACCACGAGAAGTTATTACAGGCAATACAGGTTTGTGTATAGAGTTAAGCTGTTTATATGCAAGTGTACTCTCTGCTGCTGGTATAGATCCTATAATCTATATGGTTCCAGGTCATGCCTATCCTGGTTTTAAGATGAACGGTCAATATTATGCTATAGAAGCTACAGGAATAGGTGGTGAAGGCTTAGGCAATATAATGTCTGCGGAAGATGCTTTTAAACAAGGCCAAAAACAGCTTCAAGAATTTATTCAGCGCTCGCAAAGTGGCGATCCTCGGTATACCATTGTTGATGTGCATGCATTAAATCAGCAAGGAGCAACTGCTATGGATTTAAAGGATAATGACTTTATGCGAAAAAAAGTGGATGATATTGTTACGTCATGGTTTGGTGGACAAACTGTAGAGCAGAGCAATGTAATCATCATAAAGCCTGATAATCCTATTAATCCACCAAAGCCTCCTATTCGTACCACAAATGCATTGTCTTTTTCAATTCCTAATGGATGGCAAACTATGATGCGACCAATACCTCAAGTACCAATAGTAACAGCTCAGGTTATTGCACCAGACTTAATGACAACGGTGACTATTTATGATATTCCGGTTGCAAACACACAACAAGCTATGGCAACTATAAATCAATACATGCTTGGTTTTGGTATGGAGATGCAATATCAAATCAATGGAAATTCTATTGCAGGACAGACCTATTCTTTAGACGGAAATTTTAATTGGGTAGGAAAAACGATAAGAACTAAAAACGGAATTCGTGTCGTAGCAGTAGGAGCTCCAGATTATATGTACAATCAAAATTCAGGAATTATTAATCAAGTTTATAACAGTATTAGATAACCACTTAAAAACCAAATAACAATGAAAAAATTAATTTTAGTATTCGTAGCCATTTTAAGTATTACTCAATTTGTAAATGCTCAAGATGACATTAAAGACAATTCAAACAAGTTAGATATTAAATTTGGTGCTAAAGCCGGATTAAATCTAGCAACAATTACAGGCGATTTAGAGGACATTAATAGCAGAACATCGTTTCATCTTGGTGGCATTGCAGAAATTATGATTAACGAAGATTTTGCCGTACAACCAGAATTATTGTACTCTGCTCAAGGAGGTAAATACGATGAGTTTACTCTGGCCTTAGATTATCTTTATTTACCTATTATGGGAAAATATTTTGTTTCGGAGGAAATCAGTTTAGAAGCTGGCCCACAGTTTGGGTATTTATTATCTGCAAAGTTAAAGGACGACAGTTCTGACAATGGCAATGGAAACGTCAATACCGTGAGTAATAATTCTGCATCAAAACAGGCAGCAGCAGATACTGAAGATGTAAAAGAAGACGTAAAGTCCTTTGATTTTGGATTAAACTTTGGTGCAAGTTATATCTTAGAAAATGGCATTAACTTAAGTCTTCGCTATTATTTAGGTTTAGCTAATGGTAATAACTTTGAAGGTAATGATGGAGATTTTAAAAATTCTGTTTTTCAATTATCAATAGGTTATTTTTTTAATTAATCCATTCAAAAATTTAATATTATGAAGTCTACAAAAAACTATATGCTAAGCTTTCTTATTCTGATAAGTGTTACTGTATTTGCACAACAATCTAATCAAAAGATTGAAATGATTATGGACAACGTAGGTAACGCTAAAATCAATATCTCAATGACTATGAATGCGGCACAATGGCAAGAATGGAATACTAATTACGGTAATAATCCTTCAGCATTAAAACGAGATATAGAAAGAGGTATGCCAGCATTTATTGTCGATGATTTTAAACTCGATAAAGATGACATGAATCGCACCTTCAATTTAAGCCTCAACGCTTATGGTGCATGCGAAATTGATAAACGAGGCAAATGGACTATGGATACAGACCAAAAAGATGCTCAAGTCACAGAACTTACAGATCACAAATATATGCTTGTTAGTAGTCCACCAGAATTTGGTGGCAATTTGCAACAAACCTATATAATTGAATTTCCGGAAGAAGCAAATAACATTAAAATTGATAAAGATGCTTTTGGAAAATCCGTTTTTGAATTTAAGATGGACAATCCATCATCTGGTTTTAATCTAGTGCGTTGGTCTGGGATTTTGCTAATAATAGTTGGAGGTGGTTGGTTAGGTAAAAACGCCTTAGCAAAAAATTAATGATGACATTTTCATTATAAAACGAAAGTATATAAATAACCTTTAATTAAATCAAACTTATTATGAAACATTATATTTATTTATTAGTAATTGCATTTGTCTTAGTTGGCTGTTCTAGTGATGATGACAATAGTAATCAAGAACAAGAAGGAACAATTGCAGATATTAAAAATTGGGCCAATCCAGAGGTTATAGATGCTATAAAAGATTTAGGCTATACAATTCATGAAGGAGATAATCCTCCAAACATTGAAGGGGAGTTCCAAATAAGTCCTAGAATTTTAGAGGCTACAAATGTTCAGGGTGATTGGCCAATAGGCACAACTTTTAATAGAATTAATATGACCCTTAGCAATCAAGACAACAGCACATTAACAGTTAATTTTGCAGGTCAAGAATTAGCTTCAAATGGCACTTTAACCAATACTCTAGTAGTGGATAATTTTCTTGAAAACTCTTATATCACTGGTAGTGGAAATCTATTTACCGCCTTTTTCAAAGTAAATGAAGACAATAATGGTATTGCAGCCCAATTACTGTATGCCTTCTCAGGTGAAATCACAGAAAATGGTATTTCTAATATACGAAATGCACTTTTTATGCTAGATAATTTTGGAAATATTCCACCATTTATTGAAAACAATACAGGAAGGGTATTTAAGGATTCTGATGGTATGGCGGACAGATTATAATAGGTTTAGTCTAGTATTTTAGTCCTCATTGTAGATAATGGATGAGTTGGCAAACTTATAATTACATGTTATAAATGGTTTTTCACCACTTATAACATGTAATTAATCGCTCTAGGCATTATAAATAGTACTTTTCTCTTATATTTAAAGTTAAATGCAAGAGAAAAAAACAACCCTTTCTTTAAACTCTAGCTTTATTGAAGCTATAAAAAGTAATAATACACAAGTATTAAAAAACTTGTATGTTACTAATTATCCCAAAATAGAAGTTTTAGTTTTAAAAAATAGTGGCTCTAAAGATCATGCAAAAGATATTTATCAAGATGCATTTTTAGCAGTTTGGCAAAATGTTAAGCAGAATAAATTTGTTCCTAAAAGCGAATCGTCAATAAACGGCTATCTGTACATCATTGCTAAAAATAAATGGATGGACGTATTGCGTTCTCAGGGCTTTAAAAAGACAATTGTAACATCGAAATTAAATTATTTTGAACCTTCTGCAGAAGAAAATAATGGAATTGATGATGACATTTTAAAAGATAAACGATTAGAAGATGTAATGCTAGCCTTTAAAAATTTAGGTGACGCATGCAAAAGCTTACTGCGTAAGTTTTATTTTGAAAAGAAGTCTATGAAATTAATTGCTGAAGAATTAGCACTAGATTCTGCTTCCACACGAAATAAAAAGTACAGATGTATGCAAAAACTAAGAGAAATAGCCCTGAAAAATTGATTATTAGTAATGGACTTACAACACATTTCACAAGAAGAATTTGAACAGATTGAAAAGTATCTCAATGGTAACTTAGAGTCAACCGAATTACAAAACTTTGAGCACAAGTTAAAAAACGATGCCGATTTTAAAACTAGATTTGAAGACATAAAAATTGTGTTCTCTGGTATTGAAACCCAAACTTTAAAGGAACAATTGGATATTTTTCATAAAGAGATTGGTAAAAACTCAACGAATCCAGAAACGAACCATATTAAAGTTCATTCTTTAAATTGGAAACGACTATTAGTAGCTGCAGCTCTTATTATTGCTGCAGGTAGTTTTTGGTATTTAAATGGTAATTATAATGAGCGTCTGTATACCAAGTATTTTACACCAGATCCTGGTTTGCCAACAACTATGAGTAGTACAGATAACTATGAATTTTATGATGCCATGGTTAATTATAAACAAGGTGATTATAAAACCGCAATTTCTAAATGGGAAACTTTACAAAAGTCAAAACCAAATAATGACACATTAAATTATTTTATTGGCGTGGCACATCTAGCAAATAAGAATGAAAATAATGCTATTTTATTTTTAGAAGAAGTAACAAAAGATTCTAATTTTACTTTGGTAAATGAAACCTATTATTATCTAGGAATGGCTTATTTAATAGCAGGAGATTTAGATAAAGCGAAAGCAAGTTTACAAAATTCAACTATCGATAACAGTAAAGCCCTCTTATCTGAGCTGAACGATTAACCATCTTACTAACCAATTGATTATGAAACGATTTTACAATTGCACTAGGTTAATTATGCTCTTTTTTGTTCTTATTGGCTTTCATTATATTGCCAATTCACAGACTGAGAATACATTCTCAACAGAACAAATTCAAAATTTAATTGATGTAGACTCTTTAGATAAAGCCGAAAATGAGTTAAAAACACAAGAAGAATTCTATCTCAATACTAAGCAATACGATTCACTTTCTAATCTCACTTACTTTTATGGAAGGATTGCAAAACTAAAGGGAGACCCAAATTTTATAAAAAAAGCTGAAACCGCATTAGAACGACTCAAAAAGCTCACAAATAATGCTGATGCGTTATACAATGCGTATTCTGATATGGCCTCACTTACTGTAGAAAGTCAAATGCATAAAGAATCTTATGAGTATAACAAATTAGGTTTAGAAGCCGCGGAAAGAACTACTGAAGACAGGTTAAACAAAATGTCTAAAAGAACTTATGGCTTGGCGAGCACAACCTATTATATGCGAAAGTTGGATTTAGTAAAAAAACATGGTCTCGAAACTTTTAAGATCAATGAAAAAAATCCTAATGCTACAGCTACCAACATTTACAATGCTTGCAATATTGTGGGCTTAATGATGCAAAATGAAAACAAGCTAGATAGTGCATTATTTTACTATGAAAAAGGTGTAAAGGCCTTAAAAAAATCAAAAGGAGACTTAAGCGAACGCTATTATTATCCAGCTGTACTCTCAGCTAATATCTCCACTATTTATACGAATCTAGGAAAATTCAACAAGTCCTTAAAAAATCAACAAGATGCAATACACAACTATAAAATCTTTATAGACTCATCTGCAAATCATCCAAGAATAAACAATATTAGATACAATTACTTAGCTGCTATAAATGGTATGGGAAGTAATTATGTAAAGTTAGGCCAAGTAGAGCGTGCACTTCAAATATTTGAATATAATTATAAAAAGGCTAAAGAATACTTTCCAGAAAACAGTATTCAACAATTAGTGTTTATCAATCAATTAGCACAAGGCAAATGGGTTGCAGACTACAATGATGAAGCCTTAGAGCTTATAAATGAAGCCTATGAAAAATTTAAAAATCTAGGGAATGATTATGCTCGTTATATGACTTATGGTTTAGGTACAAAAGCCAATATTCTAGAGAACTTTGACAGGATTGAAGAAGCTCATAATGCTTATGGAGAAAGTGATAGTTTATACGACATAGTAAGTCCTGGAAAATATAATTTTGACAGACTCACTAAACTTAGAGAAGCTGCAATGTTTTACTCTAGAAATGGCTATAATAAAGATGCGAACGAAGCTTCTCAACGTGTTCTTAAAATCGTAAGAGAAACAGAAGTAAATGAAAATTTAGAAACCATAAAAGCTTATATTCTAATGGCAGCAATTAAGCTGAACTTAGAAGAATATGAAGAAAGTATTAATTGGGCAGACAAAAGCTTAAATACCATTGAAAAAAACAGAGCTATAACAAATATGGATTCTATTTTTTGGCATGAGTTAGAAATTGAATCCGTAATTCACAAAAGTAAAGCCCAATATAATCTTATAGATTCGACTAACGTAAAATCTGTTTCTAAAATCTACCAAACTCTTAAAAATTCTATTGATGTACTCAATACCAATGCTTCAAAATATGCCTCAGATATAGATAAGAATGAATATTTATCCAAAACTGGATCACTTTTAGATTTCTCAATGCAACTATCATTGCATCTCTATAATCTTACTAATGATAAAACCTATCTAGATCATCTTATTTCTATGCATGAGTCTAGAATATATAATCGCATTCGTTCTAAATTAGCAATTAGAGAAAACATAGAGTTTAATGATGTCCCTAAAGCTGTTTTAGAAAGAGAAAAACAATTAAAAGATAGCTTAAAATTAATGCGATCTGAAACGGATTTCGACAATAAAACGGCTCAAAGTTTTACGTTTAAAAACAAAGAATGGAATGACTATTTAGAAAATTTAAAAATCAATCACCCCAAATATTACAAGTTACGTTACCAAACCATAAAACGATCATTAGGTAATATTCAAGACAATATCCCAGACAACAGTACTGTTATTCGATATTTATTTATCGAACAGCAACCTTATGCTTTTGTTATAAATTCTAACACAAATTCTCTTCACAAGTTAAGTTCTAAAAACTTAGTAGATTATATAAACTCGCTTAATGGTGAGATTTTAAATGAAGAGGACGTTAAAACAGCATTGTTTGAGTTATACAATCAATTGTGGAAACCATTTGAAAATGAAATAACAACTAAAAAAGTAATCATTATACCAGATCATGAATTATTTAATCTCAGTTTTGAAACATTAACACCAAACAAACTAGATGGTTTTGAAGATTTAGCTAAATCTAGCTTACTCTCTAAATACATTATATCATACAACTACAGCCTCTATTTATTAGATAAAGATAGAAAAGCAATAAACTACGATAACGATTTCATAGCCTTTGCACCAGAATTTAATAATGAAATGAAAGAAAGCTATAAAATTGCCATTACAGATTCTATAAATATTGACAAAACATACCTAAAGCTTCTACCTCAACCCTTTGCTGCAGGCTTAGCTGAAGAATATTCTAGATTGTTTAATGGCACTTCTTTTTTAAACGAAAATGCCTCTAAACAAATATTTACAGAACAAGCAAAAGAACATAAAATAATTCATATTGGTACGCATGCAGAATCTAATAATGTGTCACCAGAACTATCGCGACTTATCTTTGCTAAAAACGTTTCAGATGAAGACAATTCTTTATACACTTACGAAATATATAATCAGAATCTAGCATCTAATCTTGCCATATTAACCGCATGCGAAACAGGCAAACCAACATATCAGGCAGGTGAAGGCATGATTTCTTTAGCTCACGCATTTAATTATGCTGGTAGCGAAAGCATATTAACAAGCTTATGGAAAATAGATGAACAATCTAGCGCAACTATTATTGAAAACTTTTATGGCTATCTTAAAAGCGGATTACCAAAAGATGAAGCCTTACAAAAGGCGAAACTAGATTATATTACTACAGCAGAAGGAAGAACAATTTCACCTCAATATTGGGCTGGATTAGTTTTAATTGGAGATAGCTCTCCAATAGATTTAAAAACGTCTTCTAATTTTGTGTTTTGGTTACTGGGAATTGTCCTTATTATAATCTTCGCTATTGTGATAAGAAGAAAACGCTCACATTAATTAACCTTATACATTATCCAAAAGAAAAATGAAAACAAAAAAAGTCTCTCCCTTAGGAAAGACTTTAATATCTTAGTAAGCAACTACAATTATATTGCAGCTACATGTTTAGTTAACTGAGACTTTAAGTTACCAGCTTTGTTAGAATGAATAACATTCTTCTTTGCTAACTTATCAATCATACTAATTACAGAAGGTAACATTTTTTGTGCGTCTTTAGCATCAGTAATTTCACGTAATTTCTTTATAGCATTACGAGTTGATTTATGCTGATATCTGTTAAGTACACGTCTTTTTTCGTTACTTCTAATTCTTTTTAAAGCTGACTTATGATTTGCCATTT
>RCNE010001756.1_pt1 | contig 11752 bp, 11 predicted proteins | sample 2041361 | NCBI WGS metagenome assembly RCNE01 (sample SAMN09708229, study PRJNA481090) | Marine sediment metagenome, whole genome shotgun sequencing project.
AGGCGGGCGGACTTCGCGCTGGCGAAGGTCGCCGTGAGCGTTTGAACAGCTGTGCGCTGGTCGCTCGGCAGCCCGAAGTCCGGCCACTTGATCCACTCGCTCGGCCACGCCACAGCGGGTGGTGTTCGGGCAAGAAGGTAAATGCCGACAGTCGGGTCAGGCCCAAGCGGGAGAGCTCGGCCGAGTCCTCTTCCGCGGACGCGAACGCCGTTCGGAAACTCCACAACGCCGTCGGCGATCGGCCAAGGTTCAACGTTCATCCGCTCATACTGACATCGTCCGACGCACCGCATCCAGCGCGCGCCGGATCCGGGTGACTTCGCCCTTCACTCCTGGAGACCGGCCTGGCCCGATCCCGGTGATTGGCTCCGGGCCCTCCAAGTCACATCGTGCACCGGGGCCTCATCGTCGACCGACCGCACGCACTCGAACACGCCCGGCTCCCCGAGTGCGTCGCACCCCAACTCCCAGTTGGCGCACGACCGTGCCGAGGCCGAAGTCCGCCACGGCAACAGTCTGGGGGCGCGCCAGAAGCGCCTCTATCGACGCGGTCGCCAGATGGTGAGAACCTCGCGGGCTGAGCAACCGGATCCGGTGAAGTGGGTAGAGGCCACTGAAACGCATCTAACCTGAAGTCAATAATCCTCGAGGAGTGCCTGTGAACATTGCGTCGATCATCGAGACCCACGACGCGGGACGGATCGCCATCATCGACGGAGACGACACGTTGACGTACGGTGAACTCAGCGAATGGGCAGCAGCAATTCGACAACTTTTGACCGAGCACGGTGTCGGCCCCGATGATCGGGTGGCCGTGCCCGCAGGCAACGAGCCCGCCTTCGTCGCGGCGACGCTTGGCGCCCTGGGTGTCGGCGCTCAGGTGATTCCGATGAAGTCGACGAATCCGCTGCCCGAACTCGATCGCAAGCTTGCCTCCATCCGTCCAACGATCATTCTTGTGGGTGAGGAATCGTCGTGGATGCACGAGCACGCCGATCGCATCGACGCCCCAATGATCGATCTCCGTGAGGTTTCCAGAACCGCCGCGACGAGCCCCGCAATCGTCGAGCGCGACGACGATGACATCGCGATCATGATGCTCACGAGCGGCGTCTCGGGGAACGCAAAAGTCGCCATGCTCAGCCAGGGAAACCTCGCCTGGGCGCAGGCTGCAGCATGTGAAAACAGCATCGACGGACTGGGCCCGGATGACGTGGCGCTGGCCGCCCTGCCGTTCTCCCACATCTTCGGCCTGAATGTGATTCTGCTCGCGTCTCTGCGAATGGGAGGCCAGGTGGTGCTGCAGCGTCGATTCGACGTCGACGGAAGCCTCGAGTTGTGTGCAAGGCACGGCATCACCATGCTTGCCGGCGCTCCTCCGATGTGGCGGCGCTGGAGTCTCACCGATACACCCGACGACGCCTTCGCCACTGTGCGGCTGGCCATCTCGGGCGCAGCCGCGTTGCCGACCGAAGTGTTCGATGAGATGCAACGACGCCACGGCATCACGATCGAAGAGGGCTACGGGTTGACCGAAACCTCACCCATACTCACCAGCAGCCGCGGCGATGCGAAGGCCGCCTCGGTCGGACGGCCGGTCGACGGTGTCGAGCTCATCCTGGTCGAGGAGGACGGCACACCCGTCGAACGCGGGGATGCCGGCGAGATCGTCGTCCGAGGTCCGGGCATCTTCAAGGGTTACTTCGACGACGAGGACGCCACCCATGAGGTGCTCACCTCTGATGGCTGGTTCTGGACCGGCGACGTCGGCGTGCTCGACGACGGCGACCACCTCTACATCGTCGACCGCATCAAGGACATCATCATCGTGTCCGGCTTCAACGTGTATCCGGCCGAAGTGGAGAACGTACTGTTAGAGCATCCCGACGTCCGAGGTGCAGTGGTGGTCGGCAACATCCATCTCGACACCGGTGAAACCGTCGTGGCCTATGTGTCCGGTGATGTCGACGCCGCGGAGTTGGACTCGCACGCCCGCGCCAACCTCAGTCGCTATAAGTGTCCGACGCAATATCACCTCGTCGATGACTTACCGGTCGCACCTACGGGCAAGAAGATTCGACGGGAGCTCCGATGACATCAACGCTTCCCGACTTCACGTTCGAAACTGCGCCCGAGCTTCCGGGCTCCGAGCGGGTCTCGCGGTATGGCCTCAGCGCCGTTCGACGAGTTGTGCACAAGTTGTGGGACCTCTCGATCGAGGGCCTCGACAACGTCCCCACAGACGGCCCGGCAATCCTGTGCCCCAATCACCTCAGCTTCTGTGATTCAGTATTCGTCCCGGTCTCACTTCCCCGCAGGGTTTGGGCGATCGGCAAGGGCGAGTACATGGACGACTGGAAGACGAAGCACATCTTTCCGGCGTTCGGCATGATCCCGGTCGATCGATCAGGCGGTGAAGCGGCTCAGGCTGCGCTCGACACCGCGGCTCGCGTGCTCGACGGTGGCCACCTGTTCATGATTTACCCCGAAGGCACACGATCACGGTCGGGCAACCTCCACAAAGCTCGAACCGGCGCAGCTCGGCTCAGTGTGCGTTGCGACGCTCCGATCATCCCTGTCGGCCACGTCGGCACCCTCGATGTGCAACCACCCGATCAGTTCGTCATGAAGCCCCGGCTGCCGGTCACGGTGCGCTTCGGCGAGCCGATGTACATCAGCGACTTTGGCGACCCGACCGATCCTCGAAGCATTCGGCCCTTCGCGGATTCCGTGATGTACGAGATCGCACAATTGTCCGGCCAGAAATACGTCGACACGTATGCCGGGTCTGAGGAGAAGGACGACGAGCAGCCGAAGGTCGAGACGCCGGTGATCGCGGTTCCCCCCGGCCGAGCTCGCACACCCAAGCTGGTTTCCGTCGCGGCTAGTTGATGTCTCGACACTATGTATTCAAGAGTTTCTCCCTTTCTCGCTACTCCTCGTCGACGCTGAACTCGACGGGGACGCGTACGAGGTCGCGGTCCAAGCTGGCGTGGCCGGCGTTGTTGCGGGTCATGTACACGTAGGCCTGCAGGTCGGTGGTCTCGAAGGTGCGCGACGTGCTGTCAGGATCGAGCAGCGACGGATACAGGTAGCTCAGATCCGAGCCGGGGGAGTTCACGGTCCAGGGGAGGGGCATCTCGACCAAGAGCTTGCGACGGTCCCAGTCGATCAGGTCGGTGGAGAACGAGTAGTACCAGCCCCACACCTCGCGCCCGTCGATCTGATCCGCGCTCACGCCGATCAACACGTATCGGTCCAAGGCGGTGTTGTAGGTGACGCTGTCGTTGAGGGCGTGGCCGATGTCGGCCTGGTCGAGTGGCTGGCACTCGTGGGCGGCGGGGGTGTCCGTGGGCTCGGTGTACGGGTTAATGAAGCGCCCCTCGAATCCGGAACCATCCCAGAAGCGCCAGCTCGTTGGCTCGGCCACGGTGTCGGTCCGCATCAGGCAGACCCATTGTGGAGTCGAGTTCACCCCGGCTGCGTTGATGAAGCTGTAGAAGAAGCCGTCGGGGCCGGTGATGATGTTGCTCGGGGCCCTCAGTCCGGTGGCGCCGAGCCCGGCTTCGTAGGTCAACGGGAGCGAGGCGACGTGGTGGCCCGGGGGTTCGGCGATGTAGGAGTACGACTCGCCGCCATCGGTCGACACTTTCATGGTGATGGCATTAAACCAGCAGGCCAAGTACTCCTGCTGGGGGCATTGCCCGGCGTGCTGATGGCCCTGATATTCGTTGTGGACCAGGGCGTAGATGGTCTCGCCGTCGTCGGTGTGCAACGAGGCGAGCCACTCGGTGTCGGTGAACCGCGCGGGGTCGGCGTCCAGCGTCGAACGGCTGACCGCCGTGCACTCTGGCTCGACTGCGTCGAGGTCGGGCCCCACCATGCGGTAGCCGTTGGTGTTCCCCAGGTAGAGCTGGACGTTCTCGTCGACGTCGCGAATTGCCCGAACCGCGAGGTCGGGGATGGCGTCGTCCTCGCATCGGTCGACGGTCCAGTCGAAGACGATCTCTTCGTCGCCGACGATCGAGAGTTCGATCTCGGGAGGCGTCGTTGTCGGGGCCGGCGGCGCAGTTGTGGGAGATGGCGCGGTTGTGGCCGTCGTTGTCGGGGCCGGCGGCGCAGTTGTAGACGGTGCCACCGTCGGCGCGGCCGTCGACGTGGACTCGGAGGAGGGTGCGGTCGCGACACCGTCGCCGGCCGAGGTCGACCCACCGCAAGCCGCAGCCAGCACGATCAACAGCCCAAGTGCGAGTCGGGATCGCAACACCGGAAGGTGCATCGAGGAGGCCTTGCTCAACACTGTTGCAGGATGCATTACCCCTCAGGATAGTGAGGCTATTCGGCTGCTGAGTCGTATTCCATTGCGAGAGCGGGGTTGCCGCCGGGGTCTTGGAACGCGATGAGATGGCCCACATTCGAGATGGTGAACTTCTCCATCAAGATCTTGCCGCCAGCTGCGACGATCCGCTCCCGGGCCACGTCGACGTCGTCGACGCCGAACGTGCACTCGAATCCGCGGGTCGGCTCGTCATCGAGGAGTTGCCGGCGTTCTTGGATCGCTCCCATCGGGGTTTGGCCGGTTTCGTCCATGATCTGTACGAAGCCGGGTGGGCCGTATTCCTGGAACTCCCATCCGAAGACTGATCCGTAGAACGTTTGGGTTCGTCCGACGTCGTCGGTGTTGATTGCGAAGTGAGTCAGTCGTGGGGTCATGGCCACCATCCTGGCAAAGATGGTCAGTAACCAACTTGTCCAGTTTGACGAATAGTCTGCACGGCTACGCGGCGACGAGTTCGGCGCTCCAAGTCGCGCGTGTACTTTGGGTTAAACGGATTCGTCCGCTCAGATGAATGGGACACAACCACCGACTCTTGGCAGCTTTATCACTGGCCGCCGTTGATGGCATTCCTCGCTGACTGCCTGGGCAAAGATGAGCTGTTCATCTACGACGACCCGGTGTCCAACATGATCGTCAATGTTCAGGCGCCGGGCGAGGAGTTCAACTGGCACTTCGACACGAACGAGTTCACGATGCTGCTCCAGAGCGCTGACGACGGCGGAGAGTTCGAGTACGTCCCCGACCTGCGCTCAACGACCGACGAGTGCAACGACAACGTCACCGCAGTGCTAGATGGCGATCACTCACGCGTCCACATCCTGAGTCTGGACCCCGGTGATCTCCAGCTGTTCCTGGGACGCTTCTCGCTCCATCGGGTGTCACCGAACAGGGGAGACACGAAACGTTTGTTGCTCATCATGTCGTTCAGCGAGAGGCCTGGGTCGGTCGGCTCGGTCGAGCGGATCCGCAGCCTCTACGGCAAGGTCACCGAACGCCATCTCACGGCCGCCGCGACTCCGGTACGGGCCGACGCTCTGACGGATTGAATTTCATGCGTCGAACGAGCGAGCGAACCTTGCGTCGATCTAGCGATCAGCATCCACACATTGCGGGGCCACATCTCCACCGGGGCCCAATGGGAGCAGCACTTCCTCGACGCTGCCTGATGCGGCAGAGAGCGAACCTGCTGCCTGCTGGCGTAGCCCCATCTGAATCTCAATTGATGCCTCTTTGAGGGCTTCGAGCGCCGCTCCGATCCGGCGAATGTCGCGATCGGTGTATTCGCCGGACGCGGAGAGGTCTGCTTGCAGCATTGACAGTGCAGTTGTCGCCGCTTCGATGTCTCCTACCGTCAGGTCCCCCTCAGGGGCACGCTCCGCGAGATCGACAAGCGTCGGCTGGCTCGTGGCATAACGCTGGCAGGCCTCCGACGGCACCGTGAGCCGCGGTCCGGGTATCGGGGCGACGCTACTCGTCGTACTGGCGGGTTGGGTGCTCGGAGTGGGGTCGACGGTGCTGGTGGGGTTGGGAGGTTGGGTGGTGATCACGCTGTCGGGTCGCTCGAATTGCAGCGCAAGAATGAGCGACAGTCCGGCGATCACGACCATCGCCGCTGCGACGAGGCCTCGCATCGGGAATCGGGTAGATCTGGGATCTGGCCGGGGTTCGAGCTCAATGATGTCGGCGTTGGCTATCGGTGGCTTCGGTCCCGAGTTCTGCTGGCGGGTGAGCTTCGCGTCCAAATCGGCCCAGAGCTCGTCGGTGTAGGGCGGGGGGTCGGTCGGGGCGCCGTTGTCGAGCGCCCGGAATAGCTCGAAAAGCTCATCGTCGCGCATCATCGGCTCCGGTCCGGTTGATAGTTGGAGCGGAAGGATCGCCTGGCTCTCGCCATACGTGATTCGACCGCGCTGACCGAACACTCGAGCACTTCGGCAAGTGCCGACGCAGTCATGCCGTCCAGGTAATAGAGGACGATCAAGCTTCGTTCCGCCGGACGCAAGCGATCGAGGGCCGCCAGCACCTCCTCGCGCCGTTCATCGTCTGACCAGTGGGCAGGAAACGTGACCAGATCATCTCTTCGAACGCGGTTCCGTAGGGCGATCGCGCTGCGGCGTTCCGCTGAGCGCCACCTATCGATCACCTTGTTTCTGGCCACGGCCATGATCCATGCCGGATTCACCTGCTCCGCCCTCCCGTCTCCATGGGCCACCACCGCAGCATGGAATACCTCTGCAGCCAGGTCCTCGGCTTCGCCTTCACCCAGCCGGGTTGCGGCGAACCGATGGACCGTCGGAAGCATCTCCCTGTACAGGCGTTCGAAGTCCGAACGAGCTGCGACGGCGGGTTCCATGGCGTTGGTTACGAACTGGCGATCAGTTCGAGCGTGCGCAACGTTGCCTCGACGTACGCGAACTTCTCATCGGCTGTGCGCCCCAGGGGCTCGTCGCCGAACGGGAAGGTATAGACAACCAACGGTCCGTCCGGGTGAGGCAGCAGCCAGAAGATTCCGTCCCGAGCCAACTGGCCGTCCGACTGGGCGAAGTTGTAGAACTCGAACGCATCCGGCGAGTCGCGCTCAACGGGCGCCTCGAGTCTCCAGTACGGAACGGTGGTGCCCCCGAAGATCGATTGGCCTTCGCTCGCAACCGCGAACGGTAACGACTCAACCCAGCCCGCGAAGTCGTCGGGCATGTCGATGAGGCTTCCGTTGCCGTTGTCCTTCATCGTCGCCGGCTCTACGAGTTCGTCAAGAGCGAATATCGAGAACATCGACCACAGGTCGTTGTCGACCGGCGCGATCGTAACCTTCGACGAACCGACACTGACCACCGTCGGTTCATCGAACGTCAGAACAAACGGACGGGCGAAGGCGTCGAAGGTATACGTCGCTCCGGCAGCCAGCTCGCTCTCCCCAAGTTCCACCGTCGCTGCGTCCCCGTCGTCCTCAGGCTCGCCCCCGCATGGCTGTGATTCAACGAGCCTCTGGAGAAGCAGGCAGTCCTCGAGGGTCCTCGGCTCGAATTCGCTGCCGTCGTCGCCGTCAACACAATTGATCAAACCAAAGCCGCTGTCGATCACCGCGTCCCGAAGAGCGAAGCAGGCAGTTCCGACCGCCTCTTCGGCGTCAGCGTTGGTGTCGATGTAGGTTTGCCAGTCCTCGGGTACCTCCTCATTTTCAAGGGCTTCGGCCTTTGCATCCGCCTCGAGATTGTCGGCTGCGACCGCCCAGTGCTCAGCCAGAGCCAAGTTGGCCTGTTTGAAGGCCTGGTTCAGCTCAGCGAACTCCTCCGGAGCCTGGGGCAACACTTCGGCGAATGTCGAGTGGGTCGCGCCAAGGTCGCGCCAAAAAATGGCGTCCAAGGTGATGTGGTAGATGTTGCCTTCTTGTTGGGGGACGATGTACCTGATGGAGGCGATGGTTCCCCTGTAGCGCCGGTCCGACAGCAGCTCGTTCACAATGTTCACCCACTCTTCGGGGTCGACCGAAACCAAAGTCGTTGTCGTGGCTGGCTGTACCGTCGTCGAAGTCTCGGGGGCCGTCGTTTGTTCCGGCTCTGATGTTGTCGACGCGTCATTTGCTACCTCGGCCGTTGGTTCCTCGTCGCCCGCCGCAACCGGCGACTCGTCACCGTCACCGCTGCCACACGACGCCGCGAACAACACGGTCGCCACCGCCATGGCTACCCCAAACCGCTGAGCGAATCCACCCATCTTCTTCTCCCATCCACGACTGTGACACAACTCATCGAGTGAGGACGTCAAAACCTGTCGCGGCTTTCATCGAGGGCACCCACGGGCCTGAGTGATGGAGGAATTACTTGACAGCTCAACTCCCAGCATGACCCGACGACTGGAATGTCGTGAGTCGCGCCAAGAAGCTACTTCTCGCAATCCCGGTGTTCGTCCTGGTCGCGTTCGGGTTCTGGTGGCTCGACGCCAACGTGTTCGTGAGTGCCGAGATGAATGAGCTGCGCGGCATCGAATCAAGACTTGACCTGCCCGCACATCTAGAGCGGTCCGAGGATGATTCGGGTGAGAACACGGACTGGAAAGGCGTAGACCACAATGACGGATTTATCCTCTTGCACTTCGGATACCGAGACTCGATGGACGACATCGTCACCATCTTCGAAAGCAATGATTGGGTTCTGGAGCGCAAGACCGAAAGAAAACCGCTTGCACGAGAGGACGGCGGACCTGTCGCTGGCGCAACTCGCTGGAGATTCACCTCGGATATCGAACCGGCATGCGCGTCGATCTGGCACGACTGGGAATCCTCGGGAGATATTTCTGATTCAGGTGTCTTCATCTTCCACACCCGCTCAGACGCCTGCGGGTAGCCCCCGCAAGGATTCGCCTTCCCGATCGTGTGCTTTGTGCTCGTTATCTTCGGCAACATGCGCGATGTCCGAGACGTTTGCCGAGCCACCCTTGGGGTCGGTGTGTCGCCAACTCGTGCCGGAGTTGGTTGACGTTCGGGCTGTCGGCTGGCGCGACAATGGATTCGAGCGGTACCTAACCCCTCTTGTCAGCATCGGAGTGAACACGTGAAAGAGCTGAGGATTCCGAGTTGGACCGGGCTGTGCGACGCTGGGGGGAAGATAATTCTCGGCTTGGGAAACGACATCTACCAGATCGCCATCGCGATCGTAGAGGGGGTCGAGACCGGAGCTGCAAAGGTCACCTTCAATGAGGCGGACCAGGACCGAAAACACCGATACGGCGCTGATGGAATCATCGACCTGTTCCCATCGCTCCGCTCTGGAATTGAGCTTCGTGAGGGCGATATCACCGAGGTTGCGGCGCCCTCGCTGATCACGAGGCATTGGGAGATGGCGGAACATAGTTCGACGGTGCTGCGTGAGGCCCTCGTTACCTACTTCAAGCCGTATATCACAGACTCACTCGCCAATGAGAGAACGTACGAGGACACGCTGGTCATCCATCTGAGAGGCGGGGATGCGTTGAATGAGTGGGCGCAAATCGCCTGGAGGCCGTCTCCTGCGCCGTACGAGTTCTACCGAGATGCCATCGAGCGAAGCGCCAAATCAGAGATCCTTATCGTCACGACCCCACCCCAAAACGGGAAGATGCATCCGTTCGTGGATCGGATAGGGCAGGAATTCGGCGCAGAGGTTCAGCACGGCACGCTTCTCGAGGACTTTTCCGTGCTCATCAACTGCTCGAACCTGGTGCTTGACTTCTCCACCTTCGGCTACACGGCCGCGCTTATGAACACCAGTCTCAAGAACGTCTTCATATCCAAGTATGTGGACAAGAAAGGTAGGGCGCTCCTCAACGATATTCATGGCGACATTGGGTACACGATGCCTGAAATCGAAGGCTGCAGGGTCCACGTGTACGACTACCCCGACCTCGCGATCAAGACCGGTCAACCCACGAAGCCCCTCTTGGGGCGAGGGTGGCGTTTGGCCACTCGTGACACCGTATCCGGCTATGCATGGGACGTCCGACGATCGGCATTCATGCAGGGGGGCGAAGAGATCACCGGGATTTCCTGCTCGTCGGGATTTGCCCTTCCGGAGAATCCATCTGCCTACGGACCCCAAAATGCATTTCACGATGGAAAGACATTCTGGGGAGGGCGCGCCAACGAGCAACGCTGGTTGGCGCTCGGAATCATCGATGCGAGGGCAGCATCGCTCGACCAAGTCGTACTCGAGCAGGGCGAACAGCACTTCGTGACCTCCGTGCGAATCGACGCAATGGACGAAAACGGAACCTGGCATGAGGTCGGCATGGTCGAGGGTCTTCGACCGGGGCTCAATCACATCCTGATCGCTGATCTCGTCGGCGGCCCGCCGAGGCTCTCGACTTGGTCAGACGCGGGAGACTTCGGGCCGCCACACGATGCCAGTTGCCCGGAGGTGATCACCGTCATCCGAGGGGGTCTGCCTGGTTCGGGATTCGGGTCGTACTTTTTTCTGGAGGTCGTTGGCCTGATCGAGGACTGCCTCGCGAAGGGAGATGAGAACTTTGTCGTGATCCCGAAGACGGACACAGCCAGCTCGTACTTTCCCCGCGAAGGAACGCCGCGAGTGAATCTGTGGTCAACGTTCTTCGAACCGATCAACGAGCATCTGCTCGGTTGTCTGGATTCGAGCGAGTTGATTCACACCGATTACGACTTGACCCTCCACGTGCAACAAGGACGGATCAAAGCGTGGCCCTTCGGTGAGCACGTTGATGGCGAGCTCGACGCATGGTTCCGCACGAATCGGAATCGAGGGCATGCGATCGTGAGCAGGTACTTCACCCCCCGTGACGAGATAACGCGACGAGTGCAGTCATTGTGGAGGGAGAACTTCGACTCTGCCGGCCCTGTGCTCGGCCTGCACATGCGTGGTACAGACAAGCTTGCTGCCGGCGGCCGTCGAATCGTCGAGTCGATGGAGTACCTGCCCTCCGTCGAGTCCTTCATGGAGCAGCATCCCGATGGCAAGATCTTCGTGGCGACCGACGACAGCGGCCTTCTCGACTGGCTCGAACGGACGGGCGTTCCGGTCGTTTGTCAGGAGGCGTTCCGGTCGTCTGGGGCGGCGGGACTATTCGACCTGCCGTACGACGAAGGCCCGGAGGAGCATGGAAGGGAAGTCCTGGTCGACATCTATGCGCTTGCGCGATGTGACTTTCTTGTCCACGGCCTTTCGTCGGTTGTGGAAGCGGCCATGTATCTGAACCCAGATCTCCACGACCGATCCATCAACCTCGAGTACGAAAGGCCTCAGCTCCGGCCCTGGCATCGAATGCCGGGAGGGGGAGGTGAGCTCGTCCGCGTTACGTGAGGTTGGTGCAACGATCACAACACAGCGAGGGAGGAGTTCATCGGCCTGAACCACGACGCCGTAGCGCACGCCTTGTTGCTCGTGGCCGACGACCAGTCCCGATTCAGTGCGATTGGTCGATCTTGTCTGAAGGCGAGAAGCGTCCTATTGCCGGGATCGCCACGGCGATATACACGGCCAAAGTCCAGACGGGAAAATCAGTGATCAAGATCACCACAAGCCAAAGCGCCGCCGAGGCAGCAAACGCGATCGGGAGCAACTTGGTCAACGGATCGGATCTGTTTCCATTCGTTCTTGGCGAGCGCGGGTGAGTGCGTCACGGATTCGGGATCCGTCCAACATCCTTGTTGCGACCACGAACCCGAGAGCGAGCTGGAAGGCGACGACAATCGCCTCCATCCCGACGCTGAACGCAAGGATGGTTGAGCGTGGAGCTTCGCCCGCGAACAAAACCACAGTGAGCGCTTGTTTGGGTCCCACTCCCCCCGGGGTCACAATAAGGACGGTGCCGATTCCCCGAATCAGAACAACCGTCAATGCGTTTCGAATGCTCGGCTCGATGGCAAAGGCGTCAAGGAAGAACCACGCTGTGACGACTTGGGCGATC
>RCNE010001758.1_pt1 | contig 11738 bp, 11 predicted proteins | sample 2041361 | NCBI WGS metagenome assembly RCNE01 (sample SAMN09708229, study PRJNA481090) | Marine sediment metagenome, whole genome shotgun sequencing project.
CAGGATATACTCGGCACCCTCCCACGGAGACATGAAATCAAACTGGCGGTATTCCTGAATAAGCGAAACAGGTTCATACACAACCCGCTTTTCCGCCTCATCATAGCGCACTTCGGTATACCCCGTGGTCGGAAAATCCTTACGCAGCGGATAACCGCGAAAACCATAGTCCGTCAGCAAACGACGCAGATCAGGGTGGCCCGAGAACAGGATGCCGAACATGTCGAACACTTCACGCTCGAACCAGTTGGCGCAGGGGTGCACACCGATCAGCGACGGCACCATGTCTTCTTCACGCACGGCCACGCGCAAACGAATACGCTGGTTCTGGTACATCGACAGGAAGTGATAGACGACGTCGAACCGCTTGGCCCGCCCTGTGTAATCGACCGCCGTAATATCCACGAGCGAGGAGAACTGACAGGTTGCGTCCCCCTTTAAAAATTCGACCAGTCCCGCAATGTTTGCCAAGGTCACGTCCAGATTCAACTCACCGTGGGTGACATCCCAGCCCAGCACACAATCGGGGCGCTTGGTTTCAATATACCCGCCCAGTTCCGTCAGTGCATCGCTCATCGTACAATTGTCCCTGTCCGGCGCATCTTACGTTGCAGCTGCATGATACCGTAAAGCAGCGCCTCAGCCGTGGGAGGGCAACCCGGCACATAAATATCAACCGGCACAATCCGGTCACAGCCGCGCACAACGCTATAACTGTAATGGTAATACCCGCCGCCATTGGCGCACGACCCCATTGAGATCACATACCGCGGCTCTGGCATCTGGTCATAGACCTTGCGCAGCGCCGGGGCCATTTTATTGGTCAATGTTCCAGCCACGATCATCAGGTCCGACTGGCGCGGGGACGCACGCGGCGCCGTGCCGAACCGCTCAAGGTCATAGCGCGGCATCGACGTGTGCATCATCTCAACCGCACAACAGGCCAACCCGAAGGTCATCCAGTGCAGCGAGCCTGTGCGCGCCCAGTTGATCAAATCCTCGGTCGACGTCAGCAAAAAGCCTTTGTCAGCCAAGTTTGCATTCAACTGCTGCGTTGCCACATCGCGGTCCATACCAGCGGTGGCAGGCATATTCGTCTGGGTTACTGCCATTCGAGGGCCCCCTTCTTCCATTCATAAGCAAAGCCTGCGGTCAGCACGCCAAGGAACACCATCATAGACCAGAACGCGGCCATGGATATGTCGCCAAATGCCACAGCCCAAGGGAACAGAAATGCGATCTCGAGGTCGAAAATGATGAACAAGATCGCCACAAGGAAGAATCGCACATCGAACTTCATCCGCGCATCATCAAATGCGTTGAACCCGCATTCGTACGCAGACACTTTTTCAGGGTCCGGATTGCGTACAGCAATGACCACCGCCGCCAAGATAAGCACAAGGCCCAACCCAATAGCAACAAACAGAAAAATCAGGATCGGCAGGTATTCGCGAAGCATATCGTCCAAGGGTGGCTCCTCTCAAGGATGGCGAGGGCATTGCGGCCCGCTCTAGCTTTGGCTTCGGGTTTAGCGCCGTGGGCAGGTGGGGTCAACGGGATGCAGGGCGGAAAGGTAGGGCCAAGTCCAGCGCCGCTCACCATACCCACCACGTTCAACAATATACAAATGAAAGGTGCAAACTCTCGCACTCCCTATTTCTTCAGGTTGTTTAGCTTTGCAACTAGAAAGAAATACGCTGTGGTTGCAACAAAAGTTAGCACTGCAATCATTTGACCAATATCTAAGCTTATGCCTGCGGCCTCCACGATGAAGGAACAGAAGAACGCAGATGCTCGCTCGCTATAATTGCGCGCGGCGAAGCATCGGCGAGTGGCGTAATCGCCAACTTATCGATTGGCGGACCTCAGACCACCCAAGATGCCTTGCGCTTTTCGAAAAACGCCCCGATCCCTTCGGCGGCCTCCTCCGTCTCCCATCGCGCCGCCAGTGCGGCAATCGACATCGCAACAGCTTCGTCGGTCGCTGCACCGCCCAAATCCTGCGCGAGTTTCTTGGCCGCCGCAACCGCCCCCGGCGCACAGGCAAGATAGGGCACAACCTCCCGCTCCACCGCCGCGTCCAGTTCTGCCTCTGGAACGCTGCGCGCGAGCAGACCCAGCTCCACCGCCTCAGCCCCCCCGAACACACGGCCTGACATAAACACACGCCGCGCGCGTCCTTCGCCCATGCGCGCGATCACGTATGGGCCGATGGTCGCAGGAATGATCCCCAGCTTGGTTTCCGTCAGCGCCATTTTGATCGTATCAACACCAACCGCCACGTCACACACCGCAGCCATACCCACACCGCCGCCAAACGCATTACCGTGCAGTCGCCCGATCAGCGGCTTTGGCAAACGGTTGAGCGCGCCCAGCATCGTTGCAAGTTTCCCCGCCTCAGCCGCCCGCGTGGCAGCATCCATGCCCATCTGTTCCTGCATCCAGCCCAGATCACCACCCGCGCAAAACGTCTTGCCCGCTGCCGCCAGCACCACAACACGCACCGCGTCATCCGCCGCCAGATCCGCAGCCGCCTGCGTCAACTCGGCCAACATCTGCGCCGATAGCGCATTATGCTTGGCCTCGCGCGCAAGGGTGAGCGTCGCAACGCCGCGCCCGTCCACATCGATGGTAATCGTCTCAAACATCCGCAACATCTTTCACATTAGCCACGCATCTGACGCGCCATCTCAGCCGCCTGCGCAATTACATCCAAGTCCAAGCCGGTCTCATAGCCTAGCCGCGCCAAATGCTCGGCGACCACCTCGGTCGCTACATTGCCCGAAGCACCGGGCGCATAGGGACATCCGCCCAAACCGCCCACAGCGGCATCAAACACCCGCACCCCAAGCGCCAGTGACGCGTCGATGTTGTCCAACGCCCGACCGCCCGTATCATGGTAATGCCCCGCCAAACGTCCCACCGGCACCACCTCACGCACCGCCAAGAGCATCCGTGCAATCGTATCAGGTGTCCCTGCCCCGATCGTGTCGCCCAGTGACACCTCATAGCAACCCATCGAGAACAGCTTGTCGGCAACACGTGCCACCGCTTCAGGTGCTACGGCCCCGTCATAGGGGCATTCCACCACGCAGGACACATAGCCTCGCACTGGCAAATCAATATGCCGCGCTTCCTCAAGAATAGGTGCAAACCGCGCAACGCTTTCTTCAATCGACGCATTGATATTCTTCTGGGAAAACCCTTCGGATGCACTGGCAAAGACAGCGATCTCGTCAGCCTTCGCCGCAACAGCATCGGTATACCCACGCATGTTTGGCGTCAGTGCGCCATAACGCACGCCGTCCTTGCGCGTGATCCCACCCAGAACCTCAGCAGACCCGGCCATCTGCGGCACCCATTTTGGCGACACAAAACTGGCAATCTCTATCCGCGAGAATCCCGCAGCGCTCAGCTTGTCCACAAGGGCGATCTTTTCCGCCACCGGAATGTCACGCGCCTCGTTTTGCAGGCCATCACGCGGTCCCACTTCAAAAATCTCACAAGGTCCCAAACTCATCGCATCCTCCCAAATAACAATACTCTTGCCCCAAGCCTATCACACAGGCAGCGGCCACGGCTCGAAAAATGTCTCTTCAAATATTTTGCCGGTATGCGGCAACGACGCCTCGAACCCCGCGCGCGCCGTGATCCGCTGGTACCATGCCTGCACCGCCTCAAATCCGTCGAGATGCGCAAAGAACCGCGCCAGATAAACCGCTTGCCCCACCGACACATCCGCCGCCGAAAATCCACCATCCAGCAGATATTCCCGCCCCGTCAACCGCGCCTCAAGGGCTGCGTAGCATTTGAGCAACCGGGCCGCCTCCAGCTTCATCACATAAGGGCTGCGCATATGATCCTCACGCAGTGCCACGTGTTGCTGGGTCAACGCCGCCGCGTGCTGGGTAATCGTCTCCGCAAAATGTATCCAGATCAACCATTGCGCCCGCTCGGCATGACCCGCAGGCCGCCCCAGCACGTCAGGTGAGAACCGCTCGCACAGCACTTCCGCAATTGCGCCCGTCTCGAACACCGCCTCCCCGTCAATCTCCAGCGCCGGCACCCGCCCCGCAGGGCTTTTCTCCAGATACGCCGGATCACGCAGGGATTTGTCGAACCCGTAGGTCTTCACCTCGAACTCGACCCCCAATTCATGCAACAACCAAAGGCTCCGCATAGAGCGGGTCTGCGGACAGTGATGCAGCGTGATCATGCAGCTTCTGCCTCGGCCTCGGCCTCAAGCCGCACCAGCGCCGCCCCCGCTTCAACCTGATCGCCAGCAACCGCCAGAACCTCAGCCACCACACCGTCACGCGCCGCAATCAGGCTATGCTCCATCTTCATCGCTTCCAGAACGGCAAGTTTGTCGCCCTTGGTCACAACCTGCCCCACGGTGGCAAAGACTTCGCGCACCAGACCAGGCATCGGCGCTTCGATCAGGTTGCCGTCCCCCTGCGCGCCCGCCGCCTGCTTCAGCGGATCAACCCGCTCAAACACCAAGCCATATCCGTCAAACACCGTCACCGTATCCCCCGACACCGCAACCCGCGCCGCAGGCAATCCGCCAATCTGCCAACGCCCGCCAATCCGCCGCGCCTCAACAACATCAACACCGATATGCCAGCGTTGCGTATCAGGGCCCGTAACCTCAACCTTCACCAGTTGTTCCTGATCACCCCAACCCAGCATCACTTGCTGCATCAGGGGTTCCCAAATTGTGAACCCCGTCTGCGGTGAGGTCTCTAGCAGCCCCATCGCCGCCATCCCCGCCAGCGCCACATGTCGCGCTTCAATGACAGGCACTTGCGTCAGCGCATCAATATCACGCGCAATCAGTCCCGTATCGACCTCGCCCTTGCGGAACCCCTCATGTCCTGCCAACGCGCCAAGGAACGTCAAGTTTGTCACGGTCCCGGCCACCTGCGTACGCGCAAGCGCTTGCCGCAACCGCGCCAATGCCACATCGCGGGTTGGACCATGCACAATCACTTTGGCAATCATCGGATCATAAAACGGGCTGATCGTATCGCCACTGCGCACACCACTGTCCGCACGGCAATCAGGATCAAACCCCAAGTGCGTCAGCGTCCCCGTCGCGGGCAAAAATCCTGCAGGCACATCCTCGGCATACAGACGCGCCTCAAAGGAATGGCCGGTAATGCTCAATTCGTCTTGGCGCTTGGGCAAATCTTCACCCGCCGCCACACGCAACTGCCATTGCACCAGATCAACGCCCGTGATGGCCTCCGTCACCGGATGCTCCACCTGCAAACGCGTGTTCATCTCCATGAAAAAGAACCCGTCAACCTTCAACCCGCCAACGCCGTCCACGATGAACTCAACCGTGCCAGCCCCCTTGTAGCCAATAGCCTCCGCAGCGCGCACCGCCGCCTGCCCCATGGCATCGCGCACATCGAGAGGCATATCGGGTGCGGGTGCTTCCTCGATCACCTTCTGGTGGCGGCGTTGGAGCGAGCAATCGCGCTCGAACAAATGTACCGCAGTCTTGCCATCGCCAAACACCTGCACTTCGATGTGACGCGGCTGGCTTACAAACTTCTCGACCAAAACATCCGCATTGCCAAAGGCCGTCTTGGCCTCCGCCCGCGCAGAGGCCAGCGCTTCGGCAAAACCTGACGCATCCTCCACCTGACGCATCCCTTTGCCACCGCCGCCCGCCACAGCCTTGATCATCACCGGAAAGCCAATTTTTCCCGCCTCCGCAGCAAGCAGATCATCCGACTGGTCCTTACCGTGATAGCCGGGAACCACAGGCACACCCGCCTCCACCATCAGCGCCTTGGCCGCGTCCTTAAGACCCATCGCGCGGATAGCAGCGCCGGAGGGTCCGATAAACACCAGCCCCGCCGCCTCAACCGCATCCACAAACTCAGGGTTTTCACTTAGAAACCCATAGCCCGGATGGATCGCCTGTGCGCCCGTATCCAGTGCGGCCTGAATGATCACATCCCCGCGCAGATAGCTGTCCGCAGGGGCTGATCCGCCAATATGCACGCCCACATCCGCCATCGCCACATGCTTGGCGCCCGCATCGGCATCAGAGTACACCGCAACACAGCGCACGCCCATCGCCTGCGCCGTTTCCATCACACGGCAAGCAATCTCACCACGGTTCGCAATCAAAATTGTATCAAACATCAGGCGTAATCCTCAATTAGTTTAAAGCGCTCGCACATCAGCTTCATGTCTTCGGAAAATTCACCTGTGCGGTTGAAATAAGCCTCGTAGCCCGCGCGCCAGTGGTCCAAATCGCGGAACTCGCCTTGTGCAGCGACGAACTCGGAATCCATATCTGTGAAACGGCGGGTTTTGACTTCAACGGTCTCCAGCATGACGGCGGGCGTTCCGTCCCAATTGAGCGCGATATCGCGGCGGCCCACTTCGGGCCATTCATCGCCGCCCTTGCCGTAGGCAGATGCTGCCTCACACGTCGCAGTCTTTTTACCACTGCGCACCAGCGCGAGGATTTCTGCGCACAGCTCGGGGCTGTCCCCAAAGCGGAATGTTTCGGCTTCGGGATTTGCGTCAATAATTTCTTGCAATGTTTGTGTCATCGAAGTCTCCAATTGATACACCTCTTGGTGCACAGGGGGTGTACGCGGGGTGTACCCATGACACCCCCCTAAAATCACATTCTAAACACGCCGAATTTCGTCGGCTCGATTGGTGCATTCAAACTGGCGGACAGGCTCAGAAACAGCGTGTCACGGGTTTTGCGCGGGTCAATAATTCCATCATCCCACAGCCGCGCAGAGGCATAGAGCGGATGGGATTGCTCCTCGAACATATCCACCGTGGGCTGTTTGAACGCTGCCTCTTCCTCGGCGGACCATTCCCCGCCGCCACGCTCGATCGCGTCGCGTTTCACAGTCGCCAAGACGCCCGCCGCCTGTGCGCCGCCCATCACGGAAATTCGTGAATTGGGCCATGTCCACAAGAAACGCGGGCTGTAGGCGCGCCCTGCCATGCCATAGTTGCCCGCTCCGAATGAGCCGCCAACCAGCATCGTGATTTTCGGCACATTGGTACAGGCCACCGCCGTCACCATCTTAGCACCGTGACGCGCGATTCCCTCATTCTCATACTTCCGTCCCACCATAAATCCGGTGATATTTTGCAGAAATACCAATGGGATATTGCGGGCCGAGCATAGCTCGACGAAATGTGCTCCCTTTTGAGCAGCTTCCGAGAACAGCACACCATTGTTGGCGATGATGCCCACAGGGCACCCTTTCACATGGGCGAACCCCGTTACCAATGTCTCGCCAAAGCGCGGCTTGAACTCGTCAAAGCGGCTGCCGTCCACGGTGCGCGCAATCACCTCGCGAATGTCATAGGGCGTGCGCAAATCCCCCGGCACCACGCCGAGAATTTCAGCCGGATCATAAGCGGGTTCTTCCACGCTCTCCCACTGCACCGTGCTCGGCTTTGCGCGGTTAAGATAGCTCACGGCACGCCGCGCAAGGCTCAGCGCATGGGCGTCATCCTCTGCCAGATAATCAGCGACCCCGCTGAGCCGCGTATGCACATCACCGCCGCCTAAATCCTCAGAGCTTACCACTTCACCTGTTGCGGCCTTAACCAAAGGCGGCCCCGCAAGGAAAATAGTGCCTTGTTCCTTCACGATAATTGTCACGTCCGACATGGCAGGCACATAGGCACCGCCCGCCGTACACGACCCCATCACAACCGCAATCTGCGGAATGCCCTTGGCGCTCATCCGTGCTTGGTTATAGAAAATCCGGCCAAAATGATCGCGGTCGGGAAAAACCTCGTCCTGATTGGGCAGGTTCGCCCCACCACTATCAACCAGATAGATACAGGGCAGGTTGTTCTCTTCTGCAATCTCTTGGGCGCGCAGATGTTTCTTCACGGTCATCGGATAATATGTGCCGCCCTTTACGGTTGCATCATTGCAGATCACCATCACATCGTGACCCTGCACAGTGCCCACACCTGCAATCACACCTGCACAAGGGGCCGCACCGCCGTACAAGCCATGGGCCGCAACCGCACCCACTTCCAGAAACGGGCTGCCCGCATCCAGCAAATTCGCCACCCGCTCCCGTGGCAGCATCTTGCCACGACTGATATGACGGTCCCGCGATTTCTCGCCGCCGCCAAAGGCCGCAGCCTGCGCCGCCTCGCGGACCTGCGCCAGCGCCTCCAGATGCGCGGCTGTATTGGCTTTGAAAGCCTCTGAGGACGGGAGTGCCTGCGAATTAAGCTTCATTCTAACTTCTCCAAAACATGGTCTTTTTTGAGAAAAAGACCCAAAGATACGATCCAAAACAGGAAGCCGCCGATAACTGCAAGGATGGCCATTATCTGCCACATAACCCAATGACTATTCGGCACGAGCCAAGAAAAAAGGCGGATACTCCCAATCAAGATCCCGAACATTCCTGCTGCTTGAACGGCAAGAACCATCCACATCCGCAAAAAGCTGATCCAAGAAGAGTATCGCGATACAAGCTTCAAACGCGCAGGGCAGCCTTTGCAACGATGACTGTTCTCGCGTCTGAAATTGAAGAACCACGGAATGGTGACAGTGCGTTCAGCTTCCCGAAAAGACACGGGGGTATCGCAGTCAGGGCACCTGAGGTTCGCAACCTTGGAAATAAGGGCGTTCATCATGTGCTCTCTGCCATTGCCCGCGCTTTCAACTCATGCCGGATCACCTTGCCCGTCACAGTCATCGGCAGCGCATCCAAAAACTCTATTTCCCTTGGATACGAATAGCTTGCCAGTCGCTCTTTGACCCAAGTCTGAAGCTCGGCAGCATCTGCCTTGGCTCCATCCTTCAAAACCACATAGGCTTTCACAACTTCAGTCCTAAGCGCGTCAGGTTTGCCAACGACGCCCACGGTTGCTACGCTCGGATGGGTCAACAGGCAATCTTCGATCTCTGCAGGTCCAATCCGGTAACCACCCGAGGTTATTACATCGTCCTCACGACCTACAAAGCGCAGGAAATCGCCCTCCCAAATGCCACGATCCCCCGTGAGCATCCAATCGCCCCTGAACTTCTCCGCTGTCTCCTCTGGCCGTTGCCAGTATTCCAACATCATAGAGACCGCACCGCGCCGGACCGCTATATCGCCCTCTCCGTCCGTGGGCGTATCCCCGTCCAGTACTCCCAACTCGAACCCCGCCACGGGCTTGCCGATACAGCCCGCTTGAGGCGCAAATGCAGCTCCACAACTGCTCGCCACCATGTTGCATTCCGTCTGGCCATAGAACTCGTTGATTCCAACGCCTATCGCCTCGCGGCCCCACGCCAACATCTGTGCGCCCAACGGTTCCCCCCCGCTGGCAACCGAGCGGAGCCCCGTAATCTGCGCATCCGCTGCCCTGAGCATCCGCAGCGCCGTTGGCGGGAAAAACACATTGCGCACACCGCCATGCTCGATGATCCGTGCGCACTCCGTGACATCGAATTTCGCCATCCGCGCGGCAACAACGGGTACGCCCAGCGCAAGCGCCGGCATCGCCACGTCAAACAGCCCGCCGATCCATGCCCAATCCGCTGGGGTCCAGATGCAGTCGCCCTCTTGGCCCAGAAAATCATGGCTGGTCACAACCCCCGGCAGATGCCCCGTCAGGATGCGGTGACCGTGCAACGCGCCTTTGGGCGTGCCTGTGGTGCCAGAAGTATAAATCAGCACAGCAGGATCATCGGGCCCGGTATCGGCAAATGGCACGGGTGCGCCGTCCAGACCCACATCATCCGCCAGCAACCCTTCGGCCAAATCCCCGAGCAGAGCCATGCCTTGCTCATCGGTTAACACCAAATCCAAACCGCTGTCGCCGATCCGGGATGCCAGCGCATCATGCTTGAAGAGTTTAAACAAAGGTACTGAAATTGCACCGATTTTCCAGATCGCAAGATGGGCCGCCACGCACCATGGCGACTGGCTCAGCAGCACACCCACTCGGTCGCCCGCTTCGACACGTAGGCTCAATGCCCGCGCGAGACCATCCACCATCTTACTCAAGTCGCCAAAGGTCACATCGGACCGTGCACCGCCCGTCAGATCAATCACCGCTACCTGATCGGCCGGTTGGCTCAGACACTGCCGCGCCATGTTGAGGCGCTCCGGAATGTCCCAGCGTCCCTCCCCATCTAGGCCCGGCAGCGGTTGGTTCATGACATCGCTGCCATCATCTCGCGACCCACCAGCATGCGCCGGATCTCTGAGGTTCCTGCGCCAATCTCCATCAGCTTGGCGTCGCGGAAAATCCGTGCAACGGGGCTGTCGGACATATAGCCCGCGCCACCCATCGCCTGAATGGCCTGATGCGCCTGAACCATCGCCTGCTCCGAGGCATAGAGGCAGCAGGCTGCCGCATCCTGACGGGTCACATCCCCACGGTCACAGGCCTTGGCCACCTCATAGACATAAGCACGCGCAGAATTCATCGCCGTGTACATATCAGCCATCTTACCCTGCATCAGCTGAAAGCTGCCCACAGGTTGGCCGAACTGCTTACGCTCCGCCATGTAAGGCATAATTTCATCCAGACAGGCGGCCATCAGACCAAGGCCGATGCCTGCCAGCACCACGCGTTCATAGTCCAGACCGGACATGAGAACACGCACGCCCTTGCCCTCCTCGCCCAGCACATTCTCGAACGGCACCTCACAGTCGTCAAAGATGAGCTCGGCAGTGTTGGAACCACGCATGCCCAGCTTGTCGAAATGGGGCGAGGTGGTGAAGCCCGTCATCGACTTCTCGATCAGGAACGCCGTGATCCCCTTGGACCCCGCATCCTTGTCGGTCTTTGCATAAACCACCAGCGTCTCGGCATCGCAGCCATTGGTGATCCAGTATTTATTTCCGGTCAAACGGTAGTGATCATTGCGCTTTTCCGCACCCAGCTTCATCGACACCACGTCGGATCCGGCAGAGGTTTCGGACATCGCAAGCGCGCCCACGTGCTCGCCCGAGCACAGCTTTGGCAGATACTTCGCGCGCTGCTCGTCCGTACCGTTCAGACTGATCTGGTTCACACACAGATTGGAATGCGCGCCATATGAGAGCGAGACAGAAGCGCTCGCCCGCGCGATCTCTTCCACAGCCACAGTATGCGCGAGGTAGCCCATACCGGTGCCGCCCCACTGCTCATCCACGGTCATGCCGAGCAGGCCAAGCTCGCCCATCTCGCGCCATAACTCCGAAGGAAACAGGTTTGCGGCATCTACATCCTTGGCCATCGGGCGGACCCGCTCCTGCGCCCAACGGTGCGCCATCTCGCGCAGTGCATTGACGTCTTCACCCAGATCAAACTGCATCGTGGCATTAAACATGGACCATCTCCCTAGACCCGATTTTATTGAACACTTGTTCAATACTCGCAGATCACTGCCCACAGGTCAAGCGCCGCAACGCCGCCTCGCGCACAGTAGATGATTGCAGACAGCACCGCAGCGGTATGTGCTACAAACTCAGGGAGACGCGCGTGAGCGCTCTTTCAGGTCAGGCTCCGGCTTGGAATATCCGGCTGGCTTCCTCGCGAATGATCCGCGCAATCTGCGCGCAATCCTCAAGGGTGAAGGTCAATGGCACCCGCATGTCCACAATCCCGGCCAGCACACGGTCACTTTCCGGCATGGCGGGCGCATCGACATAACGCCAGCTGTCATAGCGGCTGGTGAAGCCCACAGGCACGGCATTGCCGAACCATTTCAGCTCAACCCCGCGTGCAGCACA
>RCNE010001760.1_pt1 | contig 11736 bp, 7 predicted proteins | sample 2041361 | NCBI WGS metagenome assembly RCNE01 (sample SAMN09708229, study PRJNA481090) | Marine sediment metagenome, whole genome shotgun sequencing project.
TTTTAAAATTAAAGAATAGCAATTAAATACAATTTACTCTACTTTATTTTCGCACCTGTATTACATATAAGTGCTTCATTTTAAGCGAGCGCATAAGCAGTCTGACCAAATCAGCTGACTCTCCCAAGGGCGGATTATACCCAACCTAAGCATTATATGCGCTATTTTGCCGTTAAAAAACTGTATTAACTTTTTCTAATATCCAATATTTGGCAAACTACCGACCTCAAAAACAATTCCGGGTCGATAATCACCGAAGCATTCACACAGGTCATGAGCCTTGGCAATCCTTTTCATGCTGAACACTCCGCATCTTTATGCATTTAGGCTAACAAAGTGACTAAGTGGTCTACATGAGCCGAGCGGCCCAAAAAGTGGCCCATTTTTGCAATTAGAACCTGCTAAGAATGCCAGAACGCCGCTGTTTGGGCCAAAACACCCTCAACAGGCACTCTTGCTTATTGGTTCATTTGCCAATTGCAATATCCTTAAGCTGACTCTTGATGACGGTAGTATGACAAGTTTGTGACAAGTTTGAATTGACTGAAATCAAGTCAATCGTTTTCTGCGAGTGCATCTAGTGTAGTGTCAACCCTATAACTTAGGATCAGCGAGTACACAAGCGGTTAGCTGCGAGGCAGCGCTTTGAAGGCATAGTGGTGCTACGCCAAGAAGCGTTAACGCAGCAGATGACGGCTTGTGTGCTCGCCCTGCGGGTGCTCACCAGAACGCCCATCACAGCGTTACACTTGCTTGGTATAGAACCACTATTCCGGCACAACTGTGCCTTGTGCTGAATGTTCTTGTGAACACTGATCCTAAGTTATAGGGTTGACACTACACTAGGGCAATACGTCAAACTTGTACTCTATGACAATCGTAATATGGCTAACGGTGGTTTCCATTTGCCTGTTGGGCGCCATGTCACCGGGCCCTTCGCTGGCCGTGGTACTACAACAGACACTCAGGGGTGGACGTAAAACCGGTCTTGTTGCGGCAGTGACCCACGGTCTGGGTATCGGGCTTTACGCATTGCTTTGCATTTCGGGCATCGCGGTCATGATTACGACCTCGCCGCTCTTGTTTACCGGGCTTCAATGGCTTGGAGCGGGTTACCTTATCTGGATCGGATACAAGGGACTGCGGGCGCAAAGAAGCGCCGACGCAACACTTTCAGACACACCTACGACCAGTAGTGCCGCACGCGATGGTTTCCTGGTGGTATTTCTGAATCCGAAGGTGGCAGTATTTTTTATCGCATTGTTCAGCCAGGTTATTGGCAGCGAAACTACCTTGCTGGAAAGGCTCGCTTATGCCGCGACGGCGATGTTCATCGACATGGGGTGGTACATAATCGTTGCCTGGTCGTTTTCAAACCCGCGCTGGTTAGGTTGCTTGCAGCGAAATATTGTCTGGCTTGAGCGTGCCTTTGGTGTAATTCTTATTGCATTGGCCCTTCGCCTGTTGGCAGCAAGCCTGATTAATTAACCAACCCTGATAATTACCGGGGATACGGGCTGCTATCGGTCTTTCTCTTTTTTTGCCACATTGTCACGCAGGTATACAGGCTGCGCCTTTTCTGCAGAAAGTGGTTTATGGGTATTGAGCCAGTCTTCTGCCAACTGGAGCATGGATGACGCTTTCGGCCATACATCAGAGCGAATACCAAGCAGATGGCTGGATACTTCTTCCAGGGCGGGATAGCGATCAAAACCATTACCAATTCCGTAGGTTTCAGAATGCATTGGTATTTCAACATCTCCAGGCCCGCAAACTTTCTCGGCAGTGACCGGAACCATGAGCCCCTTGCCATTAACTTCAAATGTGCCGGTAAATACCTCGTTCATACGCGCATCGAGCGCCACCAGCGCAGCATTAATGCCCTCGTTGGCGGCAGTCTGCGCAGTTGCAGCAAGACTTGAAACTGGAATGACCGGCTTGTCAGAGGCCCATGCCAGGCCTTGTACGACGCCGATACCGATACGCAAACTTGTAAAGCTGCCCGGACCACGGCTAAAAGCGATGGCGTCAACGGAAGAAAAGCCGATACCTGCTTCAGCCAATAACTGCTCTACCCACGGCAGCAGCAATTCCGCGTGTAATCTTGGTGCGTGCTGGTAACGCTCCAGGACTTCGCCACCCATGGAGATGGCGACGGAGCAGGTTTCAGTAGATGTTTCAATCGCCAGTAGATTCATTTTCAAAAAACTCCACGACCCGGTCACGGTCCGGTGTTTGCTGCATAGGAGGAAGACTTTCCAGAAAAACACTGCCATAACCCTTGGAAACCAGCCGGCGATCACAAATCACCAGTACACCGCGGTCATTAACATCACGTATCAGGCGGCCTGCACCCTGTTTAAGCGCAATGACAGCTTGCGGCAAAAACAGCTCCATGAATGGATTACCCCCATGCTGGCGCAACTGGTTACTGCGTGCAACCATGACCGGGTCATTGGGCGGTGCAAATGGCAATTTATCAATAATAACGAGTGACAAGGCATCGCCCATCACATCAACACCACCCCAAAAACTCGCTGAACCCAACAGAATTCCATCGCCCGACCCACGGAAAGCCTCAAGCAGCATGCTGCGAGGCATTTCACCTTGAACAAACAAGGGATGATCAATCGTACCGGCAAGTAACTCCGCAGCCTGTTTCAATGCCCGGTGTGATGTAAACAGCATGAAGGCACGGCCCTTGCTGGCCCTGAGAACAGGGCGAACCTGTTCCAGCAACTCAGGAACAAATGATGGCTCGCGTGGTTCGGGCAAGCCCACAGGCAACCACATCAGTGCATTATTTTCATAATCAAAGGGGGAATCCAGATTCAGCGTATCGGCATCCTGCAAACCCAGCTGTCGAACGAAATGATCAAATCCACCATTGACCGATAGGGTCGCCGATGTAAACACCCAGGCTGCATCCAACTGTTCGCAAAAGCTGGAAAACAAACTCGATATATCCAGTGGTGTGGTATGAATCGAAACTCCCTGTCCACGACGCTCGAACCATCGCACCTCAGTGTCTGGCACGGGTTTGTCGAGGTGATCGAAGTGTGCCTGAATTTCGGCCAGGCGCTGCAGACAGGCATCCATACCACGACTGGCACCCTGCATTGTTTCGGCTACCGGCTTCAAGCCAGCCACTGCCGTGTCCAAAGACTGCAATGCATTCCTGATTTCCGACCGGTTCAGCATTTCATCCCATGTTCCCCTGTCTTCAAGATTGTCATGACAGGCAAGCTGAAATTCTCTTATCACCTGGCGGCAATGGGCTACCTCGTCACGCACCACTGCCATACCGCCGCTGGTTTCGGCTGCTTCAGCCAGAAGATCCCTGCACAGGTCGGAAATCTGCCTGGTAGACAGGGAAGTGCTGAAAAACTGTGAGGCGGTTTCCGGTGCCTGGTGTGCTTCATCAACGATAAATACCGACGCACCGGGCAGAACCTCCCCAAAACCGCTGTGTTTGATGGCCATATCCGCAAAAAGGAGGTGGTGATTTACCACTACCACATCCGCTGCCTGTGCCTCACTACGTGCACGCGCAACAAAACAGACATCGAAATCAGGGCAATCCGAACCGAGGCAGTTATCGGCAGTCGATGTCACCATTGGCCAAAGTTCACTGTCTTCGGCTATAACAGAAGAAATAGAAAGATCACCATCAATGCTGGCAGGTGCCCATTGTCGAATAGCTTCAAGCTCGGTTATCGAATCGCGCGATGGTAACCTGCCGTCTTTGCGTGCCTGCTCCATCCTGTACAAACACAGGTAATTCGCCCTTCCCTTGAGAAGTGCAGTTTTAAGTGTGCTGCCAAGCGCCTTCTTAACCACTGGAAGATCACGGAAAAATAATTGGTCCTGGAGAGTCTTGGTACCGGTCGAAATGATCGTACGTTCACTACCCCTGAGCACCGGCACCAGGTAGGAAAGGGTTTTGCCGATCCCGGTTCCGGCTTCGGCAACCAGCGTGCCGCCCGATGCAATGGTCTTTTCAATCGCCTCCGCCAACTGCAATTGCTCCTGGCGCGGAGCGAACCCCGGCAACACCGATTCAAACGGCCCACCCGAGTCCAGCAGTTGTGCACTACCTTCCATTGAAGCTGACACGTCTATTGCTCAGAGCCCCTTGGGCCGTGTATTCATACACCGGGCAGCGCGTGCTTCGGCATCACTGGCACCATTGCTGTCATTGAGATGCTCTCTGGCCACGCTGATGGTACGCCAGTTCCTGCTACAAATTTCACCGACCCGCGGTCCGATCTCGTAAGATCTGACGGCAAAACTCAACGCCTGCTGATAGTCTTCCTTTTGTAGCTTGATTTCCGCCATATGTTGCAACAATTGAGGGTCCCTGGGCTCGATACGCAATGCACGCTCAAGGTAACCGCCGGCTTGATCCAGGTCACCGGCGCGTTCGGCAACCAGCGCTTGAGCCGTCAGTTCCTTCACAGCCGGGTTCTGAAAAGAGTAGACCTGCACGCCGGCGCTGTCTTCACTGGCCGGTGTCCTGACACGTGAATCGATTTCTTTATCCTTGATCGGTGCAGGCGGCTGACTACTGCATGCAGCCAGTAACAGTGCGATAAAAAATGCTAACAGCCTAATCTTTACGTCCAAACCACTTTCTCCATAAGGACTTCCTGTTTTTACTATCCTGATCCAGCAGGCATATTGTGCTTTTCCGTGGCTCAGTCCCCTCGATAAACGGAATTTGCACTGCGTCGGGGCAGGACGGGGCCGTCAATGCCTGTTGTTGTTTATCAACCCAGACAAAATTTGCACCGTCTGGCATTCGTAAATCTACCGCCTCAAAAGGCAAATTCCGGAATAGGCCCGCCCAAACCCGCATGGCCGCATTGCTGCCGGTAACACTGGCAGGACGATTGTCATCAAGCCCCACCCACGAAACAGCTACACGGTCACGAGTATATCCGACAAACCAGCTGTCACGCCTTGCATTGGTTGTGCCCGTTTTTCCAGCAACCAAGGTGTCATTTCCCAGCAAGCCATGCAACCCCTTCGCCGTGCCCTCTTCAACCACCCTTGTCAACGCAAAATTCAACAAGGCAACCGCCTCACGGTTTTCGAGCGGCATAAACCTGAGAGGGTAACGGCTCAACAATTCTCCCTGTGGCGTCAACACGGCCGTGACCGAACGTAATGGCACGCTATAACCACCCGCAGCCAGCGACTGGTATATCTGCGTAACCTCGATAGGCGTCAACTCTACTGCACCTAATATAGTCGCAGGCACTGCCGGAATTTCAGCAGCAACACCCAGTTGCCCGATCTTTCGGATCAGATTCGCGACACCGACATTGAGACCCACCTGTACCGTAGCCTGATTATACGAATGAACCAGGGCATCCATAAGTGGTATTTCACCATGAGATTTGTGGTCATAATTCTCCGGTGACCATTCCTTTCCGTCCGCTTGCCTTAGTGAAATGGGTTCATCATTAACTGTCGTAATCAAGGTGTAATCGTCAACGTGCTCAAGGGCCAGCAGATAGACCAGGGGCTTGATAACCGAACCGATTTGCCGACGCGCATCCAGTGCGCGATTGAAACCATTGCGACCCGCGACACGATCACCGACCAGCGCACGTATTTCACCGCTGGCGACATCAGCAAGCACCAATGCTGCCTGCAAATTGGCCGGAAGGCCCCGTTGTTGTAAATCTTTCAGACCGGAAGAAACCGCCCGTTGGGCGTAATCCTGCTCCGACGGGGCCAGTGTCGTAAATATTCTCAATCCTTCCGAGCTCAAGTCAGAAGACTGGTAGTCACGTCTTAATTGACGACGGACAAGATCGACGAATGCGGGGTAGCGGCTACCGCCGGAACGCGGCGTGGCAGTGACCCCAAGCGGTCGGCTTTTTGCCGTTTTGACTTCGCTTTCCGTCAATAGATCTGTGGTACCAAATATATCCAATACCTGATCACGTCTTTTCCGTGCACGCTCCGGGTTTCGCCTCGGGTTATATAGTGATGCACCACGCACCATACCCACCAACAAGGCGATCTGCTGTGGTTGCAGGTCCTGCAATGACCGGTCGAAATAGAACTCACTGGCGCGACCGAAACCATGGATGGCATGCTTACCCTGTTGCCCGAGGAATATTTCATTTACATACGCCTCGAGGATCTGTGCCTTGTCGTAATGCAGTTCCAGCAATACCGCCATGATCGCTTCGTTGACCTTACGTATCAGCGTTCGTTCGCTGCTCAAAAAGTAATTTTTGACCAATTGCTGGGTCAAGGTGCTACCGCCCTGCACTGCCTTACCAGCTTTTATATTGGCCACAAAGGCGCGCGCAATACTGCGAAAGGCAACACCGTGATGGTGCTTGAACTGACGGTCTTCCACAGCCTGCAAACCGGTAACGAGGAGTTCGGGCAAATCCTTTAATGCGACCAGCGTGCGGTCCTCATCGTGCAAAGGGTATATCGAGGCAAATTCAGCAGGATCCAGTCGAATCAGGCCCGTATCTCCGGAACCGGAGACGGTGCTCAAAGATTTGATGGAATCGGAGTTCAATTGCAGACGGAACCGGACTGCCGACTCCGAACCTTCCTCGAAAACAAAGGCACGGCGATTGACATCAAAACTGCTACCGTTGACAGAATAGGTGCCGGGTGCGGATGTTTTTGGCAATTTGCGGTAACCCGATGCTTTCAACTCAAGCAGCAAGGCCCCCTTTGAAATGGGCTTACCGCTGTAAAGACTCAGCGGCCGGGCGTAGACACGGCTCGGGACATCCCAGACCCGGCCTTCAAATTCATCCCGAACCTGTATGTCCAGCCAAATGGCCCAGGGAACACCCAGGCCAATACCAAGACCCACTAAAAGCATCAGAAGCCTGAACAAACGCCGAAATAAACCCGGTTTTTGCCTGGCGGATGTTTTTGATCCCCGCTTACGTGGTTTTGACTTTGATTTTACTGCTTTTCTGGCCATTTGTTTCTTAAGGATGACAATAAGCTAACCATTATCCATAATGCCCGCGTCTTGTCTTGGTATAATCCGCCGGTTGGGCATTAAACTTACAATTTTCATATAATATTTAACACAAAGGCCATGCGCATACATTTCAAACAACAAGTTCATGGCTCACAAATGACTAAAATAAATGTCTGAGCCAGCGTTCGCAAAACCCGTAATCTATGTTCATGCCAAGGGCCATGGACGTATCGGTGAGCATGCGCTGCAAAACCTTCTGGAATTGGGTTTGCCAGTATGCAGTCGTCTTAGATACGAAGAGCTGACTCAAACCGAAAACGGCTACGATCAGCCCGGTTTACTGATCACCGAACTGGCTGGGCTTTTTCCCGGCAGACCCATTATTTTCCTGCGCGCGGGACTGCAACCATCTGAACAGCTTCTTGGTCAGCTGACTGATCTGCTGGAAAGTTCAGATCAACCCTGTGCCCTGACTGTGCTTTCAAATGCCGATGCCCATGTAAACCCGTTCGCCGGATTGCAGGCCCCATCTGAGAGTCTGAAACGTGAACCTGGCGAATTCGTCAAGCTACTGGCACCGGGGCAAATGCATGAGTTGACCTCTTGGACAGACCATTTTGTCCTGTTGTCTGCCGAACTTGTCCGCCGTCTTTGCGCCGGAATCACTGACCATGACCTGATACATAACTTACGGACCGCAGGCGGCACATTGCTGGTTTCCGATCATCTATTCCTCCATGACCCGGAAAGTAAGCTTTTCACACCAGTCAAACTGCAACCGCATGAGTCCGTTTACCCGCCGCCTTTCTGCGAACTAAGCTCAAGGCTGCAACAATGGTTCAACACCGGCTTGACCAATCTTCCACAAGACACAAATGACGAAGAACCCGCCACTTTGCACATTACCCATAGCTGGGGTGGTGGTGTTGCCCAATGGCTGAAGTCTTTCATTGAAACAGACCATGACCGCCGTAATTTTCAACTGCGCTCGGAAAACCCTCAGGCCGGCCCTGGGTATGGTCAAAAAATAAGCCTTTATGCAGGCAATGAATTACGCTGCCCAATTGCAAGCTGGTGGTTAATACCCCCCATTGAATCCATTGATGACAGCAATACCGGATACCGGGAAATACTGTCTGAAATCTGTGAGCGATACGACATTGGCCGGGTATTTGTTTCATCCCTGGTCGGCCACAGTCTCGATGCCTTACGTACCGACCGGCCCACTTTACAGATACTGCACGACCATTTCCCGGTCTGGCCACTACTCAGTGTCAACCCGCAACCCTATCTTCAAAAAGATGATGCGCCGAATCTGAAGCTTGCCCTGCAGGAACATAAAAAGACACTGGAATTCCCGGATAAAAACGCGCAAAGCTGGTCACAGATTCGCGATGCGTATGTGCGTGCGCTTAAGGAATACGGTGTAAAAATTGCGGCTCCCGGCCAGTCAGTCCTTGACTTACAGAGCCAGCTTGAACCGGTATTTGAAACCCTGGCTTCAGTGATTATTCCCCACGGTTTTCCAACCATTGAGAGCACGCAGTCCATCACGCCAAAACAACGTGAGGATGGACGTGGGCGGATGCTTGTACTCGGACGTATGCAGACCGGCAAAGGTCAACAACTGCTTTTACGTGCACTACCTGAGTTGGCCAAACATGTTCAGGTCTATCTGCTCGGAACCGGCAAATCAGGCGAAGCATTCTTTGGCACCGCCGGTGTGGATGTCATCCTGGAATACAAACGGGAGGAACTGGCCTCGATAGTCGCTGAAATCGGCCCGGATTTTGCCGCTCTTTTATCAATCGTGCCAGAAACATTCAGTTTTACACTCTCAGAATTACAACAGATGCGCATCCCGGTCATTGCAACCCGCGTGGGTAGTTTTCCCAACAGGATCGAGCATGGTAAAACCGGTTGGCTGATCGATGCTGAACCACAGGATCTGATCAGCCAGGTGGCTGATTTATGTGACTCGCCCGAGCAGGTCGAAGTGGTCCGCGCAAACTTGGACGGAATCAAGACCAACTCACTTGAAGAAATGCTGGAAGCTTTAAATGCCTTATGCCCACTGGCGGAAAAGAGCCCTCCATTTATACCCGCTGGTGCCAATCTGAACCAGGTACAGCAGGCAGCCGCAGAGTATCAGTACTCAATGAGCGATACCCAACTGCAAAAGGCCGCCACACAAAAAGCCGAACTAAAGAGAGAGGTCGGGAAAAGAACCGAGTGGGCCCTTGAAACCGGCAGGCAGTTGAAGCACGAGCAGAAACGACTCAAGGAGTGGGTACAAATAGCCGGGGAAAAGGAAGCTCAACTGGCAACACTCACTCTGGTCGAAGCACAAAACACGCTCATATTGGGAAGTACTTCATGGAAAATTACCCGGCCGTTACGTGCAGGGCGTCGGGCGGCCAGGAACTTCATGCTGGCACGTGCCTGGAATCCGGCAAGATGGCCCTGGTTGCTTTCCCAGTTGATCAGGAACCTGTCAACGCTTGGGGTTTCCGGCACCCTTCAGAGACTGCAATACACTGGTCCTGAAGCGGCACCGGAGCCTCAGCCGTTGATCAATGCGGAAGCGATCGGTGATGTCCAGGCTCCACCGGAATTTCCCGGAACTGAAAGTCCTCATGTCAGCATTGTTATCCCCGTCTATAACAAATGGGTTTACACGGCCGCCTGCCTGCGCAGTTTGCTCGCAGTCAAGGGCAAGTACTCATTTGAAGTGATCGTCGTAGATGATCAATCCAGTGACGAAACCGCTGAACAATTGGCAAATATCGATGGCTTAAAGCATCTGAGAAATGAGAAGAACCTCGGCTTTGTCGGCAGTTGCAACCGTGGCGCAAGAAACGCCCGGGGTGAATACCTGGTACTGCTGAATAATGACACGCAGGTACTGGAAGGCTGGCTGGATGAGTTGATTGATACTTTCGAACGTGAACCCCGGGCCGGTCTGGTGGGTGCTCGCCTGGTCTATCCCGATGGTAGCCTACAGGAATCCGGCGGCATCATATTCAAGGACGGTTCCGGTTGGAACTATGGTCGTGAACATCAGGCGGAGAACCCCGAGTATCTTTTCCTTCGTGAGGTTGACTACTGCTCTGGCGCCTGTATAGCACTGAAAACAAAATACTTTTTGCAAATAGGCGCTTTTGACGAGCGCTACGCACCAGCCTATTACGAAGATACCGACCTGGCGTTCCGGGTCCGTGAATCCGGCTTTGAGGTTTTAGTCCAACCTTTATCAGTAGTTATTCATCACGAAGGCATCACTTCCGGAACGGATACCTCCAGCGGAGCCAAAAAGTATCAGCTTATCAACCAAAAGAAATTCACGGATCGCTGGCAAGCCGAACTCAAATCACAACCGGACAACATATCCAACCCGGATGACCATGCCCAAGTGCTGCGGGCAAGCCAGCACCGTAGCAAGGGCCGTATTCTTTTCATTGACGCCACCACACCCGAACCCGATAAGGATTCGGGCAGCGTTCGCCTGACCAACCTGATGCAGTGCTGCAGGGATTTGGGCTACAGCCTTACTTTTTTTGCTAACAATCGTGACTATGCAGGTAGTTATACCCGCGATCTGCAAAAATCAGGCATTGAAGTCCTGTACCACCCCTGGCTGGATTCCCTGCATGATTTCTTCCGCGAACGGGGAAGTGAATTTGATTATGTATTTATCAGTCGGCATTACATTGCCACCAACTACATTTCCCTGCTTAAACGCTATTGCCCCGAGACCCATTTCATTTTTGATACGGTCGACCTGCACTACCTGCGTGAACAGCGGTTGGCTGAACTGGAGCAAAGTCTGCCGCTGAAACAGACTGCCCAGCAAACACGTCGTGCTGAACTCTCGGTAATAAAAGCGGCAGACGCAACCCTGGTGGTCAGTACCGTGGAAAAAACGGTGCTCGCGGATGACGCCCCCGGTGAGAAAGTACATGTTTTGTCCAACATCCACCAAGTTCCGGGTCGTGATAAGGACTTTGCGGACAGAAAGGATATTTATTTTGTAGGTGGCTATCAGCACCCGCCGAATGTCGATGCCGCCTGCTGGTTTGTTAATGACATCTGGCCGTTGATACACAAACAATTGCCAGAGATGCGCTTCCACCTGATTGGCAGCAAGGCGCCTGAGCGAATTCGTTCATTGAGTGGCGACGGTGTTGTATTTCATGGCTTCGTGGAGTCGCTGCAACCATTCCTGAGCGATTGCCGCCTGGCGGTGGCACCATTGCGTTATGGCGCGGGTGTGAAAGGCAAGGTCAACATGAGCATGGCTCACGGGCAACCGGTGGTTGCAACACCCGCAGCAGTGGAAGGCATGTTCGCGGAACATGAAAGAGAATTACTGGTGGCGGATAACGCGGAGTTTTTCGCGACCGAAGTCGTCAGGCTTTATCAGGATGAGGAATTATGGAACCGGCTTTCAGACGCCTCGGTTCAGAATGTCGAAGAACATTTTTCGCTGGCAACCGCACGGGCTAGCCTGACTGACCTGTTTGACTCATTCAACAAGCAAGACTAGGCACTTCTGTCCCACATAATCTAAGGCGCCGCCGGGGCGGGGAATTAGTCTCGGGACTCGCTGTTATGTTCAGGATGGACATGACTGGCTACACATACGCCAATACTCTTTATCCGCATGGGAGCCGAGGTCGCGTGGTACCTTTCTTCAGGACTCGCTCAAGCACATCCATGTGTCGCTCGATCGCGACATCCATGTCGCTCCACGGTCCTGAAGA
>RCNE010001761.1_pt1 | contig 11733 bp, 13 predicted proteins | sample 2041361 | NCBI WGS metagenome assembly RCNE01 (sample SAMN09708229, study PRJNA481090) | Marine sediment metagenome, whole genome shotgun sequencing project.
TTGGGTCTGAAGGCACGATGAAGTTGGGCATAAGTCGCTGGGCTCGAGGCCGACGAGGGCTGGCATGAAAGGGTCGATTCGCATCGAGATTGGCCCCCCCTTATACTTCGTGTTCACTCTGATGAAACCAGGCAGAGACAAACAGCGTCGAAGCTGGCGTGGGGCCTTATACTTGGGCTGAACCGATTCAAACGCTAAAGGAGAAACTGCGCTTTGGCCGACACGCCGACGATTCTGAACACCTTTGCGCTTTCGCATTTCTGCGAGAACGCCCGCTGGGCGCTGGACTACAAAGGCGTCTCGTACACCGAAGTGTCCTGGGCGCCGATGCTGCACATGCTGCGAACCTGGCGACTGAAGAAAACCTACACGCCGGTTCTGAGCATCGACAGTCGAGTCATTCAAGAGAGCGCTGAGATTTGCGCATATCTCGAGCAGCGTTTTCCCGAGCCCGTGTTGGTCCCTGCTCAGCATCGAGAGGAAGTTCTTCGGGTGGCTGACGAAGCCAGGTCGCTTGGCCCCCACGTCCGTAGGATGGCCTACCTTGCGATCGGCGCAGATTTGGAGCTGCTAAAGAAGGCGTGGGCACTCAACGTGCGTCCCGCCGAAGCGCGGATGCACAATCTCGTTTTTCCGGCGTCTCGCAGGCTTGCGTTCAAGGCTCTTCGGGTGAATCCGGAGGCGACTGCGGTGAGCGAGAAGATTGTTCGCGACTTCCTTCAAGGGCGGGACGCATCGTTTCGCGATCCAACCCCGTATTTGGTGGGCGACACGTTCACATTGGCGGACCTGACCATGGCATCGATGCTTTCGCCCCTGGCACGACCGCCGGAGCACCCATTCTATCCCCGAATGGCGTTCGGCAAGGTCGGGGATGAATGGGTCGAGAAGATGCGGGGTTACCGGATGATCGACTGGGTGCTCCGTTGCTACGCGCGGCATCGCCGACCGTGAGCCTGCTGCCTGAGCCCGGTTCGCAACCGGCTCGGTCTTCGAGACCTTGTCAAGGGCGGTGGTGCGCTGCAGGATCGGCAAGCCATGATCAACTCCCCTCTCACGCTCCCAAACGGCCTCACGCTGAAGAATTGAGTAGCCAAGGCCGCCATGACCGAGAACATCGCCGACCCCATCGACGGTGACCCCAACGAACGGCACTTTCGTTTGTACGAACGCTGGTCGAATGGCGGTGCGGGGCTTCTGATCACGGGCAACGTGATGATCGACCGGCGCTTTTTTGGAACAAGCGGGCAACGTGGTCTTGGACGCGAGGAGCAACTTCGAAGCGTTTCAAGAATTCGCTCGCCGGGCCAAGTCCGGCGGAGCCAAAGTGATCATGCAGGCGAGCCATCCGGGCCGTCAATCGAGCTTGTTCATCACGCGCAAGCCGGTCGCGCCTTCAGCCGGCGATGCGGTCAAGATGATCGCGTCGTTTGCGAAGCCACGGGCGCTCGACTCCGACGAAATCGAAGCGCTGATCCAGGGATTTGGCGTCATGGCCGCGCAGGCGGAGAAGGCCGGATTCGACGGCGTGCAGATCCACTCGGCGCATGGGTATCTAGGAAGCCAGTTTCTGTCTCCTCTGACGAATCTCCGGACCGACAAATGGGGCGGTTCGCTGGAAAATCGCGCTCGATTTCTGCTGGAGTGCATTCGGGCAGTACGCCGGGAGACTTCACCTGGCTTTGCCGTTTCCGTGAAGCTCAATTCGTCCGACTTTCAGCGGGGTGGCTTCACCCACGAAGAGTCGATCGAGGTCGCACGCCTGCTCGACGCCGAGGGCATCGATCTGCTCGAAATCTCCGGCGGCAACTACGAGAGCCCTGCGCTTCTCGTCGGTGTCGATGATGACAGGGCCGAAACCACCAAGGCGCGGGAGGCCTATTTCTTCAAGTACGCGGAGGGAATTCGGCAGGCCTTCAAGCGGCCGCTCATGCTGACCGGAGGTTTGCGCTCGGCTGCAGTGATGAACGAGGTGCTCTCGAGCGACGCGGTCGATGTGATCGGTCTTGCACGGCCACTCGCCGTAGACCCAGATTTTCCGGCGAAGCTCATCGCGGGTGACCCGTCGATCGTATCCCCGTTGAAGCCGGTTCGATTCATCAACAAGCAGTTCAGCGCCATGGCCGAGGCGGGATACCATGGCGCCCAACTCGAGCGCATGGGCGACGGCAAGGAACCGGACGCACAGCTCTCGCCGTTTCGCGCGACGACGCACTACCTCGGCGCCCAAATGGCTGGGTTCGTTCGACTGATGCGGAGGCCGGCGTTGCCGAAGCAACTCGTGGCGCAATCCTAAGGGGAGCGTTTCCCCTCGGGTCAGAGAACGGTTTCTGGTTCGCCCTCTTCTTCGCTTGGGGCTTGCTCCAGACGGAGGCGTCGGATGCGACGGCGGCTGACATCTAAGACGGTTGCGACGTACGGCCCAACGAGCACCTGGTCGCCGGGCTTTGCCATGCGCCCGAGGCGCGCGGTCACGTGGCCGCCGATGGTGTCCTCGTCCTCGGCCTCGTCTTCGCTCAGCTCGAAATCGAGCCTATCGCAGGTTTCGGGCACGGACATGCGGCCCGCAATTTCGTAGACGCCCTCTTGCACCTTTTGAAACTCTCGAGCCATCTCATCGAACTCGTCGCCGAGCGGGCCCACAATTTCCTCGAGTGCGTCTTCCCGGAATGCCAAACCGATGACGGTCCCGCGCTCGTCCACGACGGCCGCACAGTGTTGTTGGTTCGTTTGCAGCTCGATGAGAAAATTGGAAATCGACATGGTGTCGGGGACGAAAATCGCGTCTCGGGCCAGAGCGCGGAAATCGAGCGGCTTCGCATCGAGGGCTTGTTGCATCACGTCTTTGGTGTGTACGAAGCCAACGATTGTGTCCAAGCCAACTTCGCAGAGGGGCAAGCGGCTGTGGCCACTGTTCCGGATGACCGCGACGTTTTCCTCGTCGGGGAGGCCCATGGCCAGATACGCGACGTCGATGCGTGGGACGACGATGTGCCGAACCTCGAGCTCCATGATTCGAAAGACGTTGCCGGTGACGTCGTGCTCGAGCTTCGAGAGGTGCCCCGAAGCCCAGGAAAGCGCGAGCATCGATCGAATCTCATCGGAGGTGTGAGTGGCCTCGTCTCCGTGATGCGCCGGCAAGCCCGCCATACGCAGCAATCGGTTGGAGATGCTGTTGATGACAGCGATGAACGGAGTGAATACCCACGTAAAGAGCTTCAGAGGCAGCGCCGTACGCAGTGCTGTCGATTCGGCCCGGCGAAGCGCCCACATCTTCGGTGCCTGTTCGCCCACCGTCATGTGCAAGACGGTGATCACGGCGAACGCAAGGGTGATCGAGACGATCGGAACCCAGGTCGCATCCGCGGCAACTTCGATACCGAGCCCGCCGAGCGCCGCGACGAGCAACACCGACACGGCGGGCTCCCCCAAAGCGCCGAGGATCAGGCTGGCCAGAGTGATGCCGAGCTGGCACGCCGATAGGTAGCGGTCCATGTGCTTGAGGATGTGTTGGACGACGACGGCGCTTCGGTTTCCTTCCTTCGCCAGGTTGTCGATGCGCGTCGCACGGACCTTTACGAGCGCGAATTCGGTGGCCACGAAGAAGCCGTTGAGGAGTACGAAGAAAAGCGTTGCGCCCAGGCGCCAGGCAATCCCCACCGCATCTAAGTGGGCGTGCGGATCATTCATGAAATGCGGCTCCTTTGGATCGTTGATTTCTTGGCCATCTTGCTCCTCTATACCAGCTTCTCGACGCGCATCGGCCCGCTAAGAGGCCGCGAGCATGTCCGCGAGCAAGGTCGCAAGCCCCAGAAACGTGAAAAATCCTACGATGTCCGTCACGGTCGTGAGAATAATCGAAGACGCTGTCGCCGGGTCTCGGTTTAGCTTGACCAACACGATCGGGATCATCGCACCGGCGCCCGATGCCGCAATCATCGAGACGATCATCGCCAAAAACATGACAAAGGCGAGACCGAGGTTTCGGCTCCAAAGATAGACTCCGATGGAAGTCACGATGGAAATCGCGATCCCGTTGACCAAGCCGACGATCAGCTCTTTGACGAGCACGCGAAAGCCTTGTGACACACGGAACTCTCTCAGGGCGAGCCCACGCATCGTGACGGCGAGAGCTTGGGCTCCGGTGTTGCCGGACTGACCGGCGACGACCGGAAGTAGAACCGCGACCGCGGTGAAGCGAGCGATCGTGCCTTCGAAGAGGCCGACGACCGACGCGGCCAGGAAGGCGGTGACCAAGTTGATGTTCAACCAAGGAAGACGGCTTCGTACGCCCACCCAAGGGCGAGAGAGCGCGCGTTCTTCTCTCGAACCACCGACCATCTGCTGCAGATCCATGATGGCGTCCGCTTGTGCAGCCTCGACGAGGCCGACCTGTCGAATGATGCCGACGACATGGTTCTGAAGGTCGACCACCGGTAGGCTCGAGAGGTGGTACTTGTTCAACAGCTCGACCACCTCTTCGCGAGAGGTCATCGGATGAACGGAGACGACGCGTGGGCTCTTGAGCTCTGCCAACTGCTGGTCCGGTGCCGCCCCCACGACGTCTTGCAGGCGCACCACGCCGCTGAACGCTCCCTCGTCATCGATGATGACGAGATCGGAGATCCTTCGATTGCGAAGCTTTTGAATTCGCTCGAGGGCGTCTCGCACGGACGTTTCCCTGGTGAAGACGGCGACCCTCGCGTCCATGATCTGGCCCGCGGTGCCCGGAGGAAAAGCCAGGATCTCTTTGATTTCTTGGGCCAACGATGTGGAGACCGCACCGAGCAGATCGGAACGTGTCTCTTCGGGAAGGCGTGCGAACAGATTGGCCGCGTGCGCGGGATCGAGCCCGGACGCGAGGTGTTCGACGCCCTGCTCTCCTGCCGCCGCCAGGACAGTCGCGGCATAGTCTCCCTGCATGTAACCAAGCACCCTAGCCGTCGTTTGCGGCGACTCTGCAGCAAGCACGGAGGCGACCTGTTCAGGCGCGGCGCTTTCCATTTGCCGCGCCGCCTCCCCAGGATGCAGGCGCATGAACTGGCCAACGACCTCGTGCACAGCGGTGCTCATTTACGCCCCCGATCGGCTTTGCCCGACCCCATGACGACCGCAGCCGCGGACTCGACCAGTCCACGTAGCCCGAGGCCGTAGAGCTCGCCGAGCGCCGCGGCGGTTTGGGCACCGTGATCCTGTGCCCCGGTGTCGAGCAAGCGTTCTTCGAGCTTCCGGATCGACGCATATCGAAGAACGCCGACGAAACGTCCGCCGGACTCGACGACGGGCAAGGCGTGGAACTGCTTCCACGCCGGGTGCGCCACAATCGTCTGCCAGCTGGCCCGCGCAGGAATGGATTGAACCGGACGAACGGCGATCAGACCGAGTAGCTGATCGGGCCTGGCTGCCATGAGCTCCGGTAAGTTCAGGACTCCGCCGAGCTTCTGGTCCTCGGAGACCACGTAGACATAGTGCAAGGCATGCTTCGCGACCCTGCGCAGCCGGTTCAGTCCGTCGCCCGCCGAGATGCTTTCCGCGAGGGCAAGCGCTTCCGGGTCCATGAGTGCGCCTGCTGTGTCCTGCGAGTACCGAAGGAGATTCTTGGTTGCCTTGCGCGCCGAGGGCCTCAGCGATTCAATGACCCGCGAACGCGCCTCCGGGCCCATCGCGCGAATGATCGTAGCGGCGATGTCATGGCGGGCCCCAGAGAGCGCGGCGGCAGCCTTGTTCACCTCGACGAGCTCGAGGGATTGCGCCGCCGACGGGGGGGCAAACCATGCAAGCAGCTCGGCCAAGCGATCGAAGGGAAGGTCCCCCATCACCTGTGCGGCGTCTGCAACGGAGAGCGATTCCAAAACCCGCGCAACTTCGGCAGGATGTGCATCGGTGAACGCGTTGAGCAACTTCGATTCAAGCTCCATGGGGACCCTCCTCACTCAAGAGCACGCAGCGACTGTTCCCGAAATCACGACCTGGAATCGAGATCTCGCCATCGGCAGTCTCCAAGATGACCGCCGTCCTACTCGTTCTTGTGATGCGGCCTTCGTCTGGGCCAAGACGAACCATCTGTCCGATTTGGTGAGACTTGTGCACGTAGTGCATCGCAAGAATGTCCGCCACCAACTCGCGGGCTCCGAGGCCAAACGCCAACGCCGCGGCCGCGAGTGTGGCGGATACCAAAATCATGAACATCGCGCTCAGAAGCGACACATCCAATCCAAGGCGCTCTGCTGCGACTAAGGCGGTGGCAATCACGATCGCCAGCTGCGCAAACTGGGCCAAGCCTCGTGTTTGCGAAGACGGCAATCGGATGGCCGTTTTCATGATCGCGTTTCGCGCGAGCCGACCCGCCACGACGCCCGCAAACAAGATCGCAGCCGCCATCGCCAATCTCGGCAGGTGGCTGGCAAAGGCACCGACCCACCGGCTGAAGACGGTAATATCGAGCGCATCGACGGCGACCATCGCGGTGATCAACAAGACCAACCAGTACACGCCGCCCGCTGCGATGTTCCCGACGTCGTTGTCTTCAACCGCCTCGGACCAGGCCGCACGGCCTGCCCCCGAAGGTATCTGCATCGCGAGCCTTCGGAAGACTCCGCGGACGACCTTCCGCAGGGCCCAGGCCAAGCCCCATCCGAGAACCAAGATGATGAGCGCCGTCACCAGATTGGGGAGTGCGGCGATCAGGCTCAGTTTCCATTGGGTCAGTGAAGACAGGATTTGGTTCGTCGTGTCGTCGAGCTTCATGGGGTTTCTCCGGCTGGGTCATGGCGATCGGCTTTTCGAGCTGCCCTCACCCAGATGCTTTGTTCAAGGTGCGGTGGCGATTATTCAGCGCTCGCAGCGACGTTGCGGTCTCGAGCCCAGCTGGCTTCGTCGGTGCCAGTTGCCATCTCTTCTCCGACCGAGGTGATCGAAACCCGGCTCGAATTCAAACCGAGCGCGCGCATGTAGTCGCGAACGGCGCTCGCACGTCGTTCGCCGAGTGCGATGTTGTACTCCTCGGTGCCGCGCGGATCGCATGCTCCGGTCAACATGAGCCCGCCTTCGAGCCCTTGGCCTCGGAAGCATTCGACCGCCTCCTGGATTGCCGCAAGTGCAGCGCTGTCGAGCTCTGCTGAATCGAAGGCGAAATACACAGTCTGGAGGTCACAGCGCACTTGTTCCACCTCTACCGGCTCGGGCTCAGGGGGAAGCGCCTCGGCTCCCGTGGTGACCTCTGGCTCCGGCTCTTCCACCTCCTTCTTGCAGCCGGCCATCGCTACTGTAGCCAAGGCCATACAGATGGAAATCGTGAGGACCGTCGTCCAATGGATCTTTGCGTTCGTTTGCTGCATCGTCTCGTCTCCTTCCAGGGCTTCGATGAGCCACTGATTGGACCGCCCCAGGAGCACGAACCGTGCCAAGCGCCACCGCCCGCGGATTGGGCGCAACGCCGTAGCGGCTGACGCGCGCGCCAACCACATGGGGAGGCGGGAGTGCAGAATTTGCTCTCCCCCAGACGCGACCGATGCAATGGCTGCGCAGGGCGGCGCTGGATCGTGGACGAGCCACCACAGTCGGGCCATCCTCGAGCCATGACTCAGGAACAGACTGGTCGGATTCTGATTGTCGAGAGCGACCGGGCCCTGCAATCCAAGCTCGAGGGGCAGCTCTCGGCGATCGGGCACATCGTGGAGACGGCGCCCGACAGCAACGCCGCCCTCGAACACCTGGAGCGGTCGATGCCCGATGTGGTCTTGCTGGCGCTCGACCCGGAAGCGATGGGTGGCTTCGACTTCCTGCGACAAGCCAGAGCCCTGCTTCCTGCCGCCTCGTTCATCGCAATGGCGGAAACCGGCTCGACGGACACCGCGGTCAAAGCGCTCGCCTGCGGCGCGGACCGCCTTCTCACACACCCTATTCGGCCCGACGCACTGGCCCTCATCGTCGAGCGTTCCCTGGCCAAACCCCTTCATGCCAGAGACGCCATGGAAGCCCGGGCCGATGCTGCCGCAACCCTGCCAACGATCGCTCTCATGGACCGGGTCGTGGGCGTTCACCCTGCGATGCAGCGCCTCTTCAGCCGCTTGCGCCAAGCCGCCAAGAGCCGGTCCACCGTGCTGATCCAAGGCGAAACGGGCACGGGCAAAGAGCTCATCGCCAAGGCGATTCATGAGCACTCCCTGAGAAGCGAGGGGCCGCTGGTTCGGCTGAACTGCGCGGCCCTCGCGGAAAGCGTCTTGGAATCCGAGCTTTTCGGGCACGAAAAGGGAGCGTTCACCGGGGCGGTCACGCGACGAAGAGGGCGCTTCGAGCAGGCCGATGGTGGGACCCTGTTTCTCGACGAGCTCAGCGAGATGCCACTGTCGGTGCAAGTGAAGCTGCTCCGATTTCTGCAAGAGCGGGAGCTCGAGCGGGTGGGCGGGAACGAAACGGTCAGGGTGAACGTGAGGGTCGTCGCCGCCACGAACCGCGACCTCAAATCGCTGGTAGAAGACGGTAAATTTCGCGAAGACCTCTACTTTCGCCTCAAGGTGGTGGTCCTCGAGGTGCCTCCACTGCGTGCGCGGCCCAGCGACATTCCGCTCTTGGCAGACCATTTCCTCAGGCTTTACTCGGAGGAGAACGACAAGAAGTTGCGCGGCTTCACCCATCGGGCAAAAGAAGCGTTGGTGGCATACCCCTGGCCGGGGAACGTCCGCGAGCTTCAGCATGCGATCGAGCAGGCGGTGGTGCTCTGTGAAAACGAGCTCATCGGCACCGAAGACTTGCCGATTGAGCCGCCCGACCGAGAGGCCGACCCCTTGAGCCTGCTGGTCCCTGGCGTGACGCTCGCCGAAGTCGAGCGATATACCATCATGAAGACCCTCGAAGCCGTCGGCGGCTCACCGACCAAAGCCGCAGCGATTCTCGGTATCAGCAAGCGGACCATTCACTATCGCCTCGAGGAGTGGGGGGTCGCCAAAAGCAACCCGGATGGCGACTCCTAGGGATTGAATCGGTCGTCTGGTGTCAGCACATCGAGGACGCCGTCCACGAGGAAAACCTGCTTTCGTATCACTTCGACGAGCTCGGCAGCGATGCAGATGGCTTCGGCCAGTCGACCGGTTTCGATGCTGGCCTCGATGAATTGGGTCGCCTGGAGGAGCCGTTGATTTTCGGAACGGATTTTCTCGACCACTTCAGGGGTGACCAAGTCTGATTGCGGATGGGTCATCGCTGCCTCCGGGGCCCAGCCAAGAAGCAAGTGCCGTGCCTAGTGGCGGCGATTCAAAAATCACCGTCCCCGTGCACCGACAGTTGCGGCGCACTCTTCGAACAGTGCAAGGTCTGCAGTGGCTCGGAGGGGTGGCAGTGCAATTCCTTCACTCGCGCGCCGAGCGGACGCTGCGAGCCTCGGAAAAGATCCTTCTGCCCCATTTCTGCGCCGCTCGGGGCGCTTGGCACAGAAACTGCTTTGGCGACTCTCGAAACCTCAGTTGACCAAGGAGAGAAAAATGAAGATCGGCATCCTATCTAGGAACGCAAAACTGTACTCGACCAATCGCCTCAAGGAGGCAGCGATCGCTCGAGGACACTCGGTTCGCGTCGTGGACTACACGCGATGCTACATGAATATCACGTCGCATCGTCCCGAGGTCCTGCTGGCTGGCACGCCACTTCACTTCGATGCAGTGATACCCCGCATTGGTGCATCTCATACCTTTTACGGGACGGCGGTCGTTCGGCAGTTTGAAATGCAACGGACCTTTCCAATCAACACTTCACAAGCGATCTCACGATCACGTGACAAGCTTCGCGCGCTTCAGTTGCTCGCCCGTGAAGGCATTGGGATGCCGGTGACTGGGTTCGCGCGGTCTACGCACGACATCGAGGGCTTGCTGAAGCTCGTTGGCGGGGCTCCCTTGATCGTGAAGCTTCTCGAGGGCACGCAGGGGATCGGAGTGGTGCTCGCAGAAACCGACAAAGCTGCCGAATCGGTCGTCGCCGCGTTCATCCAGCTCGACGCGAACATCCTGGTGCAGGAGTTCATCAAAGAGGCCGGCGGAGCGGACATCCGCGCATTCGTCATCGGCGAAAAGGTGGTTGCCTCGATGATGCGTCAGGGGCCGGAGGGGGAATTTCGGTCCAACCTGCACCAAGGTGGTTCAGGCTCGAAGGTCAAGCTCACGCCCGAAGAGCGGAGCACGGCGGTCCGCTCTGCGAAGACCCTCGGCCTTCGGGTCGCAGGAGTCGACATGCTGCGCTCCAATCACGGACCGGTCGTGATGGAGGTCAATTCGTCGCCAGGGCTCGAAGGAATCGAATCGACGAGTGGCAAAGATGTGGCTGGCGCGATCATCGAGTATTTGGAGAAGAATGCAAAAGCAGGAAAAACGAAAGACCGGATTGAAGGCTAGGCCGAGAGCCCCATTCGAGATCAACGGAGTGACGGCCCCCGCGGGCAAGCTCACTCAGGTCGACCTTCGCCTTGCGCGCCTGCCCACTGGAATGTGGATCTCGCTTCCAGTGGGCGTGTTGTACGGTCGACACACGGGGCCGGTAATTTGGGTGAGCGCGGCCATCCACGGCGACGAGCTCAACGGCGTCCCGATTATCCGCCATCTGCTCGATGTCATCGATCCGAAGCGCCTTTCGGGGACGGTGCTAGCGGTGCCGGTGGTCAACGTGCAAGGCCTGATTCAGCAGTCGCGATACCTTCCGGATCGCCGCGACCTCAATCGTTGTTTCCCCGGCTCGAAACGGGGGTCCTCTGCTGCCCAGCTGGCGCACCTGTTCATGACCGAAATCGTCGCGCGCTGCGAGCTCGGGCTAGACCTCCACACGGGCTCGGGCGGCCGAACGAACCTGCCCCAGCTGCGCTGCGACTTGGATGAGCCGGGAACCATTCGTCTAGCGCGCGAATTCGGCGCGCCCGTGCTCTTGCATTCGCGCTTGCGGGACGGCTCCCTACGGGCCGCCGCCCGCGAGTTGGATAAGATCGTTTTGGTCTACGAGGCAGGCGAGGCGAGCCGTTTCAACACCAAGTCCATTGAAATGGGAGTCGAGGGTACACTTCGGGTGATGAAGTCACTTGGAATGATCGAAGACTTGGTCGAGGGCCCGAAGGTGGCGCCCCGCATCTCTCGGGCGAGCTCGTGGGTGCGAGCACGTCGGACGGGCTTCTGCGAAATGATGGTGCGCCTCGGGACGGAGGTGGCCGAGGGCGACAGCGTCGCTGTGATCTTCGATGCGCTCGGTCAGGATCGGTCGTCGGTGAAGGCAAAGCACCATGGGATCGTCATTGGATACGTTACCTCTCCGATCGTGCATCGAGGTGACGCCATCGCGCACATCGCCGAGGTTCCGGGAACTGTTGGAAGTGAGGGTAGATGAAAAAGTCGACGAAGAAAATATGGATTCCGGTAGTTGCGCTCTTGGTGGTCATCGTCGGCGGCCTCGCCCTCGTGCCAGTTCTGTTCCGAGATCAAATCGTCGAACGGCTGCGAAGCGAGCTCAACGATCGCGTTGACGCGACGGTGACTTTCTCCGATGTAGATGTCTCGTTGCTGTCGACGTTTCCGACGCTCACCGCGGAAATCTCGGAGCTCGCGATCACCGGCAAGGGCGACTTCGCGGAGGTCACGCTCTTGACCGCCAAGTCGATCGGGGCAGGCATCGATCTTGTCGGGCTCGTTCTGCGGCGTGAAATCACGATCGAGTCGATCGAGCTGAAACTGAAGTAGCACTCGACCTCCTCCGCCACGCATT
>RCNE010001762.1_pt1 | contig 11733 bp, 6 predicted proteins | sample 2041361 | NCBI WGS metagenome assembly RCNE01 (sample SAMN09708229, study PRJNA481090) | Marine sediment metagenome, whole genome shotgun sequencing project.
AGGAGATCATCGCCGGAGCATTCGCGGTGTTCCCCGATCCGATCGTCAACCAAGCTGGAAACGAGCAGCCGCTCGGAGACATCTTCAGTATGGACTTCTTCGTCGAGGGAGTCGTCGGCAGCCCGACCGGCTGATCGAGACGGCCAAGCGATTGAGAGGAGGGCCCCGCACATGCGGGGCCCTCCTCGTCTGGGATGGCGGCTCTCGATTCGACTAAGGTGCCGCCATGCCCGTTGACGCTCAGAGCCAACCGCCACCGACCGTCGAACTGCGAGACATGGACAAGTCCTTCTACGGGGTCTTCGCCAACGCCGATGTCAATTTCAGCCTGGCCCCCGGGGAAGTCCACGCCCTGCTCGGAGAGAACGGTGCAGGCAAATCGACACTCTGCTCAGTGATCGCCGGTCTCTACCGACCGGACTCGGGCGAGATGCTGATCGACGGCGAGCCGACCGTCTTCAAGTCTCCGAAGGATGCCCTAGCTGCTGGCGTCGGGATGGTGTACCAGCACTTCCGCCTCGTCTCCAACCTCACGGTCGCCGAGAATCTCGCCCTCGGTAACCCCGAAGTTGCGCTGAAGCTCTCACAGAAGGAACTCGAGGCAGAGGCCCGTGAGATCGGCGAGAAGTACGATTTCCCGGTCGATCCAACAGCTCGAATCTGGCAGCTCTCGGTCGGCCAGCAACAGCGTGTCGAGATCCTCAAGCTTCTCTACCGCAACGCCCGTATTCTCATCCTCGACGAACCCACGGCCGTGCTCACCCCTCAGGAGGGCGAGGCCCTGTTCCGGACCATGCGTGTCATGGCGGATGAGGGCCGGTCGTTGATCTTCATCTCGCACAAACTCCACGAGGTCAAGCAGGTCTCCGATCGTGTCACGGTGCTCCGAGAAGGCCGTGTGGTCGGGGTCTCCGACACGGCCGATGCCGAACCGCGAGACCTGGCCCGGATGATGGTCGGGAAGGATCTTGAGCTTCCAACCCGCGCCCCGAATGAATCGATCGGGGACCCGATGCTGGTTGTGAAGGATCTCGTCGTCAAGGGTGATCGCGGTCTCGCCGCGGTCAACAAGCTGTCGATCACGGTGAACGCAGGCGAGGTCGCCGGAATCGCGGGTGTCTCAGGAAACGGACAGAGGGAACTCGCCCAGGGCATCGTCGGGCTCATGAAGGTCAGCGAAGGTTCGGTGCACCTCGACGGAGTCGACGTTACGAAGAGGAGCGTCCTTTCCAAGATCAAGGATGGGATCGCGTACGTGCCGCAGAGCCGGCTCGGCATGGGCCTCGCTCCGGGTCTCACGACCGAGGACAATCTCGGCCTCAAACAGTACCGTGATCCGCCCTACTCCAAAGGGCCGCTGCTGTCCGCAGGGGCCTTCAAGTCCAGAGGCGACGAGTTGATCGAGGCGTTCGACATCAGAGGCGTACGGCCGGGTCTGCCGGTTCGCTTGCTCTCAGGCGGGAACCTCCAGAAGGCGCTGATCGCACGAGAAGTCGTTCAGGATCACAAGCTCCTCATCGCCCGTTCCCCGACCAGGGGTCTCGACGTCGGTGCGACGTCCACCGTTCGTGACCAGATACTCGCGGAACGCGATCGAGGCATCGCCGTTCTTCTGATCTCGGAGGACCTCGACGAGCTCCTCGCCCTCTCCGATCGGCTCCTGGTGATCTATGAGGGAGAGATCGTCGGCGAGATGCCCGCTTCCGAGGCGACGGCCGAACGGCTCGGTCTCCTCATGTCCGGCGAGAGCGAGGAGGAGATCGCATGACCCGCCGCATCATCGTCGAGCCGCGCGGGCTCGCCCCGTGGTGGCTGAAACTGCTCATTCCCATCGGCTCCGTGATCGCGGCGCTGATCGTCGGCGCCCTGTTCTTGAGTCTGACCGGCAATGACTGGCTCGAGGTCTACTCGAAGATGGTCAACACCGCCTTCGGTTCGGGCCGCGGATTCGCCGAGACGTTGGTCTCGGCCACGCCGCTCATTCTCACGGGTGTCGCTGCAGCCATCGCGTTCAAGATGCTCGTATGGAACATCGGCGGTGAAGGGCAGTTGATCTTCGGAGCGATCGCTGCTGCCGGAGTCGGTGTTTGGCTTTCTGGATCGACCCCTCCATTGGTCGCGATCACCGCGGTTGTACTCGCCGGAGCGGTCGGAGGAGCCTTCTGGGCATCCCTCTCGGCTGTGCCGAAGGTCTACCTCGGCACCAACGAGATCATCACCACGCTGATGCTCAACTTCATCGCCCTCAATCTCATGAACTACCTCGTGCTGGGGAGCTTCAGCCCGTGGCGGGATCCGGAATCGACGCAGTTCCCGCAAGGTCGGCCCATCATCGATTCAGGTCGCATCCCAGAGTTCTTCCATCGACTCGATTGGGGACTCTTCATCGCAATCGCCGTTGCCGTTCTTGCGTGGTTCGTCATCAGCAAGACCCGCAGCGGCTTCGAGTACCGCATCGTCGGCGACTCGTTCGACGCGGCCCGCTATGCAGGAATCAAGGTTCCGAAGAAGGTACTCGGCACGTTCCTTGCATCCGGGGCTGCAGCCGGTCTCGCCGGATCGATCCTCGTCGCAGGCATTCTCGGGAAGATGGATCCAAGGTCTCTCGATCTCGGACTCGGGTTCACCGGGATCATCGTGGCAGCGCTCGCCAGACTCAACCCGATTGCCATCATCCCTGTTGCCATCCTGATGGGGGCGCTCAACAATGCAGGACCTGCTCTCCAGTCGATCGGCGTTCCGTCGGCAACCGTCAAGATTCTCCAGGGTGCCATCTTGATCTTCGCCGTGGCCGGCGAGTTCCTGATCTCCAACCGCATACGCAGACCCGAACGCAGTGTCGAAGAAACGACCGTTAAGGCGGAGGTGAGCCCAGCATGAACGATTCCGTGCTCATGCTCACCATCGTGGCTGCCATCGGCCTCGGCACACCCATCGTGTTCGCAACCGTGGGCGAGATCCTCGCCGAGCGCTCTGGGATCCTGAATCTCGGAGTCCAGGGCATGATGCTCGTCGGAGCAGTGATGGGGTTCTGGGCAACGTTCCAGACAGGGAGTCTCTTGCTCGGGGTTCTCCTTGCGATGATCGCCGGTGCTGCTCTCTCAGTGATCCACGCCTTCAACTCGGTCACCCTGCGGGTGAGTCAGATCGTGTCAGGATTGGCATTGACGATCTTCGGTACGGGGGTCGCGATCTTCATCGGTCGTGTAGGAGAGGTCCCACTGATCGGTGAACCATCGCGGGCGGTGTTCGAACCGATCCTGCCCGAGGCGCTTGCGGATATCCCGCTCGTCGGACCCCTCATCTTCGGTCACGACGCCCTCGTGTACCTGTCGTGGGTCGTCGTCGCAGCATCGAGCTTCTACCTCTTCCGGACCCGTCCGGGGCTGACTGTCCGGGCCGTGGGAGAAGACCCTGCAAGTGCAGAGGCAGCCGGTATCAACGTCTCTCGGATCCGCTACGTGCACGTCATGGTCGGCGGTGCACTTGCTGGCCTCGGCGGCGCCTACTTCTCGCTTGCACTCGTACCGTCGTGGCAGGACAACCCGATGGGGGCGGCCGGGTGGATCGCGATCGCTCTTGTGATCCTCGCTTCATGGAGACCGTGGAGGGCACTCTGGGTTGCCTACCTCTTCGGCGCTGCGGGGCGTGTGGGCTTCACGTTCCAAACGCTCGGCATTTCGATCCCCGCCAGCCTGCTGGCAATGCTGCCGTTCGTCCTCGCGATCCTCGCGATGCTGGTGCTCACCAGCGGGAAGCGTGCCAGATTCCTTGGCGCTCCTGCGGCGTTGGGAATCCCGTACTACAGGGAAGAGCGCTGACCTTCGCGTGTCCTGGATTCTGCTGACGAACGACGACGGCATTGACAGCCCTGCCCTAGCGCCCTTCGCCCGGGCGCTCGCGGATCTCGGAACCGTTCATGTCGTCGTGCCCGACAGGGAGCGCAGTTGGGTCGGCAAAGCCATCACGAGATTCGATCCGATCCGCGTGGAGAAGGTCGGACTCAACGGGGAAGTGGCGTGGACCTGCACCGGATACCCCGCGGATGCCGTCCAGATCGGAGTCCACGAACTCTTCGATGAGCCGCCATCGCTGGTCGTTTCCGGGATCAACGTTGGGTACAATCACGGTGCGGCGTTCCTGATGTCATCCGGTACGATCGGCGCAGCAGTCGAAGGCTGGGTGTCGGGGATCCCGTCGATCGCCGTGTCGACCGGGGGAGACGGTGACTGGTCGACGTGGAAACGCAAAGTACATCAGCCGGAAGCACTGTTCGAGTGGGAACGCCTCGCGACCGTTGCGACAAGTCTCGCGGACGAGGCCCGTCTGTCGGGATTGCTCGATCTCGCCGACGTCGTCACGATCAACCTGCCCTTCGACACGACACTCGAGACACCGCGACGGGTGACAACGGTCGCGCGCGTGGGCTACGACCGTCTCTTCAGAGAACAGGGCAACGGGATCTACACGCATGACTTCGGAGGGGGCTTCATCGAATTCGATGGGATCGGCGGCAGCGACCTCGCCACCGCTCGCAAGGGGCAGGTCTCCATCACTCCGCTCCGCATGCCGGCCGCATCCGCCGTTCCCGACGAGGTGCGCGCTCGACTCGAGCGCTGACGCGCAAATTGGGTCGAATTCTGGGCCGTAGGGGTCCTCCGGCCCTTGTCTCGATCAGACGAATCGACCACTGTGCACCGAAGTGCCAAGAAGGCCGTCACGCTCGAGGAGAGAAGTCATGGGCATACGGATCAAACGGGTCGGGGTTCTCGGAGCTGGGGTGATGGGACAAGGCATTGCCGCCCATCTTGCCAACGCTGGCATACCGTCGTACCTGTTCGATGTCGCACCGGGGGAACTGGCCGATGCGGAGGCTGCGGCAGGGCTGACCCTCGAAGACAGGAAGGTACGCAACCGAATCTCAGATGCCGGTGTCACGGCCATGAAGCGTGCCAAGCCTGCGTTGTTGTACCAGGGCGGCCTGGCGTCGCTGGTGACGGCGTGCAACTACGAGGACGACCTCGACAAGCTCGGCGAGTGCGACTGGATCGTTGAAGTCGTCGTCGAGCGAATGGACATCAAGCAGCGCGTGTTCGAGATGGTGGACGAGCACCGGCGACCGGGCTGCGTCGTTTCCTCCAACACTTCCGGCCTCTCGGTGGCGGCCATGGCGGAGGGTCGCAGCGAGGACTTCAAGCGCCACTTCATGGTGACGCACTTCTTCAACCCGGTCCGCTACATGCGGCTCCTGGAGATGGTCCCGATCGCGGAGACGGACCCGGAGGTGTTCGCAGGAATGGCGGAGTTCGGCGAGCACGTGCTCGGCAAGGGCATCGTCTACTGCAAGGACACGCCGAACTTCGTGGCAAACCGGATCGGCACGTTCGGCATCGCCTCCGTGTTCCACTGGATGGCGGAGTTCGGCATCGGGGTAGCCGAGGCCGATGCCGTGTTCGGCCCGGCGATGGGTCGGGCCAAGTCCGCCGTGTTCCGCACCGCCGACATCGTCGGTCTCGACACGATGGCCCACGTGCTCGCCACGATCGCCGAGGGCTGCAAGGACGATCCATGGAGAGATCGTTTCGTGGCTCCCGAGGCGATGCAGCGACTGGTCGCAGAGGGCAGCCTCGGAGCCAAGACCGGTGGCGGGTTCTACAAGAAGGTCAAGGGTGAGAAGGGCAGCGTCATCCTGAGCCTCGATCTCGACACGTTCGAGTACGTGGACAAAGGGAAAGTCCGGCTTCCCGCTGTCGGCGCCGCCAGGAAGAAAGAGACGGCAGCCGAGAAGGTGGCCGAGATTGTCTGGTTCGATGACGACCATGGCCGAATCGCATGGAAGGTCACCGCCGAGACGAGCATCTACTCCCTCGAACTCCTCGGCGAGATCGCCGACGACATCGTCAACATCGATCGAGCCATGCGCTGGGGCTTCGGATACGAGCTGGGCCCGTTCCAGACGTGGGACGCAATCGGCATCGAGCGATCAGTTGAGCGGATGCGCTCCGAGGGCATGATCGTGCCCGAAGCCGTCGACCGGCTCATGGAGCTCGGCGAAGGCACCTGGTACGTCAACAGGGATGGTGTCCAGTACTACTGGGACGTCGCCAACGAGACGTACCTGCCGGTGCCGATCTCGGACGGCGTGATCACCCTGTCATCGCTCGAGGAATCCGGCAAGGTTCTTGCGAGCAACGTCGGGGCGACGCTCTACGACATGGGTGATGGCGTCGGCTGTGTGGCGTTCCACACGAAGATGAACGCGATCGACGGAACCATCCTCGAGATCATCGAAACCGGCTGTGACATGGTCGACAGCGGCGCACTCGTCGGCCTGGTCGTCGGCAACGATGAGACCAACTTCTCTGTCGGGGCCAACGTCGGCCTCATCGGCATGCTTGCCATGTCGAAGGACTGGGATCAGATCGGACAGGCCGTGAGCGGCATCCAGGATGCCTACATGCGGATGAAGTACTGCGACGGCCCTGTGATCGTTGCTCCGCGTGGCATGGCGCTCGGCGGTGGCTGCGAAGCCGTCATGCACGGTGATGCGGTACGAGCCTCGGCCGAGTCGTACATCGGACTCGTCGAGCTGGGCGTTGGACTGATCCCGGCCGGCGGCGGGTGCAAGGAGATGGCGTTCCGGTTCTACGGCTCTATCCCCGACGGGGTGAAGGCCGACCTATTCCCGTTCATGGAGAAGGTGTTCATGACCGTCGGCACGGGAACCGTATCAACGAGCGCCGAAGAGGCGAAGTTCCACGGGTTCCTTCGCAGAACCGATCGAGTCACGCTGAATCCCGACGCCGTGCTCGCCGACGCGAAAGCGGACGTGCTGGCGATGGTCGCAACCGGATATCAGCCTCCGGCGCCCCGGAAGGTTCCAGTGCCGGGAAGCACCGGTATCGCCGCGCTCAAGGTCGGTGTCCATGGGATGCAGCAAGGCGGCTATCTGAGCGAGTACGACGAGTTCCTCGGGACGGCCCTGGCCACCGTCCTCTGTGGTGGTGAGGTGCCGGCGGGCACGCTCTTGAGCGAACAAGACTTCCTCGATTTGGAGCGAGAGGCGTTCGTGGGCCTCTGCAAGGAGCAGAAGACGATGGATCGGATCCTGCACATGCTGGAATCCGGAAAGCCGTTGCGGAACTGAGCGGGAGAAGGAGCACAGCTATGAGCACAGGAGTGGTGGTCACCCACGCATACCGAACCGCAGTGGGCAAATCCGGCAAGGGGACTTTGAGGGAGACCAGGCCCGATGATCTGCTCGGCCGGTTGATCGAGGAGTTGATGACCCGGATCCCCAGCGTGGATCCTGCCGACATTGACGACGTGATCGTCGGGTGCGCCTTCCCTGAAGGCGAGCAGGGGATGAACGTGGCCCGTATCGCCGCACTGCGAGCGGGGCTGCCCGTCTCGGTGCCGGGAATGACGATCAATCGTTTCTGCAGCAGCGGCCTTCAGTCGCTGGGGAGCGGTGCCGCACAGATCGCTGCCGGATGGTCCAAGGTCGTGCTCACGGGTGGCGTCGAGTCGATGTCGCTCGTACCGATGGGCGGTCAGAAACCGGCGCCGAACCCCTACCTGGCCAACGAGTTCATGGCGGCGTACGACGCGATGGGCATCACCAGCGAGACCGTTGCGGAACGCTACGACGTGAGCCGCGAGGATCAGGACGCGTTCGCCGTCGAGTCGAACAGGCGCGCCCTGTCGGCGATCAGTGAGGGACGGTTCAAGGACGAGATCATCCCGCTCGAGGTGACTGTCGGCGGAAAGACCGTCATGTTCGATACCGACGATGGACCCAGAGCAAGCACCGTTGAGGGGCTTGCGAGGCTGCGGCCGGTCTTCAAGGCCGATGGTCGATCTACTGCAGGCAATTCGTCACAGACGTCTGATGGTGCTGCGATCGAACTCCTTATGAGCAGGGAGACCGCCGCCGAGTACGGCTTCGAACCGCTCGCCGAACTCGTGACCTACCAGGTCGCAGGAGTCCATCCCGACGAGATGGGAATCGGTCCCACGGCAGCGATTCCGAAGGCGCTCGAAGCGGCCGGTCTCACGGTTGACGACATCGGTCTCGTCGAACTGAACGAGGCGTTCGCGAGCCAGGCGCTCTATTCGATGCGCACGCTGGGTCTCGATCCGGCGATCGTCAACGTGAACGGTGGCGCCATCGCTCTCGGGCACCCGCTGGGTTGTACCGGGGCGAAGCTGACGGCGACGCTCCTGCACGAGATGGAGAAGCGCGACGTCGAGTACGGCATCGTGAGCATGTGCATCGGCGGCGGCATGGGAGCCGCAGCGATCTTCAAGAGGTAGAGAACGCTCGCCGTACTCAGTACTCAGTACTGGCGCCGGCGTACTCTGCTGCGTTGTGAGCGACACGACACGAGATCTACGCGGGCGTATCGATCTGCTACCGGTCGCTGTTCGGCGGCGGTTTCATCGGCGAGTGGCCGGGGTCGAGCGGATCGATGACGTCGATCGCAGGGCTGAAGCGACGGTCAAGCTCACCCGCGCGATCGCCGAGATCGAAGACCGACTTGAACGGCGGCGGGGAGCCGTGCCGGAGCGCATCACCTACCCAGATGATTTGCCGATCACGCACTGGCGTGATGCCCTGCTGGAAGCGATTCGCGATCATCAGGTCGTCATCGTGGCGGGGGAGACCGGATCGGGAAAGAGCACTCAGATCCCAAAGTTCTGCCTCGAGTTGGGGAGAGGTGTCGAGGGAACGATCGGACACACGCAGCCCCGGCGTATCGCTGCCCGGACGATCGCCGATCGGATCGCCGAAGAGATCGGCACGCACGTCGGTGATGCCGTTGGGTATGCCGTTCGATTCTCGGATCAGACGAGTGATTCGACGCTTGTGAAGGTCATGACCGATGGCCTGTTGCTCGCTGAGATCCACCGGGACCGGCGCCTCGAACGATACGACACGATCATCATCGACGAGGCCCACGAGCGGAGCCTCAATATCGACTTCCTGTTGGGCTACCTCAGGACGCTGCTCCCGAAGCGTCCGGATCTCAAAGTGATCATCACCTCGGCCACGATCGACACTGAGCGGTTCTCTCAGCACTTCGAAGATGCTCCGGTCATTGAGGTCACGGGCCGCGCCTACCCCGTCGAGATCCGATATCGGCCACTGGACGACCCTGATCTCCCCGATCCCCGAGATCAGACGCAGGGCATCTGCGATGCCGTCCAGGAGTTGTACACCGAGGGGAACGGTGACATCCTCGTCTTCTGCTCGGGGGAGCGCGAGATCCGAGATGCCACTGACGCTCTCTCGGACCTGGCGTTGCCCTTCACCGAGATCCTGCCCCTCTACGCACGGCTTTCGGGGGCAGAGCAGCACCGAGTGTTCACGTCTCACACGGGAAGAAGAGTCGTCGTTGCCACGAACGTTGCTGAAACGTCGCTGACCGTTCCGGGGGTTCGGTATGTCGTCGACGTCGGGACTGCACGAATGTCCCGCTACAGCCGCCGAACCAAGGTGCAACGCCTCCCGATCGAACCGATCTCCAAGGCCTCCGCGAACCAGCGAGCCGGTCGGTGCGGACGCCTGGGCCCCGGCATCTGCATCCGCCTCTACGAAGAGGACGCCTTCGAAGCCAGACCCGACTTCACCGAACCGGAAATCCAGCGGACGAACCTTGCGTCGGTGATCCTCCAGATGGCGGCACGAGATCTCGGAAGCATCGAGACGTTCCCGTTCATCGACCCGCCGGATGACCGATCGATCCGCGACGGTGTGGCACGTCTCGTCGAATTGGAGGCGATCGACGGGACACTCAGAGACGGACGGCCACGACTCACTCGACTCGGTAGACAACTCGCAGACCTTCCCATCGACTTGCGTCTCGCACGCATGATCATTGAGGCGAATCGGACTGCATGCCTTCGCGAGGTGCTCATCATCACGACCGCGCTGGCTATCCAGGATCCCAGGGAGCGACCAGCGGAGAAGCAGACGCAGGCTGATCAGCTCCACGCCCGCTTTCGCGACGACGAGTCCGATCTCTATACGTTGCTGAGTCTCTGGGAGTACCTCGGCGACGAGCGCAAGTCACGAACCTCGAATCAATTCCGTCGGATGTGCCGCAATGAGTACCTGAACTACCGCAGGGTTCGCGAGTGGCAAGATCTCCATGCGCAGCTACGAGACGTGACCGGTGAACTCGGATTCACGACGAACAGGACACCGGCAGAGCGTGAGAATGTGCACAGGACCGTGTTGGCCGGATTGCTCTCGAACGTCGGGAGGAAGGATCCTGGATCGCACGAATATCGGGGGGCCCGGGGGAGTCGATTCTCGATCAACCCGGGATCGACGCTCTTCAAGGCTTCCCCTGACTGGTTGATGGCATCTGAACTGGTCGAGACGAGCCGGCTCTGGGCACGCGGAAACGTTGCTGTTCAGCCCGAGTGGATCGAGCATGCCGCCGCCCACCTGGTCACTCGTTCGTACTCGGATCCGTGGTGGAATGCCGATCGGGGCGCTGCCTACGCAAACGAATCCGTGACTCTCTACGGGCTCCCGCTCCAGACAGAGCGACCGGCTCTGTACAGCAAGGTGGATCCGAGTGCCGCACGTGAACTGTTCATTCGCCATGCGCTCGTGGCGGGGGAGTGGGAGACTCCCCACCGGTTCGCCGAACACAACGCGATCGTCATCGACGAAGTGCTCGATCTCGAGGCGAAGTATCGAAGATCCGATCTCTTCGTCGATGACGAGACCATCGTCGACTTCTTCGACCAGCGCATCCCGAGTGACATCGTCTCCGTTCGGCATTTCGATCGGTGGTGGAAGGACGAACGTGTCGCCGATCCTCACCGGCTCGATCTCTCCATCGATGACCTCCTTGACCCGGAGGTCGAGACACCCGGTGACGAGGCATTCCCGGAACTGTGGCAGTACGGCGACGTGACCATGCCGGTCGCGTACGAGTTCGATCCGGCGAGCGACAGCGACGGGGTCACAGTCGATATCCCGATTGAGGGACTTTCCAGGATCGATCCAGAGATCTTCGACGGGCACGTGCCCGGGCTCCGGGAGGAGCTCGTCATCGCCATGATGAGAGCCCTCCCCAAGCAGATCCGCAAGAGACTCGCCCCGATCCCCGAGACCGCACGATCCGTGCTCGAGACCCACGACCCGGATGTAGATCGATTCATCCCATTCTTGCGAGGAGAGTTGACCCGGCGATCCGGCGTGGCCATTCCACCCGACGCATTCGATGCCGATCGCTTGCCTCAGCACCTGCGTCCCATGTTTCGGGTTGTTGACGCCGCGGGAGTGGTCCTGGCCGATGGTGGCGATCTGCGAAGTCTCAAGCGGCAACTCCAGGACGAGGCTCGTACAGCCATGGCGGCATCACACCACGGAATCGAGCGAATGGGGATGAACTCGTGGGATCTCGAAGAGCTGCCCCAGTCGGTAGAGGTCGACGGTCCAGGCCGAACGGTCACGGCCTACCCGGCACTCGTCGATGAGGGTGATTCCATCGCCGTCCGCCTGTACGCGACACCGTCTGAGAGAGATGGTGCCATGTGGGAAGGGACGCGCCGACTCTTGATGCTCAACCTTCCTTCGCCTGCGCGGTACCTGAGGCCGCTCGTGACGGCAGACGGTCGCGCTGCCGTAGCAGGCGGTCCGCACGGATCCTTCGAGGCCTGGGCAGAGGACTGTCTCTCCTGTGCCGTCGATGAGATGCTCAGCGACGCCGG
>RCNE010001763.1_pt1 | contig 11729 bp, 7 predicted proteins | sample 2041361 | NCBI WGS metagenome assembly RCNE01 (sample SAMN09708229, study PRJNA481090) | Marine sediment metagenome, whole genome shotgun sequencing project.
GTCCAATCAGGTCCCATTTTCTCCACTCATCAGTCATCTCTCTGCATTGGCCACCGCTCACCAAACATCAGCCGATCTCTCCACGAGCATAAGATTCAAAGTCGTTCGTCTGACTTATCTGTTTGTTTAAATATTCGTCTTGGTTTTATCAGAATAGACCGCACATGTATTTTTATGTTAAACCAAGTTAAATCACATCGGCTCACCGATTGATCGTTCTGAAATTGTCTTTGGTTGTCAGCACAGCTGACTTTTCTCCGCCGGTATGCCCTCTCCTCCTTTCCTGGCACAAAACATAGCGCCCCACCAACCTGCGCGTTACGCTTTACGCATTTTCCTCCTGGCTCTGTGGAGTAGCCTATCCCCCTCTCTTCCCGTCCACGTTTCTTGTCCCGCTTCACTCCCCGAGAAATCTTCGCGTCTCCAATTTGGCACCGAGTGTGCTCTGCGCGCCAGATCAGACTCGACGCAGAGGTTTTCTTCTTCTCTGCCGACCGCCGGCCGCGCGGGCCCACCCCCCGAGTCGTCCACAATGCTCCCGTCGCAAACGAATTGTTGAACAAAATATATTTTTGGGCCCCGAGCGCGCGATGAAAAAACCGCGGCGAGAGCCGCTCAGGCCGCGATTCGCTCCCCTAGCCGACAACATTCGGGACGCAAAAGTTGTCTTTTTTCTCTGCCGACCGCCGCCCGCGAGAGCCCGCCCCTCTTTCCCGTCCACAATTGTCACTGCTCCCGCACGAATTCGAAATCCTAGAACGCGCGTCTCGCCTTCAAACAGGGCATGCCACTTCTACCCCTTTGTGTGGAAGATCTACCCCTTTTTCCCTTCTGAAGTTTGACCACTCTACTTAGGCCTACGGAATGAAACTACTGTTTTTGGCTTGGTTCATTTCATTCGTTGATGGCGCTCTTCTACTCCTTTCTCAACGCCCCCCCCACCTCGTTCCATCGGTAGACCTGCCGCTTTGAATCTTGCTAAAAATAACCGCTCCCCCTCGCTTCTCCGTGCCAAGCCAACACACAGCCCACCCTCGCCTCGACTGAATACGGAGATCGGAGGGTCGTCGTTGCTCCGCCGCGAACGCATTCGTGATCATGTTTGCCACCACACCATGCTGGCTGGTGCAGTGCACCTTGGACACCCACCGATCGACTGTCTTCTCCTGGCCGTTGGACAAAAGGTGACTTATAACTTAGCGTTGTTAATATCGTGGAACCACTTAGCGTATGAAATACGCCAGCGTGGAGAACTATATCCCGCCTGCAACGGTCCCAGCTCCCCATCTGACCTGCCGCTTCATTCGTTGTCTTTTTGCTTCCAGCGGGTCACGCTCGATCGACTGCTCGCAGCCCGGGCCATGTGTGACAACGGGCCGAGGCCGGCAATCCCGCCCATCGCTCCAGTCCCAAAGACCGATACACTCAGGTGATTTTTGGTAGACAAAGAGGATGCAAATATCCTTTTTCTGTCCACCCCCTTCGTGGATCTATGTGGCTCAAAGTCAGAGGAGAACCTTAGCTTCGAATGACAGGAAGAATCCCAACTTTCATATTTATTCCTTCGTGGGTCGATGTGGATTCAAAATGAAGGGCCAGATTATTATTTCGAGGATATTATTGCAACTATTCCCGAGTTTAATCGAAGGGAACCTCTTTTCATTTCAGGCAACTTCATACACCAGCTGTGCCCCATCCACGGCCCTCCGAGGCGAACCGGAGACACGGGCGGTGTGGTCGCCGGGACCGTGATACAATTTGAAGTGTTGTTCCCTGTCCAGTGTGTGGTGTGTGGAGCGTGGGTTTGAAATTATACAAGAAAACTAACACAACTGAATTGTATCAGTTTGTGCCAATGCGATCCAACTGTGGTTGCCAGACGATGTTGAACACTTATTTGGAGAGGTGTGGGCAGCTTGATGAACAATTATTTACTTTTTATATTATTTTAATTTTCTTTTTGAAAAGTTAGAGTCCGGCCGCGCTCTATACTTGTGACAAAACTTCGAAGTTGACTTTGAATTTATTATTTTATCTCTTCTGGTCGTAATTTCGCCTCCGAACCCACGGACCGACGGACAAGTTTGGTTGATTCCCCCGCGCGGGACTGGTGACAACGGCATCGAACGTTGTACTTGTGAAATTTCCGGAATTGAATTTTTATTTCGGATATTTTCTTATTCGAATATTTTATTTCTGATTGACGATGTTGAATTTTGCTTATGGGTGTAGATCTAGTAAGAATCTTTTCAGGGTGTTGGGTGTGGCAATTTTGGTGCCGAAATTCTATGTTTACAATTTATTTATTCCGGTCGAATTTTCGCGCAAGTACAGAACTTTCGAAGCTGATGTCGAATTTTGTGTTTATTTTTTTTTTATTAATTTTTTCCCGTCTCTGCACCTTCCCACGCGGCTTGAAGCGGACAATTTCTGGTTGCTTCCCCCCGCGCGGGTCTTGTGACAAAACTTCGAAGTTGACTTTGAATTTATTATTTTATTTCTTCTGGACGTAATTTCGTCTCCGAATCCACACGGACCGACGGACAATTTTGGTTGCTTCATGATGTCTATTTTTTTTTTACCGCTGACCTAGATCCTACACATCTTCTGGTATCCTTTCCTCGTAGGTCCCTGGTTATGTCAGCTTACCTTTTTTTCAGCAGCTAAACCACCACTTCCCCACTTTCACACCACTTCCTGAATCACTGCCCCCACTTTGGAACGAAAAAGTTAGATTTTATACGTTTGCCAGTCTAGTTTACTAGTTGCCAAACTTATTGCATATAGCCACCAAGTCGATTTTCGTGAGCTTGAAAGCTGCTCCAGACTGATCTCAATTTTCTATTGAACTATTTATTGTTATTAGTTAGAACAGCCTCGGTGCTGGCACCGACGAGGCGTTGCCAGCCTGTTGGCTGGCTTCACAGTGACTGTTGAACTTATGATTGTCGGCTCACCTGGTGTTTGAGGGTGCGACGCCACTCACCGCGTCGTCGCGCCGTCCCTCACCGCGTCGCTCGCGCCGCCCCTCACCTCCAGGTTTGCCGATTGATGTGGTTTTATCTGGGCTCACCAGTCCCACCTGCATCCCACTGACCGCGCAAATTGATTCCGGCTCTACATTTGGTCTAGGGGTATGATACTGCCTTGGAAAAGATTTGCGGACTTGTTCCGACTAAAATTTCCATCAAAATATTTTAAATCTTGACCAGAGATTGAAAACCTTTGCGAGATGCGTCCCGTGTTCTATTGAGTATTACTCGTCCTTCCTTTTACTGTCTATCCTTCCGCTTACTGTCTAGTCCTTCCTTTACTGTCTGTGGTTCGTACATTTCTCTCGGTGAATATTCTTGCTGACAAGTCCTTCAGAATATATTTTGTTCTCGTCAATAATTTCCGATAGGATGTAATTGATCATCCGGCTTCTCGCGCACATTCACAACAGAATAAGTAGGGCTATACATTCCAGCACTGGTCACAACGCGCGTTGATAAATTCGATAGGACGTCCTTTCGTTGGATTTCCTTAGAGAAGTCTGTCAGCAAGTTCAAATGGTGTACAATTCACGACCGGCCCCCTTATGGCGTTTATAAATCGTGCAAATAAGTATGGACACATTTTCGCTCGCCATAACTCACGTGGCTTTGATTGAAACAAGCGGGTTGAAACGGCCGATTTGTCGGCCATTCTCCCCCCACGTCTCCAATAATAATTCTGCCGTCAAATTCGAGAGCTTAGCATAGCATTTTGTTTTTCACATCTACGTAACTCACAAAATTGTTGGGTATTTTCCACACATCATTTCAAGCCCCATTTGGTTGAGTTGGAAAGACTTGTCCCGCGCATTTGAGATGGAAGAAGGAATATTTCCTTCTTCACCTCGATTATTCTACTATTTCTTAGTATCCTGGTGATCTTCTGTCATGCCGCCAAAGTCCCCGGATCCACGCGTCTCCCTCCTATCATTTCTTCATTAGTCAACTATCGTTGCACTTGGCCCATATCCTCTAGCCTCCCACCAGAGTTCGTTCGGCCAGTGTTTCTACTTTCTCAACCTGATCCCCCAACTGTTGATAAAATGATCATCTCCCTTACCGTCTCACCACTCCAGAAGTCTTAAATTCATCTTAGCACCCTACTTCCACTCGTTTTGCCACACCCAACTTGACTGACTGCCCTCAATCCCCTTCCCCCGGTCGCCTGCCTCGCCGCCGAAGGCTTCTTCTCCGCCTCCAAACACCATCAACCGCCAAACTTGACCGTTCCTTTCCATTGTCATTCTTTCTTTTTGAGAGCGTTTTGCGCCCGAGGGTTAGGCAGCATGAGAGAGTCACCTAGACTATGGAGGTCACTAATTGCGGAGGTGCTTAACCCGGAAAAGCCTTTCCAGCCTCCAATGTTGCTTTGCTCAAGTTTGTGGGGAAGTTTGGCGATGATTATCTCAACTGCCGATAGCCATATCATTTTGTGACTTGTATAAATCAATGCCTTTCCACCCTACTGGGAGTGCGCGGTAGAATCTCAACTGGGTCAGGGAGAAAACTGGACGAACCGGCTTACTTCTTACCATGGTGGCTTCTGAACCACTTTCTCTTCGTTCTCTTAGTCCCCACCTTGAAGCAGAGATTCACTTTGTGCCAACTTTCTCCCATTGCCAAGTTTTAGTCAGCTCAATCTCATCAAACCTCCATCACACCTCCAAACATCCCCTCGGCACGTCCGCGCTGCCTACTCCTCGTCACGACATCCACTCAACACATAATTATTCCGAACACCACGACTTTAGCCAGCTCAATCGCACCAAACTTCGACAGGACTCTGCTGTCCAAAAACGGCAGTTAGGGAAGTCATTGTGTGGTACACAATAAGGCCCCCCTTTCCAAATGGGACGCGTCCCCGCGTCCCTTGAGTAAGCTGATTACGAATCAGACTGTTCATCACAAGACAACCCAATTGTTATCATTAGTTACAAAGCACCCAAAGCATTGATTGGTCCTCCATCACCAACGTATGTTTACACTTTATTTATTATCGGCCGACTCTAGAGTATCCAGACGTTTGGTGTCAAGGAGCAATCATAATTACGCCAATCTCTCAAATCATTGCAAGTCGTAATTGTCGCAGCATGCTATCCCAACAATTATATTACATTTCTGGGTTCTTGGTTTCCCCAGCAACAAAGCATCATGTCTACACATTTTTCGAATATTCGACTGATTTAGAGTTTCTAGAATTTGTGTAGGCCCTTCATGGTTCACACCCAGTGGTCCCTCCGACTGGTATTCGAATAATGTGCTGACAATGGTGCACACTTGTACAGCAAATATGTTCCTGTATCCCAAAATACTTTCTTTCAAACACATCGAAGACTCATCAAGTGATTACACGAATCGTTTATAATCGGCAATCAACGAGCACTGATCTACCCGTCAAACAAATCACCCAGCCTTTAGCACAGTACCATCCGGACTGTTTCTCCGGAAGTGAGCCAATATTTCTGCTCACTTTATACCCAAGGAACAAGTCAAATCTCAACTTTAAAGATGATGTTGAAGTGGATAGTCATCCAACATATATAAATCAAATCTTGAAACGGACCGCTCACGTCCAGAGATGGGCAAACGGTAAGAAAATATAATTTATTATATGAATCAAATCAAATCTTCTTCCGAAAGGGATTCCGAATCAATTTCAAAACCGGCAAGGCACATGGAAAGGTGTTGTTGGTTTAGGCACTATCATGTATACTCGCGAATCCTTGGAACAACCACGCATAAACACTCCACTGAACCAAGCATATTTCCGTGATTACGTCTAAAATCATGACTTCCACATTTCGTTCTAAACAGGGGTTTACATTCAAAAGCACTTCGTCGACCCATTCGGACCTTTGCCATGCCTACAACACCTTTGACTTGCATCTCATGCCGAATATCAACATAGATTATAGATGTCAATTGTCAGTTTCTTGGCTTCAAGTATAATCTCTTGGGAGTTGACCAATTAGCTTCCCAAAAGGGATTTTGATTTGAGAGAATTATTATGGTTTGACTCATAATCAAAATCAGTCTCCGAAAGAGTGATTAAGGCAATTAATCAAATCTTTCTCAACCTGATCCGAACAAAATCAACAAAATCAATTATTAAGATTGTTATCCAAGAAAATTGACTCAAAATCAAAGATTTATGGCCCATCTCTGCTTGCGTTGTTCATGCATCTAGATCGCTTAGTCGTTTGTTGGTGACGCATTAGCGTGCATAGGTAATTATTAGCTCAATTGAATCAGATCAGACTTAGCATTAGTCTGGTTAGATAAACAATCCACTTCTAGTCTTTCTTCTAGGAATTCTCCTCTCATGTTAATCTCCACGCATTTCCAATATATTTTGTAAATTTCTAGTTCAAACTTGATTTTAGTCGTCGGTTCTTGGGGCTACTCAGGCTGCCCGAGCAGTTCCATTCACGTTCACGAACACAATTTTCCAAAGGTGCTTGCATCGCGATAAAGACTGCAACCTTTATTTGTTAACACAACTTCAGATCAGCATGCACATGCCGAGTACGTCTACGATTTCTTCAGATTCCACATGCTTTGACGTTGTTTCGACGAGTACCTTGATCTGAGATTCAGACTTACTGCGTTATACTGTATCACTCAATTCCCTCTGATTCTGCCCGTTTAATTATTGAAAGGAACCTCTCGTCCTTCATCGAGGGTGCCCCTATCCAGAGCGCTGCTGCCTCCTACCAACCCTATGATCCTTGAATCTAGTCAATTCCTGACTTGAAACTGTCAGTTTCGTTACTAACACAGTGCCTCGCCTTTCTCGTTTATCACGAGCGGCTTGCTTCCTCTCTCTTTCCTCTCCTTTGGGGAAATAATTAGTCCTTCTGTCTGAGTCCTTGTGTTCTTTGAGGGTTAACCAATATCCCTTATCACATGTTCATGACCAGGGTTCTTTAATCTGACTTTCTACCTTGTCAGCAGATCCATCCGGGCCACTACTTTCTGCCGCCTCATCTCCTTCATTGGTCTCAGGGCTCTTGCCACTCTTTTGACCAATCCCTGAGAGGAGCCCTTCCCTTGTGAGGAAGATTGGCCTTGCAGGGGTCGCAAAGTGGTTTCGGGCTTCTGTCTATATTCCTTTCATAGGCAACACGTTGTCTATCTGGACTCCTGGCTCATTCCGGCCCTCCTTGGTCCCTAATCTCGGGAGAGGTTAGTTCCCGTTCCTCCCGCCCTGGTATTGGTCTGCAGACCGATTCCCCTGTCTGTCAGTCTTCCCGAGAAGCAACACATTATTCTTCCCGATTTCCCACGATTCCGGTGAAGATGTCGACTTCTCCACCGGACTCGGAGAGAGAGAGAGGTGCTCCAACGACTTTTCTTGACACGGCCGCGTCATTCGCGTCCCTGGATCATCTCCATCCCTCTCTTACAGACAAAGACAGAAGGACTTATGTTTTCGGCGGCAACCTCGTCTTATTTCTCAGTCTTGACCGTCCCGGTCACTTCTGATTTCCCCATCGCTTCTTAATCTGTCTGAACTAGACGTTGGCACTTCCATCTTTCTTATTTTTTCAAACGTTTCGCAGTCTATAGCTGCTTCAGTCTCTTCTGTGCCTTGTAAAGTTCACCGCCAATATTCGCGATTCTATTCAAGAATCACCCTCGCCCAACACAAATCAACCTTATTTCTTAGTTTCTTGCCTATCTTCTTCTATTGATTCAACCTTTGACTAGCGATTCACCCTACTAAAGTATACTGTCTGTTCAGCACCAACTCTTCTCTGACTAGCCACACGTTTTTTCTTCAAATTACTCCATTATAGTCGACAGCCAGAATTCCCAGTTTGCGTTTGGTTCATCTCACGAAAGTCCCAGTTGTCCATCAACATCGTTTTTATGGTCATAATATTCTTGAGCGCTCTTTGAGCATGTTCTGAGAAGCCAATCAACAATAATTTCTTCATAGGTATTATCGCTGGTTTTCGCAAAGGTTCTCGCTGTGCACCAGCGATTTACTGTGCGATATTTAATGGTTTCAAGCTCTTCGTTCGTTTTGCAAAAGTCATCTTCATTGTCTCACGATTTTAATCGTTCAACAATCGCTGTTTTCAAACACACTCCGCTTGGTGTACGACAAAAATATAATCGCTCACCAACGATTTCTCCTCGCTACAACTTCTTCATGGATCATCGCTAGTCATGTCAAAACTATCGTTGTTCACCAACGAATTATTTCGACAATCGTTCCTTCTCCAGCGCTTTCTGTGTATTTAGCGATAGATTGCGCTGATCACCAACGAGTTCACCTCGCTACAATTTTTTCATAGGTTTTTCGTTAGATTCGTCGAAACAATCGCTGTTCACCAGCGTGTCATATCTCGACAATCATTCTTTTCTAGCGCTTGCTAATCATCTTGCGATAGATTGCGCTGAACACCAACGAGTTCACCTCGCAACAGTTTTCATAGGTTTTTTCGTTAGATTCGGGAAAGCCCTGGCCATCTGTTTGACTAAGATCTCATCCTTGTCATTCCAATACCAACGATTAATCTCACGCGAATCCGTTTTTGTATGTGAAGACGGCACTTGGCTCCAAGAGGCATCTTTCCTGAGCTGTTGGTGTCGTCTACAGTCCGGTATTATAGTTCTCATGCGCAACGTTCACCCCAGGTTAGTCTTCAGCGGTTCAAATGGTGAAAGTTTTCAGGGGACTCAAGATTGTCCTTATTCACGGAAGCCGAACGAGTGCCTGCTCTTCCATGAGACTTTGATAGTTCAAAACGTTTCCGAGCTCATTCCTCGGGATTTTCGACGTGGTTGTTTGAACTGTTTACTGCTCGCTTAGAAACATTCTGTCTGCCGCCCACCACATTTTCAAGGAATAAGTCTCACAATCATGTCGTTTGCCCCTTTATAAATCTGTTGAGGGGTTCAGATCTTTTCATAAACTTGAAATCAGCGGTTTGTCATTTTAGGGCAATTAGGCGGACGTGAGATTTTGCTCTTGAGCGCGCCATACAGAACTCAATCGACCGAGTAATGGCATTCTTTATTCAAAACCTTGCGAATATATGACGTTGAACCGAGGTGTGTCTGTCACCAATATTGTTTGTAGAACTGGTGTTGCTTGAGGGACGTCTCGACAAGGAGGACAGGGTTGTCTCGCATGGAAAATGTTGGCTTCACAGTCCAAGGCGGGAAGTTTTTAATTTATTGTTACTCTCATCATCTGCGTCACACCCTATACCGCAGTATTGAATCTACATTGTTAATTCTGAAGGTCTGCGCGCGTGTCTGTCTGTCAGTCTGTACCATCCCCGGAGAGATCCTGAGAGATTATTACTGCAAAATTGCTCAACTCAGAAAGACGCCCGAACACGCGCGATCACGCCCAGACACCGTACCACACATCCCGATGCTGTTTTATGATGCTCCGATCAAAATTGACTCCCCCCCCGCGTGTGGAGTAAACAATAATCTCACTCCGCCACACGATCCTGCTGTCCGGGCTCCGGAGGCGCCAGTTTTGACAGGCAGTGCTGCCGATGACGTGACATAATGTCGTCCCGCCCCTCTCTTCACCAATAACTGCCAACTTCCACTCCCCGCGGTGGGACAGAAACTATGTATGTCCAGAGCTGGAACCGCGGTAAGTCATATCTGCGACCCGCTCAGATTTTTTTTGTTTTATTCTCGGCCGAGAGACGGGACTGGCGTTTCCTGCAGCGGAACCATTTTGCATGGCGCTTCGCTTCTCCATTCTCTGGATACGAAACATGACGAAACCCAGCACTGAACTCCGGAGGTGAAACATATCCCCAGTTTGTACTAGAACTGCGCTCAGCAGCAGGCCGAAGGCCCGCGCCCCCTAGTCCGCTTTTAATTCTACATACAGTGGATCGTTCATAAAATATATCCTGGCAAAGACGGCAACAGCTGCTAGCACTAATCATCCCTTTTTAGTTCGAATGTCTCAGAAGTTCCGAACGCCCGGAAAAGTTTTCAAATAGTGTTCGAAGTTTGTCCAGCGCACCCGGCTCAATTCTTTCTCTGTCTCGCCACCACGCATTTCACGATTTAGTTGCTCCATCCAAACTTTATTCCTTGAGCGAATGACTTCAGTTCTCTCAACCGAAGATGATTGTCCAATCCGCTCTGTTTATTCGAATACATTGAGCGCAGGATGTTCTTTGCATTCGGATAGCCCGGTTTGAAAACGGTTGTCCCACCCAGCCAGCACTGATATCCGCAGTTTGACTATTTGCCTTGGCCGCGGGGACCTTCCCCTCCACTTTCTCCTTTGACAATCGAGTGCCTCAAAGCTAGTTTAGCAGCCATAATTATCAAGTTAACCCTGTCCAGTGTAAATTCAAGTCTCACGCTGGAACCGTTGGCATTTCGCATCTCTCTCAACCTGTTTAATTACCTCGCAGCTTTCTTCGTAGCTATAATTAACTTCCCCAAGCACTTATTTCGTGTTCGCAAAGGTACAGCGGGCGTGGGTGTGATAAGAGTGTCTAGTGGGTGTGGCGGCAAATTCAGCAAAAGTTTCCTGATTGAATAAGGTCCCTGGGAAGACCAGATGCTGTTTGACTCTGCTGTGCTCCTGGGTAGATTTGTGCTCCACGCCCCCCTTTCCAGGTCATTGTTGCCCCGAGGTAAAAGAACTGTCAGAAAATGGAACACTCGCTTGACTGCCCGTCGAAGTCAACGGTCATAACATCGATTGACACAGAAGCTGGTGGTCATGAGCCGATCGGGGCAGGTCTCCCAACTTGAACAGAAATATTTATTAATATCATCTGGGCAGGTTGTATACGGGCTTCTAAGTTCCTGTAAAATTTTCTTTATTTGAACAACAGCGGTCAATCACTTGGATGTTGGCCCAAAACGCCCCGGAAACTGGCGTCAGTTTCTCATATCAACATCAGTCCATCAAGAACTCCCCTCCTCTCCCAACTTAGGGGTGAATTGTAAGGACACAGGACCGTTATAATTCTATACTTTTTCAAGAATATCAGCGATACCAAACCTATACTTAGATCAAGAGTAATGTGGAAAGCGATATCGTCTCGATACTTCCCGACCAATGAGAAGTATAGTCCATAATAATGCCATTCAAAATTGCTGTCCGAAGATCCACGCGAGATAGGTTGACAGTTTGACATCCAAGCGGAAAGAGAACCCACGGTTCGCCACTAATTACTGAAGAAAGCGGGCTCAGACTGCTATATCAACTCGATTCGCACTCCATTATCTACTTTGGGACCAATGTGTTCTTCTATAATCTTTCGTTGGTTCAAGTCCGGAATATTCAATGACTGTGGAACACACAAGTCGTAGAATCAGACGCGCGAACTAGCTGTTGGGTTTTCGTTCAATCACGAGGCCTGTCAGGAGCTATGGGATACTGCTTCTATTCCATTCAATCCTCTTTACTCCCGACGGAGCTTAGGGCCTCTGCAGCCTCTCCTAACTCCCGTGTTCCTCTCGCTGCACCGGCGCAGAACTTCCTGTTTCTGTCGTCTTGTTCTTGCTGCGTCAATGTCCTTCTCCCGTTGTCGTCTGTCTTCGATGAGCTTCCAGGTGTCCTTCATCATCCACCCCTTCTTCTCGTACGTGTGCTTCCCCAGCACCTCCTCGCAGGTTGAGGTGTACATTTCCTTGATCTTGGACCATTCGTGATCAACCGTCGTCTCTTCTTCATCATCATCATCA
>RCNE010003107.1_pt1 | contig 11707 bp, 10 predicted proteins | sample 2041361 | NCBI WGS metagenome assembly RCNE01 (sample SAMN09708229, study PRJNA481090) | Marine sediment metagenome, whole genome shotgun sequencing project.
CAACCTGTCGACGTGCACGAATGCGTCGGAAATCTTCCATACTTTGCATCGTCAAGGTATCACTGGTCTTGATACGCTCGTCCATCACAGCATCAACGGCCGGAGCATTTTCAAGCTTAAGCCGATAGCGGCCGAGTGAAATGATGTCGTTACTGCGGAGAATCGCTTTATGTACGACTTTTGAATTTACGGTTGTACCGTTGGTGCTGTTCAAGTCGAGCAAGACAATGGCATTCGAATAAACCTGCAACATCGCATGCGTCTTACTGACGTACGAATCATCTATGTTGATATCGGCAAGATCGGTGCGCCCAATAATATACTTGCGTTCGGTCAGCTCGTAGTCGCCAACCGTTTTGCCATCGTGAGTTACGACGATTCGCGGAACCTGCTTCGCCGTGTCGAGCTCAGTCATGCGTTCCAAAACACCCATCGCATGTTTGTTCAGACCACCAGGCCAGCCGCGGGATTTTTCACGAAGCGTTGCACAAACCTCTGCAGGAAATACTTTTTTGCTGTGCTCGCTACCTGCTGCAATCAAACGTGTTCGCAAATAGATCATCGTTTCCTGCGCCGACAGCGGGTTCAACGTGTACGTTGCCGGCCGTCGTCGCGCGAGGCAACGCATACTGTCTTGTTGCAGCAAAGCGGACATAGATCCTTTGCCCGTCAATACGATACGCAGCGCGACGTCACTGCCGGCATCCAACGAGGACAGCCAATCCAGCAGGCGCAAGGTACTCGTTGAGGCGCGATCCGCGTTGTCTATAATCAGTATCGGCGCATGTCCCTCAAGAGTTTGCTTGGTCATATAGCTATTGAGCTGTTGCAGCAAAAGCTCGTCATGTTGCGAGACACTTTCAATACCAAATTGGGACAGCATGCCGTTCATCAGGCCACGCGGCGCCAAGTGAGTGCCATCAAGTATTGCTACAACCGAGTTAAGGGCGGACCAGTCCCGCTGCGCCTTAACGATGGTGCTCTTTCCCGAACCAGCGGGCCCTTGCAACAAAGCAATGCCGTTTGGCTGCGCCAGAGCCGAAGCCAGAAACCGCATAGCGTCCTGATGTGATTGATAGGCAACGATCAACGACGGGTCGGCGTGCTTGCCGAACGCCTTGCTAGCTAAAGAAGATTCGTGAATTGGCATTAGTTTTTCTTATTTTTATTATTGGTCACATTATGCCCTTCTGCGCCCCTCGGCGTGCCCAAGATTGCATAATCTGGATAATCCTAACAACAGTTTAGCACTCTCAAATTCGTTAGAATGATGTATTCCCACGTTTTTCTGCTGGCCGACTCATTGACTGAAGCCCTTATTGCCCTATCAATCGCAGCCAGCGTACTGCTCGGCTCGCCCGGCCCCGCTACGCTATCGCTTGCCGCTGTCGGCGCAACGGCCGGGGTCGCCAAAGGTTTGCCGTATCTCGCCGGCATTCTGGTCGGTCTTGCCTGCGCGATGGCGGGCGCCGTCATAGGCGTAGCCGCGATTTTCGTGCAGTGGCCGCAGGCGAAACTAGTCGTGCAGATTCTCGGCGCAATCTATCTTGCCTACATTGCATATCGCATCGCATTCGCACCCATTATCAATGCGGATAATGACGGCGAGTCCACAGCACCCGGGTTCAGGGAGGGTGTTGTGCTTAATATTTTGAATCCCAAGCTGTACGCCGGCTTCTTCGTGCTGTTCAGCCAGTTTCTTCTGCCCTTGCCGAACGCCGCAGCACAATACGCAGCGACTGCTGTAGTCATGTTCCTCATCGGCATCGTGGTCGACTCGATATGGCTGGGAATAGGCTCGACCATTCAAGCGCTGTTCGCGCACCCCAGGTACGCACGCAGCGTGCGAGTACTGTTCGGGCTGTCGATAGTTGTCGCGACTGCTTGGGCATTGCTTCCCTAGATTGTTACTCTAGTACGAATGGATATCGACCAGCACATACGCCGTCAAGACCTCAAACGCTACGCCTTGCAATGCGGACTGGCGGGCGTCGTCGTCCTCATGTTGCTGCTGGTTCTCGATACCGTGACTCAAACGGTCCTTATCGCATCTCTGGGTGCGAGCGCATTTATCGCTTTCGCCATACCTCGTTCAAAATTGTCCGGCCACCGACATATGATCGGCGGCTATGTTGTCGGCATGCTCGCCGGGATTGTGACGGCTTCGTTGAATCACTGGATCGACCCACCCGGTGGTTGGGACCATGCGGTAATGGTCGTGTTCGGTGCGCTGGCCATTTCTCTGGCGATGTTCCTGATGGTGATAACACGCACCGAGCATCCGCCCGCAGCAGCCTTGGCGTTGGGCCTGGTACTCAATGAGTGGAATTTCATGACTTTGCTGGTCGTATTGGCCGGCGTAGTGCTTTTGAGTGTCATCAAGCGGCTCGTGTTGCCCTTTCTTCTCGATCTCTTCTAAAATTTAGTTGCTAACATATGTTTGTTTATCTAACATATGTTGAATATGTCTAGCCGCGAACAACAAGTCCTCGCACTCATCCGGGAAGACCCTATGACGCCGCAGCAGAGCATCGCGGCTCGGCTGGGGATTACCCGTTCCGCAGTGGCTGGCCACATCATGAATCTCAGCAATAAGGGCCTGATCAAGGGACGCGGCTACGTTCTAAGCGACGCGCCGTTTGTTGCAGTGATTGGTGGCGCCAATATCGACATTCACGGCAGATCGAAGCAAGCGCTTCGGAGCAACGATTCGAATCCGGGCAGCGTGCAAATTGCGGCCGGCGGCGTGGCCAGAAATATTGCTGAAAACCTGGCCCGACTGGGTGCCGACACACGCCTTATCTCCGCGGTCGGTGACGATCACCATGGGCAGGTACTCATGCGCCTTTCACGTGATGCCGGGATCAACGTACAGAATGTTCTCGAGATCCCATCAGCCGCAACGTCCACCTATCTCTCGGTACTCGATGACTCGGGCGATATGCTGGTTGCGATCAACGACATGAGCATCATCGACAACTTGACGGCCGACAGACTGCAGCCGCTGCAGGCAATGCTAAAACAGTCTTCCTCGACGCCAATCTTCCTGACGACACAATCGCCTGGCTGACTGAAACCTTTTCGGACACGCCAATCTTCGCCGACACCGTATCAACGGCCAAGGCGCCGCGGTTGAAACCCCATTTGCAACACATCCATACGTTGAAGACCGGCACCATTGAAGTCGAAGCACTGGTCGGGCAAGAAGTCCGCAGCAAAGCGCAGCTAGTGAAGGCTGCGAACATGCTGCACGACGAGGGACTGACGCGCGTTTTTATCACTCGCGGCGAGAAAGGTGTTTTCTTTAGTGTCGAGGGGAAGCACGGCATGCAGAAAGCCCAACGCAACAAAGATGAAATTCTCAATGCCGGCGGTGCGGGCGACGCTTTTCTCGCAGGCCTCGCCTATACCTGGTTAGAGAATTGGAAATTGCAGGAATCAGTGCAGTTTGCACTCGCGGTGGCCGGGATCACTCTGTCGCATTCCGGAACCAGCAACCCCGCGCTGTCGCTCGGTCTTGTGCAGCGCGCCATGGAGAAGAAACATGCTTGATATTGCGACAGAAGTGTCTGACGCACTGAGTTCCAACAAACCTGTGGTCGCTCTCGAGTCGACCATTATCAGTCACGGCATGCCGTATCCGCGGAACGTCGAAACCGCCATGGCCGTTGAAGAAGCGGTACGTGCAGGCGGAGCCATTCCCGCGACTATTGCTGTATTGGATGGAAAACTAAAAGTTGGACTGTCGGCCGACGAAATCAAGAACCTCGGGCAACTGGGCATGGATGCAATCAAATGCAGCCGACGTGATCTGCCGTTTGTTGTTGCACGAAAAATGAATGGAGCCACGACGGTCGCTGCGACAATGATCATTGCAGCGATGGCGGACATCCGGGTTTTTGCGACCGGCGGTATCGGCGGTGTGCATCGCGGTGCCGAAGATACGATGGATATTTCCGCGGACCTTGAAGAACTTGCCCTTACCAGCGTTGCCGTGGTGTGCGCGGGCGTAAAATCGATTCTTGATATTGGCCGTACGCTCGAGTATCTCGAAACCAAGGGTGTTCCGGTGGTCGGCTATCAAACCGATACCTTGCCCGCGTTCTATTCACGCAGCAGTGGCTTCCCGGTCGACTATCGAGCAGATACCGCGGACGAAGTAGCCGCAGCGATGCAGGCGAAATGGAACATGGGCCTCGACGGCGGCATGCTCATCGGCGTTCCGGTTCCTGAAGAGCATGCGCTGCAAGCAGAGGAGATCGACGGCGTGATCGTTGCTGCCATTGCTGAGATGCAAGCCCAGGGCATCACCGGTAAAGACACAACGCCCTATCTGCTTGGCAGTATTGTTGAGCGAACCGGCGGCAAGAGTCTGGACACAAATATTCAACTGGTGTTGAACAACGCCCGAGTGGCGGCAGCCATAGCGACCCAATTCGCGTCTAAATAGCTGTAATACCGGTCATTTCTGTGGAAGCCGTCATATTCCCTAATTGACGAGTCGGCCATACTAAGCGCGATATGGATGGCATAACCCCACAGATCACCTTGTACTTGCTCGGCGCCGCTACCGCAGGCGCTGCAGCGCTTTGGCTGATCATGAGCAAGATGAGCCGGCGCCGTCTCAAAGATTCAGCTGATGAGTGGCAGGACAACGTCGATACTGTCGTTCGCACTCGAGATCGACTGATAAACGAGGCTGACGCCCTACGCTCGAATATCGAGTCACAGCAAGTCACCATGACGCATCACGAGCACGCCGTCGCCCGTGCCGAAGTTGACCTGGAGTCCAGTCGCGAGCAGGAAAAGCAGCTGGCGAAGGATCTCTTTACCCTGCGTACCGAGCGCGAAGAAACGAAGCGTAAAATGACTGCGTTTCAAGAAGCTCTGGTCGCTGTCAAACAGCAGGCTCAGGAAATTCAAACCGAATTTCTTAAATCACGAGAGTTTTACAAGAACGAGTTAACCAAGGCATTTGAACGCCGACGCGCCGTTGAAATAAGACTCGATGATGCGCGCGCGGAGCAGGACTCGTTTGCAAACCTGTTGCGCTCCTCAGTGTCTGAAAAAGAATCCGTTAACAAGATGCTTTCAGCGGCAAAGAGGCGGCTGGATAATATCGACGAACTCGAGCGAAAAGCGATTGCGCTGGAAGCAGAAAATGCGCAGCTCAAACACGACGCAACAATTGCACAGCAAGATATCGAAGTATTGCAGCGCGATGTTGAAGAACTCGAAGAACTCAAAGTGCATAACAAAGAGCTGGCGCAATGCGTTACCTCATTGGAAGATAGTCGCAAGCAATACGAAACAGATGCACACCGTTACCGGGAACGCGCGGGACAATCTGAACAGAAATCAGAGACCTTACGCGTCAAGCTTGATGAGGTTGAGCAGAACTTCATCGATATCGAGAAGCAACAACGTAAAGCGCTAAAGGACGCACGCAAGGCAACCGTCGCGCGTAAGTCGAACGGCAAGTCACCGCCGAAAGAGAAGCGTGACGACCTGCAGGAAATTGTAGGCGTTGGCAAGGTATTCGAGCAAGCACTGCATGAGCTCGGCATTTTCAACTTCCGTCAAATCGCCAACTTCGATATCTCTGATGTCGCTCGCGTCAATGCCGAACTAAAGGAATTTAGAGGCCGCATGGAACAGGATGACTGGATCGGTCAAGCCAAGGAACTACACTTCAAGAAATACGGCAGCTAAGCCGAACTTTCCATCTGGCGTGCGTTCTTCTCTGCCCTGCCAACCTCATCATCGATATGCTGTTCTTGTCTAACCGCTGCGTAACGCGCCGGGGATTTCGCCGTCACAAATTTCTCCAACGGCATCACTTCGACATCCTCGTTAACTGCAAAAAACTGCACGATGCTAAAGCGTTGTTCTGGCGTATTACGAACACGGTGACCCGAAGCCTTGAACGCTCCGTTAGTCCAACGCTCCAGCATGTCTCCCAGCAAGACGACTATGCGTCCCTCACGGACCGGCGCATCCAGCCAGCTTCCTTCAGTGTTTAACAGCTCCAGTCCGGCTGACGTCTGATAAAGCAGGGTTATGCATTCAAAATCTGTGTGCGCCGCAATCCCGACATTGCGGCTTGTGTCCAGGTCGGGCTCCGCTGCGTAGTGCAGCAGCCGCATCGTGTTCAATGACAGGGAATCGCATCGCTCGGCCAACCAGAAACGTGGCAGATCGGCCGCCAGCGCCAAAGTTTGCAAGACGGCGTTGCCTAGATCTCGGTACTCCTGCCAGCATCCGGCCAGGTCGGATCGAAAACCCTCCAGCGGCGGCCAGATTCGGTCGGACGCGTCGGCCAGACTGCTCTTGCCGTAGTCGAATGCCTCGAGGCTGGATATCGTCCCAGGCTGATACGCCGGCTCCATACCCTTTGGGACCCAACCGTAGTCACTGTCGTCGTGGAGTGTCTGTCGCTTACGTGGATCGTCGTCAGCTAGTGAAAAGAAACAGTCCATCTGCGATAGCGCTTTCGCCACTGAATCGCGTTGCGCTGCTGAAAGATCAATATAAAAGAAGCCGTGCTCTGTGCAGGCTTTACGAACAGCGCTAACCAGGTCCGAGTCACTATCGTTTAATAACTCGTCGGCATCGATACACAGGACCGCATCTGCAACGCTGCCCACGACGGGGTCTGTCTGTCGTAACTCGATAGTGCTTGGCATGTCATTTCTCGCCGGCCGATCTAGATGGCAGATTTCATGCGTCGCTTGGCTCGTTGTCGTCGCAAATCCACCAGATTCTTCATCTTCAGCGTATCCGGAGACTTCAACAGCTCTTCCATCTCTTCGCTGACCTCAGGGGCATTCTCCACCTTCAGACGATGATTGCCCAGCGATATAATGTCATCGCTCTTGAGAATTGTTTTCTTGGTAGTTACGGAGTTGACCGTGGTGCCGTTGGAGCTGTTCAGATCGAGCAGCACCAGGGCATCGGTGTACAGCAGGAAGACCGCGTGCACTTTACTCACGAAGTCGTCCTCGACAATGACGTCGACGAAGTCTGATCGACCGAGCAAAACTTTATTGCCGCTGAAGACGAACTCGGTGATCGTCTTGCCGTCTCTTGTGACTACGAGGCGCGGTGGCTGACGATTGACTCGCTCCTCCAACTCCAGCACCGGAATATTCGTCGCCGACGCCTCGCGCGTCTTTTCCTTGGCGCCATAGGTATCGACCACGCTAAGGGGAAACCCTGAGGAACGCTTAATAGCCTCAAGTGCGAATAGATTGAGCATGCCCGGCCAGCCGCCCGCCTGTTCACGTAAGCGATCGCAAACATCGAACGGGAATATGGTGTCTGCGCGTTCGCTGCCAGCTGCTTTTAGTCGCGCGTGCAGATAAAGCATCGTTTCTTTCGCCGACAACGGCTCCATGTGGAAGCTTCCGGGATAGCGCTGAGAAATATTACTCAACCCTTCCGACTCAACCAGGTTTTGCAGCGACCGGGTCCCGGCAAGAATTAATCGCAAAGCGAATCGCGTGTCGACCTCGACCCCTGCCAGCGTATTCAGAATGCCTAAGGTACTCGGGTGCATACGCTCTACGTTATCTACGATCAGCACCGGCGCCTGCCAGGATCGCGATTGCTCCATGACTATGCCTCTAATCTCTCTAAGCATTTGCTCAACGGAGACACTGCCCGGCTGGCTGCCGAGCTGCTGCAACATCTTTGACAAGAACTGCTGTGGGTCGAGTTCGCGGCCGTCCAGAAGAATGACGTCTGTTTCAGCGGACAGATGCATTGCGAACTTACGCAGGATAGTCGTTTTGCCGGCACCGTCGGAGCCGAAGAGAAGGCTGATGCCACCGTCATCGTTTAGTGCCGACTCAACCGCCTTCAATGCATCCAGGTGGGAGCGGTACTTCACAGTTGTTAGCGCGTCCGATGCGTCGCCGAACGCTTTGTTGCCTAATGCGGAATGATTTGCCTGCATTCGTAGTTTGCCAGAGTGTGCCCAACATCATTATTCCTTTAATAGGGGGCGCTGCTGGAGGGGTGTTTCCATAATGCAGCGAGCAAGGCTCCAGATTGTGAAGCCAGTCTCGGTTCAACGACGTCAACGACCTGGGGTCGGACGGTTTCTCCGCTAGTTTCAAGCTCTCGAATATGGGCAAGCTGCTCAGCCGCCGTAAACTCGCTTTAAGACGGGCATCATCTTACGCATTCCGACCAGCGCCATCGTCGTCAGCATGCCAGCCATCATTGCCCCGGTTACTCCGCAAGTCAGTGTGTCCTGACCCGTGAGCCATAAACCCGGGATTCGAGTTCGCGGGCCCAGCCAGTCCTGTTGCAGACGTTCGGATGAATGTTCAAGGCCATACAGCTCACCACGTTGATAGCCCGAGAACCAATTGGTGGACTGCGGCGTCGACACTTCGTAGTAATCCACTTTGCCTTCGAGTTGCGGCAGTTTGTCATACAGGTAGCGCATCAGCCGTTCACCAAGCTCCGCCTTGAAGGACTCGTAGTCCTCACCACGCTTGCCCCAGGTGCTGCCTTCCCACTGTTCGAACCATTCGTACGGCGCTGGCGCAACGATTTCGATGGTTGCTGTTCCCGGATGTCGATTTAAGTAGTCCGGATCTTTCGCAGACGGAAACGATATGTAGACAACAGGAAACTCAGCGTCTTTATCCGCAACGAATTTTTCGACTGCAGCATCATAGTCATTGCTCGGATATATCCAGAAGTTAGTCTTGGGCAGACCCAGCTCCTCGGCCGTGTGCTTGAGGCCAACATAGATACCGAGATGGGCGAAACTCGGCTTTACCAGCGGCAGCTGCTGTTCATAGCCGTAGCTCTTCACTATCTCTTCGGTAAGCAAGCCGCGAAACGTATTGCCAATTCCTGCCGATGAAATAACACACGCACATTCAATGCGATGGCCATCCGACATCTCAACGCCGGCGACCTTGCCGTCTTCTACGAGAATTTCTTGCACCCGAGCATAGGTAAATACCTCGCCGCCGGTCTTCTGAATTTTCGGAATGATGCTGTCCGCAATCTTCCAACTGCCACCGATTGGATAGAAGCCGCCATAGAGATAGTGACGCGCGATCATTGCATGCACCATGAACGACGACTGTTTCGGCGGCATACCCATATCGCCCCATTGACCGCAGATCGTTGCGATAAGATCCTGATCATCCGTTAGCTCGCTCAGAACTTCATAGGTGTTGCGATATAGATCCTTTGGTCTTTTTAACTTCATGAACGGCGCAACGAGTTTGTGTTGCCAGGGCTTTAATACCCGATCCATGGCGTGCGCCGACAGCCCGCCGCTGATCTCAGCAAGCAAATCCATATAGCGATCAATGCCTGTCGCCTCATTTGGGAACTGCCGCAGGAGGTTGTCTCGAAATTCCTGTTTTCCGGCGATGGCATTGAAAACTTTATCGCCCACATAGAACCGATCGTATTCGGCATCCATGGGTGCCCACTGCAATTTCCCGTCGGACAGAAAGTCAAACATCTTGCGGGTGCGGGTCGCAGTGCCAACGTCGCCGATGTAGTGCACGCCAACATCCCACTCATAACCATTGCGCTCATAGGAGTGTGTGTAGCCGCCGGCGGTGTAATGCTGCTCGAGCACACAGACTTTCCAGCCAAGCTCCGACAAGAATGCCGCAGTTGTGAGACCGCCCATGCCTGAGCCTATGACGACGGCGTCATAGGCCGACGCGAGTCGTTTCGGCCGGTAGCGATAACCTATTCGGAGTGTTGACGCTTTCATACGCGCATCGAAAAACAGCCCGCTAGCGCGGGCTGTTTGCCAAAACTATGCATGCGTCTAACTATTCTTCGCCTTCCTCTTCGTCTTTAGGTGTCGAAATAGACGCGTCATATTTCCATATCGTGTAGTCGGAATCTTCAAATCCGCTGCCAAAGGCTGCCAACATTTTTGCCGCTTCTGCTTCGCCCAATTTCTCGACGGCATATTCGAGGAAGCTCTGCTCCGGCGGCGCCATTTGAGCGTAACTATCGTAAGAAGAAACTATTGTTGTAATTTCATTGCCGCCAACCCGGGAATACCACAACCAATTATTATCATCGTCAGCCCAGCCTTCATTCTTTGCGAATTGGCTCAACTTTTCCCTCGCCGCAGCTGCCTCTGGACCACTACCCGCCTTGTCTGTCCATGCCGTTACAGCGTAGTAAGGGCCGCTGGTCCCAGTTTCCGGCCAATGGCTATTGGCCCAATCACTGCGCTCAAAATAGTGCTGAAAATGCTCGACGTACTGACCAACGTTCGCGTTGAAATTGGCAGCAAGACCCAATGCTTCATTTTCGGCCTCAAACACGTCGAGATCTGCCCATTCGAAGCAACATGATCGAAACCCAATAGGGGTCACATTGTGTCCAACCTCTACTCGGAACGCGTCCCAACTGCGAGACTCGCCTGCGTCTTTGCGAAACTGCAAATGCGTAGCCACGGCCTCGTTAAACTCGGCCATCATCCCCGGCTTTACGACCATCATCCAGACATCTGTCAGTGGCGGCGGCGCTCCCCCATCTTCCTGAGCCACTAAACTCAATGGCAACGCAAGTGCTGCTACGCCAGCAAGACTGACTAGAAATGATGTTCTTTTCATTATTAATCTCCCCTATAGAGGTATCGAGTATAGGTCATTTTCTGCAATTATCTCGCGCAAGGGGTCGTGCTTAACGTGGCAACGGTGGATAATCCGACCCCCCGACGCTATTTCCAGTCACAATTCGAACAAATAACGTACGGGTATTCCTGGGGAACGCCGTTGAAAGTTACAAAGCTCGCATTATCCAACCCTGTCGCAGTCATCGCGGCCATTCTGCTCGTTGTGCTGATGGGCACCGTGGCTATTGTGAGCCTGCCTATTCAGATGATTCCGGATGTCGAACAGTCGTTCATTCAGATTTCTACGGGTTGGCGCTCCGCTGCGCCCGAGGAAGTGGAATCCGAAATTCTCGAACCACAGGAAGACGCGTTACGGGGCATTCCCGGCCTCGAGAAGATGGAGTCTTCGGCCGGAAGAGGTAACGCTAATATAAACCTGACTTTCGTTGTCGGCAGCGACTTGCAACGCTCATTGATCGAAGTCATCAATCGCCTCAACCAGGTACCGCGCTACCCTAACGATGTCACTGAACCGCGAATTTATGCGGGGCAAGATAGTTTCGGCGCTCAGATCGCCTGGTTTTCACTCTATAGAGCGCCCGGCAACGAGCGCCCAATGGCGAGCTATGCCGATTTCGTACGCGAGGTCGTGCAAGCACGCATCGAACGTGTGCCCGGCGTTTCCAACTCCAACGCCTATGGCGGACGTGAAAACGAAGTCCGAATTACGTTTGACCCGTATAAAGCCGCCGCGCTTGGCGTAGATATTCCTACACTTGCCAGCCTCACAGGCAATAACAACGACACTTCCGGTGGATTCACCGACATCGGTCGGCGTCAGTACACACTGCGCTACGCTGGCAAGTACGATCTGGACGAGTTCGGCGACATGGTGCTCGACTGGCGCGGTGGCAACCCGGTTCGGCTGCGCGACATTGCTACGATCGAAGTCACCATGCGTGATTCGCGGGGCTTCATGATGCAAAACGGCCACGATGCAATCGCCTTTGATACGCAGGTTGAACAAGGCGTTAACGTTCTTGAAGTCATGACTGAATTGAAAAAAGTCATCGTCGAACTTCAGGAAGG
>RCNE010001766.1_pt1 | contig 11703 bp, 10 predicted proteins | sample 2041361 | NCBI WGS metagenome assembly RCNE01 (sample SAMN09708229, study PRJNA481090) | Marine sediment metagenome, whole genome shotgun sequencing project.
GGGAGATGAAATTCCAATGAAGATAAAAAAATCATATAAATGGGCAATATTCCAGGGGTCGATAAATCAGCATGAAAAATGCATCTGATCCGATGGTTTGTTGCGGCAACTGCTAATTCAAGGAAGCAATATTTATTAATACCATGGAAAAGGCAGATTTTTTCTGCCGGGGGAGTCGGTAATGAGCAATTATTATATTCAAGTGAACCCGGATAAGTGCACGGCATGCCGGACCTGTGAACTTGCGTGTTCTTTCCAGCACCATGGAGAGATTAATCCTTCCAGATCAAGGATAAAGGTCAATCTCTTCCATGAAGATTTTTTCTTTTATCCCAACGTCTGCAACCAGTGTGAAGATGCGTGGTGTGTGAATATCTGCCCGAATTCCGCATTGGTCAAAGACCGTAAAACAGGTGTGGTCAAACTGGATGAATCCCGGTGTGTGGGATGCCGCATGTGTGTCCAGGCCTGTCCTTTCGGTGCCATGGGGTTTGACAGTGAAAAGGGTGTTTCTGAAAAATGCGATTTATGCGGCGGAGATCCTGAGTGTGTGAAAATCTGTTTCTACGGAGCTATTGAATTCAAGTCCATGGAGACAGCCGTGGTAGCAAAAAGCCACAGGTTTGCCGAAAAATTGAAATCCTCGTTCCAAAAGGAGATGCCCAATGAAGGATAACACATTAACACAAAAGTGGTGCGGCTGGACCGGCAGACATATCCGCATTGACCTGACAAATGAGACCATTGAGGTTAAAGAAAATGATCTTGAGGTCATGAAGAACTTTGTGGGCGCCCGAGGCATCGGTATCCACTATGTCATGGAAAAGATGGATCCCAAAGCGGATGCCTTAAGTCCTGAAAACAGGTTTATCTTTGCCACAGGTCCCTTAACCGGATTTCCGCCTGCCGGCAACCGGTGCTATGTCGTCACCAAATCCCCGCTTACCGGCGGCATCGCCAATTCAAGTGTGGGTGGGTATTTTGGTGTCGAGTTAAAGTTTGCCGGATATGATTTTGTAATCCTTGACGGTAAAGCCAAATCCCCTGTTTATATATGGATACAGGACGACCGGGTGGAAATTCGGAAAGCAGACCACCTCTGGGGAATGGGAACAGAAGACACGGAACACCAGGTTCTCAAAGAAACCGATGCATTTGCCCATGTGGCGGAGATCGGTCCTGCCGGTGAAAACATGGCCCGGATCGCCAATGTCATGACCGGCGGGGTGAGTGCAGCCCGCGCAGCTGGCAGGGGCGGCCATGGGGCCGTTCTCGGCTCCAAGAACGTTAAGGCCGTTGCCGTAAGGGGCACCCGGGGAATCAAGGTGGCAGATCCCGAGCTGTTCAAAAAAAGCTTATGGAAATTTCTCGACTATTGGAAGAACCCTACGGACACCTGCGTCAAGGGTCTGAGCGAACATGGAACTATTTCAGTCGTGTCCTGGGCCAATAGCCTGGGAATCCTGCCTACCCGGAACTTCCAGACCGGCGTCAATGAAAATGCTCATAAAATTAGCGGAGAGCTCTTCCATGAAAAATATTCGGTAAAAGCAGAAGGTTCGCCGGGAAAGGCGTGTTTTGCCTGCCCTGCCGGATGTTCCCGCCTCTCCAGAGTGGAGGTTCCCGGATTTGAAGGGTCCAGTGAAGGTCCTGAATATGAATCTGTCGCATCCATGGGTTCCGTGACCGGCATGGACAACCTGCCCCTGGTCCTGAAGGCCGTACGTATGTGTAACGATATCGGGGTGGACACCATTTCCATGGGGGTAACCTTCGGCTGTGCCATGGAGCTGTTTGAAAAAGGATACCTGCCGGAAGCAGATGCCGGCCATACCATGAATTTTGGAAACGGCGAGGCCATGCTGGACCTGATCCCCAAGGTAGGCACCCGGGAAGGTTTCGGGCGTCTCCTGGGCGAGGGGTCCTACCGTCTGGCTGACAATTACGGCCATCCCGAGTTTTCCATGACGGTCAAAAAGCAGGAGCTTCCCAACTATGATCCCAGGGGCGTAAAAGGCCAGGCCCTGGCCTTTGCCACCAATAACAGGGGCGGAGACCACTGCCGGGCAGAAGTGAACTGTTCTGAAATGTTTGAGTGCACCATGCTGGGGTACTGGACCCCGGAAAAAGAGGTAGATCCCCTTTCCACAACAGGGAAAGCAGGTATGACAAGACATTACCAGGATTATACATCCTGGGCGAATGACTCCGTGGGCATGTGTTACTTCCTCCTCATGGAGACGCCTGAAGCAGACCTGGTAGAATATCTTGAAAATGTGACGGGAGTTGATTTCGGCGGCCTGGAAGGATTGATGAAGGCGGGGGAAAGGATTTTCAACCTAGACAGGATGTTCAACCTGAAAGCAGGGCTCACTGGCAAAGATGACACCCTGCCTAAGCGTTTTCTCACAGAACCCATGCCCGAAGGCCCGAAAAAAGGGCAAGTGGTTGAATTAGATCAGATGCTTCCCGAGTACTATAAACTGAGAAACTGGGATGAAAATGGCGTTCCCACCTTGGAAAAACTCAAGGAGCTGGGACTGGAAAAGTTTGCCTGATACCCTGAATCGAGGTTTTTATGAGCAGTTTAAGACATGTGATCATCGGTAATAGTGCGGCCGGGCTTAATGCCGCAACCCAGATTCGAAAAGAAGATCAGGCCGCTCAGATCACCATGTTGTCAGCCGAAGACTGTATGGCCTATTCACCAGTGGTGCTTCCCTATCTCGTGTCCGGAAAAGTCAGTGAAGCCGGAATGTATATAACCGATGAAAAATATTACACTGAAAATAGAATTGATTTAAAACTTGGTACCCGGGTTGAGGGTATTGACACGAAAGGGCATCAGGTTGTGCTCCAGGACGGCTCCCGGTTGGCATATGACCGATTGCTCATTGCCACAGGGGCATCGGCCAGGACATTGTCCATGGATACGAGTGCCGTCCGTGACCGGATTTTTTCTTTGCGCACCATGGCGGATGCCAAGGCCATCGTAGCTGCCAGCCAGGGTGTTTCCCATGCCTTGATTGCAGGAGCGGGACTTGTGGGACTTGAAACCGCATATGCTTTTCAAAAAAAAGGCATCGAGGTTACGATTATTGCAAAATCCAATCAACTGCTGAGCCGGAATTCCGATGCCCAATGCGCCCGGATGATCCAAGATAAAATTGAAGAAAAAGGAGTGAAATTTCTTTTTGGCCGGGATATTGTGGCCGTTTCTAAAGAGAACGGGAGAATTCTTGTGGCCACGGATATGGGAGATGCGTTCCTTACTGACATGATCGTGGTGGGAAAGGGCGTGGATGCCAACTTGGACCTTGTCCGTGAAACGGATATCAATGTCGAGTGGGGTATCCGGGTGAATGCAGCCATGCAAACCAGTGTTTCCAATATTTATGCGGCTGGGGATGTGACCCAGAGCCGTCACCTGCTCAGCGGGAAGACCGATATGTTTACCAACTGGCCCAGTGCCTGCACGCAAGGAAAGATTGCGGGTAGCAACATGGCCGGCACCCCCCTGAAACTGGCTGGAGAAGTGGCGTACAATGTCATGCCCGTATTTGACTGCACGGCCGCTTTTATGGAGAGACGGGATGACGGGGATGAGGAAACAGAAGTTTACCAGCATATAGATGAATACCGGTTAGTATACCGGAAAATCCTGGTGAAAAAAGACCGGGTCGTCGGTGCTGTCATGCTAGGGGCCTACAAAGATGCAGGTGTAATGCTTCATCTGCTGAAAAAACGAAAAAATGTAGCCCATATAAAAGAGCACCTGGCATCGGGAAGGGCCATATGGGGGGACTTGATCAAAAAAGTATAATCATTATCTTACATTAAAACCTGTTCACGTAGGCCAGTTTATGCTGTGACAGCAGCTTTTTACACCGGGTGCAGTATCCCAGGGTCTGCGGCATCTCACTTCCGCTTATCTTAATCTTTTCACGGACGTTTTCTATCTGCCTGTCCGGTGCAAAAAGTTCATTGCATCCCTGGCACTGGGAGAGTTCTGTTTCCCTGATTTTGGATTTTCTAAAAAATGCCAGGTAATGGAACAGGCTGACTTCGTGCCGTAGCGCTGCCGCACCCTCCGGGCAGCTTGCTACACAGGCACCACAGCAGATACACTGATAATGGGAATAGAAAAAATTTCTTTTTGTCTCTTTATCCCTTGCCTCAAGTGTTCCCGTGGGGCAGGCCTCGGCGCAGGATGCACAGCCAACACATGTTGATGATAAAAGCCTTGTCCTGACAAAAAGGAAAACTGCCATCAGGATCATGAGTTCGCCCGAAAATACATGAAAATACCACATGTAATAGCCTAAGATGGGGACATCATCCATGGTACCATTTGAATACCAGTAGCCGGTAATAAAGGGAGAGATGGTCACTATGATAATCAGGAAATCCGAGATGGTCGATACCTTTCTTACCTTTGGGATCAATAGCCTCCTAGTGGCAAAAAAAAGCCCGATCCCAATGATCACAAAGGTCATGGTTTCGATATGTTCGTCCGGAATCGGCTCCCAATACCATTCAAGACTTGACTCGAATATCATATTGATGTGTCCGGAATACCATATCGGAACAATAAAAAGACAGGCATGGAAGAGATACCTTGTCACGGTATAAAAAGGTTTTTTAATCAGTCCTTTATGGAAGGGGATAAAAGCCCTGGCTATCAGCTGCAGGGCCGTTATTCCGTTTATCAATACAGATCGGCCATTATTGACTCGGCTTTTGATGATGGTGGATATAAATACCATCATTCTTATTCCGAGACCAATGGCAAGGGTATAAAGAACAAAGGTTAGAAACCATCCGTCAATAAAATAAAGCCACTCTTCAGACACCTAAGGATCTCCTTTGCACCCGTTTTCCAGACAAACCAGTGTCAGCACGAACCCGGATTGTTCGTCAGAGCGCTTACTTCGGTCGCTTCCACAATCCTGCTGGTGCCGGCGCGTTTTAAGGCCACGTTTACCTGGTCAGCCCTGACATATTCCAAGGCACCCGACGGGCATACCTTTACACAGGTCGGATCACCGTCGCACTGGCTGCATACCACTGATTTACCGATTGTCCGGTCCACAAAACAGGCACCAAACGGGCAGGCATAACTGCAGGAGCTGCAGCCGATGCATTTGGTTTCATCTACGATTCTGGCACCTGTTTCCGGATGGCGGCTGATAGCTTTTACGGGGCAGACCAGTTCACACATGGCCGTCTCGCACTGCATACAGGTGGAGGGTATGAAATCATACTGTCCGTCTTTTTCATTTTTAATCATCCGTATCCGGGACCGTTCCGGATTGCACTCCTTCATATTCCTAAGCGAGCAGGCAACCTCGCACATCTGGCATCCACTGCATTTATCCGCATGGATCAGAATGACAAATCCCATGTCATTTACTCCTTATAATTTTCAATTATCGTTGTCCGTTTTCTCAAAGATTCAGGTCCTGTGCCAGGTCTTCAAGCTTGAGTTGTTTCAATGTGTCTGCCGTGGGTGCTCCGGATGCTTTATCCCATCCCATGGCCTCATAAAAATCTTCCTTCATCAGGTCCATTTCTTCGGGGGTGACTTTGTCTTCCGGCCAGGAACCCGCCATTTTATAATTAACCAGTTTTTTAGGCAGCGTATCGTCTTCCCTGGTGCAACCATTTCTCATGGAAAACAGCCTTTCCTGGGCTGAAATCCTGGATGAAATTTCCAGCAGGTCATCAATTTCAATCTTTTTCCCCAGTCCTGCGGACAGGGCCTTTGCCTGGAACTCGATACTGATACCGACATTCAGGAACAGGGTGTTCCACTTGCATTGGGCGAGTGCATCACATACAATAGAGTACCGGTTGGCCAAAGCGGCCACGGCCCCTCTGGATACGGCATCGTGCATGGTCAGGGTATCATCGGAACCGGAGGCCTGTTTGGCTTTTTCTACAATATCGCTGGCAGTTTTGGCTTCCCAGCTGTCCGGTACGGCCATTCCGGTCATCCCGGTATTTTTTCCGGTGCCCAGGTTGTCAAATGACCCCATACGGCCCCGGTACTCATCACTGCCCCGCGGGTTGATCATGGCACCGATGGTACGGGCCCTGAAGTTCATGACATTGGTACCGCCTAGAGGGACCCCTTTTATATTCAGGGCCTCTTCGACATTTTTGCCGATCATGTCAGCAGCCTCGTTGACGTTGCTTGCGAGGATTGCACCGAATTGCTCTTTTTTGGCAATCAGCTCGATCAGCTGGCTGATGGCCTCTTTATTCCCCCAGGTCAGCTCGATTCCCTGGGTATCATTATCATCAATAACTCCGTTCTCATAAAGTTCCATGGCCCAAGCGATCATACGGGCCGCCGACATGACGTCCACACCCTGCCTTTGACAGGTGGATACCAGGGTGTACCAGGATTCCATATCTGCGTCTTTGAGCACCCAACACGTGGATGCATAGCAATTTCATGACGCTACCAGAGGCCCTGCCTCAGGGTGATCGTAATAATCCATACACCGGACCTGGCAGTTGAAACATCCGGTAACACCATGCCCCTGCCTGTTTTTATGCTTTTCCCAGTAAGGTTTGTGTCCGTTGCGCAATTCTTTCTGTTTGATCCATTGCGTTGCCTCATAGTTACCCAGGGTCAGGCCCCAGGTCGGCGGGTCATTGGCGAGAAGGTCTGTAGTCTGGGCCATTCCGATGAGTGGCTTCTGGGCTTTAAGGGCTTCAAGGCAGAGTTCCAGGAATTTATCCGGTTCTGCCACTTGAACCCCCTTGGTTCCCCGGACGGCAATGGCTTTCAGGTTTTTGGATCCCATCACGGTTCCCATACCGGTCCTGCCGGCGGCATTTCCCAGCCTCGTGTGAACCGATGCATAGGCGATCTGGTTCTCTCCGGCCGGGCCGATGCAGACCACTTCAATTTCCGGATCATCCAGTTCCTCCCGGATGGCATCCTGGGTCTGGTAGGTATCTTTGCCTGCAAGATGGGATGCATCCTTTATTTCGACCTTTTCATTATAAATGGATATATATACCGGACGGTCTGCTTTTCCTTTAACGATCACAGAGTCATATCCGGCATATTTCAGCTCAGGTCCCCAGTATCCTCCCATGTTCGACATACCCTGGAGCCCTGAGGCTGGTGATTTGGCTGCAATCTCAACCCTTCCTGAGCCCGGAACCATGGTGCCGGTAAACGGCCCGATACTGAATAGAATCACATTCTCAGGACCGAGCGGGTCCGTGTCCCTGTTGGTTTCCTCGTAAAGAATACGGGTATTGAAACCCCGACCTCCCAACCATTGGTCCGCATACTGTGCGGTCGGTGTTTTTTTTATCTCTCCTGAACTTAAATCGACCCTCAGAAGAGATCCTCCGTATAAATTCCCCATCTTATTCATCCTTATTATTTTTTTACTTTGGCCAGGTCAAACATGGTCATCTTTACATTGGTCAGTTCATTGAAAATCGAGTCGGACAACATCCGTCCCTTACCGCTGTTTTTCACGCCACCGAACGGTGCCATTTCATCCCAGCAAGAGGTTGCTTCATTAATGTAAACACTTCCCGCCTCAATATTTTCGGACAGGAAGTATGCATTGGACAGGCTGCTGGTAAATGCGCCCACCTGGAAACCGAACCGGGTGGCGTTGGCCATCTCAACGGCCTGTTCAATATTGTCAAAGGTCATAATGGGAACCACCGGCCCCATGGTCGGCTCGTTGGTAACCAGCATGTCTTGATTGGCGTCATCGATGATGGTGGGTTCAAGGTAAAGCCCTTTGGCCTGGCCGCCGGTCAGGAATTTTCCGCCTTTTTTCCTGGCATCTTCTAGGTTTATCAGGCTCTGTTTTAATATGACTTCATTATTCAGCGGACCGATATCGGTTTTTTTATCCATGGGATCACCGAATGTCATGCCTTTGGTATGGGTGACGAATTTTTCAACGAATTCTTTGTAAACATCTTTATGGAGCAGTACCCTGCGGGTTGAGATGGGAGACTGACCGTTGTGTCCGTAGGCGCCCTGTGCTGCTGAAAGAACGGCTTCATCGATATTGGCATCATCCATTACAATGAAAGGGTTGTTTGATACAACTGCGGCAAGATGTCTCTTCATCCCTTTGCGCTGGGTAATAGTTTCGCAGGTGGCTTCGCTTGAGAAAGAGTTGATGGCCTGGACGCCCGGGTTGACAACCAATTCATCCCCGACCACACTGCCGGCTCCGGTGACGACATTGATGCTGCCTGCCGGGAATCCGGCTTTGTGCAATGCCTCTGCTATGAGAATGGCACTTAAGGGAGCACCGATGGATGGTTTTACAATGACAGCGTTTCCAAGGGCGAGCGCATACGGGATGGTGCAGTTGGGCATTTCAGAGGGGTAACTGTATGTAGAAATGTTGGCTACCACACCTACAGGCTCATAGGTTTGGATAATTCTCTTATTGTTATTGTCTTCAGTTACATTGGGAAGGGTCATACCCCTGAAACTTTTCACGTTGTACATGGCCACATGGAAATTGCTCCAGCTGTAGCCGGTGGAGGGGCTTGCCTCGCTGATGGACTGGGCCATGGGTTTGCCCGACTCCCTGCACATGATTTCGCAGGCCTCCTTATCTTTTTTACTGGCAATTTCAATGGCCTTATGGAGCAGTTCAATCCGCTTTAACAGGGACATTTCCTTTAAAGCCTGACGTCCTTCCTTTGCCGCTTCAACTGCTTGTTGGACATCTTCCCTGCTACAATTGGGAACACTTCCGACAACGGAACCGTCACCGGGTGACACCACGTCAAACCGTTCACCGCTCTGGGCTTCCTGCCATTCACCGCCGATAAGTATTTTCTTCTCAATCATCATTTTCTCCTTTTAAATAAAAATGGTTTATAGCGTCATTATTGAAATTTAGTTTTCGCTTATCACTTAGGTATAACCGTAGAAGTGCTTGCGGACGGTTGCGGAATAAACATAATTGATCATGGTCGAAAAATCATAGACCGGAAGCCCGAATGCTTCCTGGACAGCCGCTGCATAGGGTGGAAGATCCGTGCATTCAAAGAGGATGGCTTTGATATCCGGGTTTTCCTCAATCAGGTCGCCGGTGACTTCAACCACTTCTGATTCAACCTTTTCAAAATCAAGAAATCCTTTTTCCGCATGAATGGCATCATAAAAATGAGGCTGTTTCTGCATGCCGGTAACAGCAATGGGTACATCGATTCCGTTTGTGGCAATTTCAAGGTGTTTGTCCGTCAGGGTATCACTGTTGGCAGTCACGATACCAATTTTTTCTCCGGGCCTGAGCATCCGGTAAATAAAAGGCAGTTGAAGCAAACTGGACATAAAGGTCGGCACGGGAAATTCTTTGGCAAGGATGTCATGATAAAGGACCATGAATCCACAATTACCGGTAACTGCCTTAACCCCTTCGTTGATCAATCGCCATCCCGCATCGATAAAGGGTTGAAGCAGTTGAGGGTCTCCCTTGTAAACGAGCTTTTCCATGTTAGCGCCTTTGACAATTTCATACCTGACCGGGTAGTCAAAGGTAGTGGCGTTTCCAGGACACCCTGGAGGAAAGGGCATATAACTTTCCATCAGTATGATTCCAATGGCTTCACCGTAACTTGTCTGACCTTTTGTTGCTCTGTAGATCATGTTGCAGTTTCTCCTTGTCATTTTTCAATTTATTTTTGGGTCCTATCATTGATTAACCAAAAGCAAAAAGTGAACCATTGATTTGAAATACGATTAAAACTTTATGATTTCAGGTCATTACAGGATCGAATATGATAAAACAGCACATTTATGATCCATTATTGGATCAACCTGTGGGCAGGATATCAAACAAATGATCCATTGTTGAAAAGACACGTTTTATTTATTGCGTAGATAGTCCGTGTTTTTTGAGTTTCCGGACGATGGTGGGCTGACTGATGCCGAGATATTTGGCAAGCTCCCGTGTGGAGTGATGTTTTTTTAAAGCATTTTTGATTATTTCTTTTTCAAATGCAGCGGTTATGTCGTTAATATTGTTGATATGTTCTTTTCCTGAATCCGGGCTTGCGATCTCATTGACAAATTCTTTCCCAATGCTTTCGACGACTACTCTATCAATGGAATCCGACTCGCTCATGATCACCCCTTTTTTAATAATATTTTTAAGCTCCCGGATATTACCGGGAAATGAATAGGACTGCATCATGGCAATGGTAAGGGGATTGATTTTTTTCTTTGAATTGAATTTTTCGTTGTTTGCCTTTAAGAATTGATAGGTGAGTTCGAATAGGTCTTCCGGTCTTTCCCTGAGCGGCGGCAGTGTGATGGAAATGCTGTTTAGCCTGAACAGGAGATCTGATCTGAATTTGTTTTCTTCAACCAGTTTTTTTATTTTCTGATTGGTCGCGGCAATCACAACACAATCGATCTGTCTTGACCGTGTGCCGCCAATCCGCATGACTTCGTGATCGTCAAGGTATTTTAATAACTTTGCCTGTCCGGCAGGAGAGAGTTCTCCGATTTCATCCAGGAAAAGGGTTCCTTCGTTGGCAAGCTCAATCAAGCCGAGTTTGCCGTTTTCCTTTGCCCCTGTAAATGCCCCTTTTTCATATCCAAACAGCTCGGCCTCCAGAATTGTTTCCGGAATGGAGGCGCAATTGATCTGGATAAAAGGTTTTGAAGCCCGTTTGCCGTTTTTATGGATGAATTTGGCCGTTAATCCTTTTCCCGTACCGGATTCACCCAGTATGAGAATATCCGATACATTCAACTGCCCGAATTTGACGGCCGTCTGCATGATCTGCTGCATCTTTGTATTCTCGGCAACAATCTCATTCTCCTGTAGCTCCTTCATCAAATGGGCTTCAAGCTCTTCTTTATAACGATCTTTTTCCTGCCGGATATCTTCAAGCTGCTGCTGGGTATCTATGAGCTGGGACAGGTCCCTCTCATTGATGACCACCATGGAGACATTCCCTTTTTTATCTAATACCGGAATACCCGTACATAGAATCCGTTTGCCGGTGAATTCTGCGGTTTGGAGTTGCGATACTTTTTTCCTGGTTCTAATGACCTCGTCGGTCAGATAATTATTATAAAAACCCTCATGAACAAGGTCCTTTACTTTCCTTCCAATAACTTCCGAACGGGGTTTGCCCATTATTTTTTCACTGGACTTGTTGATCTTGATGATTTTTCCTTCTCCGTCGGCAATCCAGATTCCGTCAAAGGAAGCTTCGAAAACAGTTTCAAACTTTTTATCCATCAAGTGGATGAAATCAAGGTCCGGGGCGACGGATTCAAATTCGTTCTTATCGACAAAACTGCAGATGGCGCCGGAAACGGACTTCCCGTCTTTGATTATGTTGATACTTACAATCAGATTTCCCCGTTTGTCCTCTACCTGGCGGGCAAAACAAGGTTTTTGGTTTTTTATAGCTTCAAGAATTAACTTGCCGGTAACCGGCAGTATTTTTCCAATGGGTATGCCTTCAGGAACAGGGTCTTTATGCCCGATAATTTTTCGGGCTTTATGATTGATACTGAGGATATTTCCCTTTACATCTACACCGATGATCGCATGGGCGCAGTTTTGAAAGAATTGTTCAATATCCGGCTTTTTCATATAATCATGACTCTTTAAAATTTTATTTGAAACAATATTGGGACAAATTATCGACTGGCGGTGGGATCAGAACAAATTT
>RCNE010001767.1_pt1 | contig 11702 bp, 12 predicted proteins | sample 2041361 | NCBI WGS metagenome assembly RCNE01 (sample SAMN09708229, study PRJNA481090) | Marine sediment metagenome, whole genome shotgun sequencing project.
GACTACGAGGCTGAGAGCACAACGCTGATGGACCGCATCAACACGCTTCGTTCCATTGCCGACGATGTGGCAGGCAAAGTCGGCGAACCTCTCTCAAGTTCCACTCCACAAGATCGCCCCTCGACCCCAATCGAGGGACGAACCGCAGATAGCGCAACGCAGGCCACGAACGTGCCCGCCCACGAAGTCGAAGAAAGCGATACGCCAATCGCCGACAAGATTCGTGGTTCGTTCTCCGGCCGTCGCTCGGCGAAACTCCCACGGATCGGCGAAGAAGCCGGCCGTAGCGCCCTAGCCGCAGCAACCGCGATGCGCGCTCATATGACTCATGAGCCTGACGATTCCGCACCTGCGGATGACTCAGATCTTGCGGCTCGAACTGCCTAGAAGGAGTGACGCCAGCGGCCCGCACGCGCCTGGCTACTCACACGCAACTCCTTCAAGGCGACAAGTGGGCGCCCCTTCGGGGGCGCCCACTTTGTTTTCTATTCGATTAGCCGGCGTGGCAACGTTCTCTAGGCGAAGAAGGGGTTCTCCCCTGCCGTGTGATCAGTGACGTCGACCACCTCGATGATCTCCGGCACGTGATGCTTGATTGACGACTCAATCCCCTGCCGCAACGTCATGGCGGCTAGTCCGCATCCCTGACACCCGCCACCGAGCTCGACCAGGGCACGATCACCGTCAATCCCCGACAGAGTGACAAAGCCACCGTGTGCCGCGATCGAGGGATTGATATACATCTCGAGGAGTTGCTGCACGCGTTCTTCGACCGACCCGGAGAGATCTACTTCTCCTTCGGTGATCGGAGGTGTCGCCGAGTTCGGGTTCCGCAGGACGAGCCCCGGTGCAGCCGGATCGCCGGCGAGATCCAAGACAGAGCCCCGAAGATTGTCGACGCTGTCGGCGGCGATTGCCACTGGCAGGTCACCGTGCTCCTCGACTACGTCCTCTTCTGCGATGTCGTTCGGGCGCAGGAAGGCCGTCTCATAGATGAAGCCGTTTGCCCCAACTCCGGCGATACGCAAACCAAGGTGAAGACCTTCGATCGACTCCTGGCTACGCAACGCCCGGATCTGCCCGAGGGCTTCTTCGGTTATCTCTACAACTGTTGATGATTCCATATAGGCACAGATGTTACCGACCTCCGCCAGCAACGCTGACGAGAGTCACCCTGGAGGGGGCGAGGTCAGTCCTGATACATCCCATCGATGATGTCGGCGAAGTGCTCGTTGACCATGTTGCGCTTGATCTTGAGCGTTGGCGTCAGTTCGCCGCCCTCAATCGACAGCTGCCGCGGCAGTATCGCGAATTTCTTCAGCTGCTCAACCCGAGCAAAGCCCGTGTTTAGATCATCGATTGCTTCTTGGAGTTCCCCATGGATCTCGGGGCTGAGATGTGCTGGCCCAGCGAGGTTGTTCTCCAGCATGTAGCGCTCGGACGATTCCTCATCGAGAGTTATCACTACCGAGAGGAACTTGCGCCGGTCACCAATCACAACTGCCTCTGAGATCAGCTCGTGGTTCTTGAGGCCACCTTCGAGCGGCTTGGGGGCAATGTTCTTGCCACCAGCCGTGATGATGATGTCCTTCTTACGACCAGTGATCCACAGGAATCCTTCTTCGTCGATGGCGCCAAGATCTCCGGAGTGCAGCCATCCATCAATAAGCGTTTCCGCCGTCGCCTGGGACTCTTTGTAGTAGCCCAAAAAGACGTTGCGACCTTTGACCAGGATCTCACCGTCCTCGGCGATCTTGACCTCGGCACCTGGATAGGCACGGCCGCCAGAACCAAAGCGGATGGCATCAGACTGATTCATGGTCGACGGCCCGGTGTCCTCGGACTGACCGTAGACCTCCTGGATCCGGATATCGAGAGTCCCGAAGAACTCAAGCAACTCGGGTGAGATCGGCGCCGCCGACGTAATCATCACCGTCGCATTCGACAGACCCAGCGCAGCCTTGACCTTCGACAGGACCAGCTTGTCGGCGACTTTGTACTGTGCCGCCAAAGCACCGGTTGGCTCCTTGCCGTGGTTGCGTAGGTCCGTGACCTTGGTCGCCACCTCGCGCGCCCAGTTGGCGATCTTCGCTTTGACCCCGGTTGCTTTCGCCAGCTCTAAGGTCACCCCGGCGTAGAATCTCTCCCAAACCCGGGGCACCCCAAAGAAAACCGTCGGCTGTACCTCTTTGAGGTTGTCTGCAAGCTTGTCGATGGATTCGGCGTAGTACACCGCCCATCCAGACGTCGAGGGCCCATGAACGCTGAACACCTGCTCGGCGATGTGGGACAACGGAAGATAGGAGACACTCGAATCGGACTTGCCAAGCCCCGTCGCATGGATTGCCTGGCTGGCGGTCCACATCAGGTTGTCGTGTGACAGCATGACACCCTTGGGGGGTCCGGTTGTTCCGGAGGTGTAGATCAGCGTTGCCAGCTGGTTTGCCTCCAAGGCGGCGAGGCGGGCATCGAAAAGCTCGCTACCTACATCGGCCCCAGCAGCAATGAACTCATCCCAAGACATAACCATGTCGTCAGCGATTTCGGGGCCGCCCCGCATCATCACCACACGCTTGAGGTGCGAAAGCTCGTGGCGGATCTGCTCGATCTTGGCCCACTGGCCCTCGTCCTCGATGACAAGCAACGGCGACTCGGAGTGGTCGAGAATGTAATGACACTCTCGTGGCGAGTTGGTGGTGTAGATACCAGCGGGTACCGCACCAACCGCCATGGCGGCAATGTCGGCGATCACCCATGAGGGTTGGTTGAACCCGAGGATCGTCACAACCTCGCCTGGCTCGATGCCCAATGCAATCATGGCACGACCTGCGCTGCTGACCTCATCGGCGTAGGTGCGCCAAGAGGTGGGCTTCCACTGGCCACCGACGCGCTCGTAGTAAGCGGGATCGTTGCCATGGAAGTCCCCGTTTCTAAGGACCTTGAACGGAATAGTCTCGACCGGCAATGTGCGAACCCCTTCCCTGATTACGCTCTGCAAGCTAACTGTAGCGAGCCAGACCGGCCAAGTCCCAACAGGTACGCGCAATCGTCGTACCCATGAGAGTCAGGGATGTCTAGACCTCGACCTCAATCAGCTCATTTGTTCTCAGATCGAGCACTCGCTCGACCGCACTGCGACTCTCTGCGATCCAGCGTGCCAGCCCTTCACCCTGATGACGCACAATCCACCACGCAACATCATGCGAATTCGACTGTCTGAACGCCTTCCACTGCAAACGAGCTGCTTCGACAGCCTCGGCCTCGTCGGTGTAACTACCGATCAGTGTTTCGATCGGTCCCTGGTACGGCATGCCCGGCTCCAACGCTGGCTCCCGGAACTCCGTAGCTGTGTATGTGCCTTCCCGCATCTGGTACCTCATTTCCTCAAGCAATACATATTGTAGCGACTACGCCACGTGGGTGCACTGACCACTTTGCGTCAACCCACACTCTTCCAGGTTCGTGGCCTGCATCGACCCCTGCAGCCTTAAGACGACACCGGTCCCTACAAGGTTCCCACGCCGATACCATCTGCCCCAGCAGACGACCAGCTTCTGGAGCCCTCATTGAACCTACTTGTTGATGCTCGCCGACCCCTCCTCGAGGGCATCCTCGACTACGACGCCGCCACCGAAGTCGCCGATACATCAATGAAACTGGCCGTATCGGCGTATCGAGAGGCCGTGGCAACACCTCATGGTTGGGCGGTGGGCAGGTTCATCTGCCCCTCATCTCGACTCGAATCCCTGGTGGGGTTGCTGACCAACACGATGGTTTCGGGAGAAAGACCATGGCAGGTCGGAGTCGTCATAGATGAAGAGTTGGGGACTGCAGCCATGCATGCCAGCGTATTTCACACCTACATGGACCCGGCAGGAGCTGTCACATCGCTCGAGCCAGTAGCCGATGATGGGCTAGCTACGTCGGCGAGATCGCTGTTGACAGCACTGTCCGGTATCTCAGCCAACGCCATCGCATATGCAGAATTGGGATACGAGGCCGACAAACAACAGATTGCCGATCTGGCCGAGCTCGCCCATCTCCGCATCCAACCGGCAGGAGCGTTGCTTGCTCTGGATCACTGGTCCCAAGACCCGTCACGGTTGGCCGCGCTGATTATGGCGAGCGCCCAGAGTGAAGTTCCGTTGAAGGTCCACTCTCCCCTACCCCTGGACGCCATGCTGCTGCAGCTCCTCACGGCTGCCGCTCTCGCCCATCGGGACGCTGCAATCGATCGGCTTGTGGACGTGCTGCGGGAAGACCCATCCGGCAATGTCACCGCCACCGCGGTAGGCCTGCGATGGCGCAACGAGCTGTTCGGAGTGCCGGACATCAAGAAGGCTCGCTCAACGATTCAGTCGTGGAGCTGCCGCGACCTCAACGCCGCGCTGTCGCAGCTTGCGGCGCTCGGCCTTCTGTAGGCCTGGCGTCTAAAATTGCCGCGTGGCTACATCGACCGTTGACGAGTACATCAAGGCAGTTCCCACACCGGTCGGTGAGGTCCTGCGGGCGGCACGACGTCTCATTCTCGAAACGCTTGTCGATGCCAACGAGCTCATGAAGTGGGGCACGCCGGTGTACCGACTGCCAAACGGTGAAATCGTCTGCTACCTGTACGGCGGAATCGACCATGTGAATCTGGGCTTCCTGTTCGGGGCGCGGCTCGATGACCCCGCTGGACTTCTCGAGGGGGCCGGCCAGAAAGACAGCCGGCACATACGTCTCGACTCTTCCGATCTGCCTCACAAAGCCGCGATGATCAGGTTCTTGAAGGACTCCGCAGAACTCGCATCGTGAGGCGTGTCTATGTGACGACGTTGCATGGCGGTAGCTCAGCCCTGGATCTGTCATATCGTCACCCCTTGACACGGATCGTGCCGCACAACCGAGCGTGAAGATACTCACCAATCCCGGCGGGCGATATCAAGGCCCGACCCACAAAGAAGCCCCACCGGAAAAGAGCCGAAAGCCAATGCTGGCAGGGGTTTCTCCGCATTCCTCCGGTCACGCACAGCATCCGAATCGGTTTCTTAGACCGGGTGTCGCGAGCTCTAATCTTGCCGAGGGCGCCCTTGATCTCCGCTCGCTCGCGAGCGGAGATCAAGGGCGGATCGCCGGGCGGACGCTTCAGCGTCAGTCGCGTCATCGATGAGAACGACCCGTGCTTCCGGCCAGCGTTCGAGCGCTCGTTCGACGAGTCCGGCGCGGACGACAACGAAGGCGAAGTCGTAGGATCCCGAGTCGACAGCCGCGAGCCCGCCCATCCAGCCTTCTCCCCGCTCGAACTCGAGCGGACCCACCTCATCAACAATGAGCAGACCGCACGGTGTCGCGCGGCGTAGCACGGCGTCCCCCCATGCCAGCGCGTCCGCGTTGAAACGCCAGCGAACAGTGCATGGCCCGGTGGTCGGATCACGCTGGTCCCTCCGTGTTGCGAGTCGACGGCGCTGCCCCGAAGCCAGGTCGATCACCTCGATCCCCGCTTCCCTCCCCCGCAAGAGGATCTTCTGCGAGAGCACGCCCGCCGGGGCGAGATCGGCATGGTGGGACCGCACCTCATCGACGAGCACACGACAGAAGGTGGTCTTACCGGTGCCGCGCCTGCCGGTGACCACGTGCACGACGCCGCGGGCGGAAGCGGTCCTCACGATATGCTTTCCGGGAGCACGACTTGCAGTCCTTCGACCGTGCGGACTTGCACAGGGACGCCGTAGGTGAGGGTGAGATGCTCGGAAGTGAAGATGGATTGCGTGGGGCCGGCTTTGAGTACTCGGCCGTCTCTCATCAACACGACGTTGTCGGCTACGGAAGCGGCGACGCTGGGATCGTGGCTGGTAAAGACGACCGTATTGCCCTTCTTGGCGAGCATGTCAATCAGGCTCAGCAGCCGTCGAGTGTTGCCGAGATCGAGGTGAGCGGCCGGTTCGTCGAGTAGCAGGATCGGGGCATGCTGAGCCAGGGCTCGTGCCAGCGCCACCAACTGCCGTTCCCCTCCGCTCAGTTCGGGAACGGGCCGGTGCGACAGGTGCTGCAGACCGAGCGCGCCGATGCTTTCCACCGCGATTTCGTAGTCGGCCCGGCCCGGCATGCCGAGGGTGGCGATGTGTGGGCTGCGCCCCATCAACACGTATTCGAGCACAGACAGATCGAAGGGGATGTGCTCGTTCTGCGGCACCATGGCAACAAGACGGCTCGAATCCCGCCGGGTTCTGTCTGTCTGGCGGCGTCCTGCGATCCACACCTCGCCACCTTGAGGAGAGAGCAGTCCCAGCACCACGTGAAGCAGGGTGGTCTTGCCCGCGCCGTTTGCACCGAGAACCACGGTGACGGCGCCGCCGGGAATGTCGAGGGACATGCCGCAGAGCGTGTCGGGTCCGGCGGCGTCGTACCCGAATCGAAGATCGCGCAGCGACAGGACCGGCGGTTCGGTCATCTCGGTACCCGCAGCGTCACCCGGGTCATGAGGATCATGAAGCCGACCGCCCCCACCAACGAGGTCACGATTCCGAGCGGAATCTCCCCGGCGAACATGGTGCGCGCAACGTCGTCACAGGCGATGGCGAAGATGCCACCGATGAGCAGGGAGGCCGGAACGGCGATCCGCGAATCCGCCCCGTAGACTCGCCGGGCGAAGTGTGGCACCAACAGGCCGATCCAGCCGACGATCCCGCCGACGGCGGTGACGGCTGCCGCCGCCGCCACGCCACCGAGCAGCACCAGGCCGCGTTCGCGGCTCAGGGATGAGCCGAGCGAGAAAGCGGTCTCGTCCGGGAGGCCCAGCAGGTTGAGCCGCCACCGCATGGCCACGACGACCGCAAGACCGGGGAGGACGAACGGGAGCAGGTGCAAAACCGCCTTCCAGGTGATGCCCGAGAGGCCCCCGAGCAGCCAAAAGGTGATGACCGGCAAGTCCGCCATGGGATCTGCCAAGTACTTGATGATCCCAACACCGGCGGAGAAAAGGGCCGAGACGGCGATGCCGCCGAGTACGAGTCGCAATACCCAGCCTCCGAAGTGGAAGCGTCGCGCCACCGCGTACGAGAGGGCCAGTCCTGCAAGGGCGACCAGCATTGCCGAGGCTTCCACAGCAAGCGGTGATGCGCCGGCGCCAAGGCCGAGGATGGCGAGGGCGGCACCGAGAGCAGCTCCCTGCGTCACCCCTAGGAACCCGGGTTCGACGAGCGGATTGCGAAAGACGGTCTGGAGGACAATCCCCGCACCGGAGAGGCTCATTCCGAGCAGCATCGCTGCCACGATTCGCGGGAGACGAAGTGACCACACGACCCGTGCAGCGAGGTCGTCCTGCCACAGCAACGCCGGCGGAGTCCAAAAGGGTTCGGGGTATCGGCCGACAAACAGGGACAGGACAGCCACCACCAGCAACGCCACCCCCAGGGGCCACAGCACTCTGACGGTGGATGGTCGCTGTGGAATCTGGCTGGGCGACATCACCAGGGAAGGCTTCCGAAGAGAACCGGCACGACCTCCGACTCCACGTCCTCCGGCGAGAGCCGGTACATCTCGGTGAAGAAGAGCTCGATCTCGTCCTTGACGTTGATGTCGCCGGCCAGATCGGGCTGCACCTTTGTGAAGAGCCAGGTGAGTCCGAGAATCCACCGGGAGTCGGGCTGGTCCCAACTGGTGAAGTCGCCCGGCCATCCGTAGATGCTGCCGGTCCCGGCAGCGTCGAGTGCCTGCCATGCCGGATCGGTCTGCAAGTCGTTCGCCACGGCCTCGGAGTCACCGGTATAGGAGATGATGTGGATCTGGTCGGGGTTCCAAGCGGCGACCTGCTCGAAACCCACCCGAGTCCAGCCGTTTCCGGCCGCTTCGTCGATCCACACGGGTCTGCCACCGGCAAGCGTCACCATTGTCGCCTGCAACCAGGAGGTGGGAGGTACATCGAAGCTCGCCGTCCCCTCACTGGCGTCGTGCTTGAGAACCAGAACGGACGGCCGAATGTCGTCGGCCAATCCTTCCGTCGTCAGGGTGATCCGACTAACCCGATCGCGGTAGAACGACAGGACCTCGGCTGCCCGATCCGTCTCACCCAGGACGGTGCCCAGCACCTCGATGTCGCGCTCGTACTGCTCCGGGGTCTCCAGATCCACGTAGAGCACAGGCATGCCCAACTGCTCAAGCGGAGCGCCGAGATCGTTCGCCATGTACGACTTCAGGATGACGAGGTCGGGATCCGTGCCGGCGATTTCCTCTGGGCCGACATTTTTCTGCAGGATCGTCTTGTCGGCCAAATCCGGATCGACGAGTTCGGCGAAGGCCGCGGCCGAATCCCTGCCGATCTCGACACCGGTGAGCCGGTCACTGCCGCCGGGGAAGAGGTACACGGCATCGAAGATCATGAATGCGGCGCGCCCGGCGACCGTGACACGGTCCGGCACGTCGGGCAGGGTCACTATTCGGTCGAGTGCGTCGACCACGACGATCTCAGAATCGGCCCGGTCGACTGCATCGTCGGCGCAGGCGGACGCTGTCACGACGAGCGTGATGGCGAGTGCACCGGCTGCGAGATGTCGGCGTAGGAATCGCTTGGATTGCATCATGCGTCCTGGTTACCCGGGGCGGCCAAGCCAGCCGCCCGCATCGAAGACCCCGTTCATGAGCGCACCGAGATGGAAGGTACTCTCGATGAGAGTATAGGCGTCGATCGATTCGCCCCGGCGGTCGCTGAAACCGCAGAGCGGGGAGGTATCCTCCAACGAGATATCCTGTGAAGCCGATACATCTGTCGCAAACCGAATACGTCGTGCTCGGTCTCCTTGCCGAAGGACCGACTCACGGCTTCGCCATAGCAAAGCACCTTGAGGCCGGCGGACCCGTGGGCCAGATACTCGCCGTTCGACAGCCCCTCGTCTACCGGGCGCTGAGCCGGCTCGTCGAAGCCCGACTCGCCGAGCCGGTGGCCGTCGAGCCGGGAGATGCCGGACCGCAACGGGTAATTCACCGCGTCACCTCAAGCGGCAGACAACAGCTCGCAGATTGGCTGTCGCGACCGGTGGAACACGTCCGAGACCTTCGCATCGAGTTCCTCCTCAAGCTCGTGCTCCTCCACCGATCCGGCGCCTCACCTCTCGCACTGGTACAGAAGCAGCGGGCAGTTCTTCGCGAGACGCTGACTGCGCTCGAGAATCTCTCCGGCGAGACCACAGGCCCCGTCGATCTCTGGCGGAAGCACAATGCCGCGGCGGCCGCCGCCTACCTAGCCGATCTGGAGAACCGGTACCGCCAAACCTAAGCCGCACCCCGGCCGGGTGGGCGACCTTGACCACGACGAGGCCTACCAAAACGTGAGGGTCCCAGCCACTGCCGCGGTGCGGTCAACGTGGAAACGACCCTGCGCCGCCGGGATCTCGATGGACGAACAACCGATGCCGCTGCACGTCATCAGGACCCGAGGGAAAGCCGACACGGCAGCGCACGAGTCCTTCGCATGCTACGAGATCCACTGATCGCGTGTGCTTGCCGACCGACTCGGGTGCAGTAACGGCATCGAGGGTGTTTATCGGCGCCGCCAGAAAGGTTGCACCCGTCGTGACCCCGAGGCGACGCTGTCTGATGATCTGGTGAAACGCCGGTTCCACCCGTCGGGTCCGGATCGGTTCTGGGTCGCCGACATCACCGAACATTCCACCAAAGAAAGCAAGATCTACTGTGCGGTCGTTGTCGATGCCTGGTCCAGGAGAGTGTTGGCTGGTCCGTTGCTGATCATCTCTGTTCCGAGCTCGTGTGACGCTTTGGACATGACGATCTTCAGATACCGACCCGAACAAGGCGCCGGACTGATTCATCATGCCGATCACAGCATCCAATACACCTCGTGGACGTTCGGGCAACGACTCCGGAAAGCCGGACTGCTCGGATCGATGGGCACCGTCGGAGTCGCTTTGGATAACGCCATGGCCGAATCGTTCTGCGGCACGCTGCAACTCGAACTCTTGGACCGGCGCACCTGGGAAACTCGACGAGAGCTAGCCCAAGCCATCTTCGAATACATCGAAGTGTTCTACAGCCCTGACAGGAGACGATGGCGAATCATGGATCTGGTGGCTATAAGACCTCGACCACGAACCGCTCTGGAGGTACAGGTGTCGCGGCGCTGGGATCCGGTGACGTTCGGCTTCGACGATGGCGGGAGCCCAGCGTGGTTAGAGTTGGCTGATGCCTGAGATCCCTGCTCCGCTCAACATGGACGATAGGAAAGCAGCCAGCGACTTCCACTACCTGCTCGACACCTTTCGGGATGTGTTGGTTGACCTCGGGGAAGCAGAGATCGCCGCGGCGCTGCCATGGGGCGATCGCCACAACTCCGCGGCCGAACCGGACGATCCGGACCGACTCACTCAAGCGCTGTCGATCGCATTCCGGCTGGCGACGCTCTCAGAAGAGAACGCCGCCGCCCAGTACCGCAGGAGTCGCGAGTCTGCCGACGGCCCAACGGCGATCTCGGGCTCCTGGGGGCGGATCCTGTCGGATCTCCGGGAGGCAGGCCACAACCCCACCGCGATCGCGGCACTGCTGGGCAGGATCACCGTCGAGCCGGTGCTTACCGCCCACCCCACCGAGGCCAAGCGAGCCACGGTCCTGGAGCAGCATCGCGAGCTCTACCTGCTGCTCGTGTCCCGTGAGAGTCAGATGTGGACACCGCACGAGCAGGCCGAGATCGACGCTGATCTTCGGGCGATATTGGAACGGCTGTGGAGGACGGGTGAGATCTTCCTGGAGCGGCCCGAAGTCGCCGACGAGTTCCGGAACGTCGCCCATTATCTGGTTCGGATCTTCCCGCAGGTGGTGCCCCGCCTCGACAGCAGGCTCCGCACGGCGTGGGTTGCGGCAGGATTCGACACCGACCTGCTGGACGGTGCAGCGCTGCCCCAGCTGCGCTTCGGTACCTGGGTCGGAGGGGACCGGGACGGAAATCCTTTCGTCACTGCCGACGTGACCGAGCGCTCATTGCGCTCACTGCGCGAGCGAGCGGTAGCACTGCTCGACGGCGAACTCGTGGGGCTCGCCAGCCATCTCAGCCTGTCCGACCTCATCGATCCTGCGCCGAGCGAACTCACCGCATGGATCGACACCAGGGCCACCACACTCGGCCCCGTCGGTGCGCACTGCGTGGCGAGGAACCCCGACGAGCCGTGGCGCCAGGCGATCAACCTCGTCCGGGCATGCCTACCTGGCGGGGTGGTGGACGACGAAACCGACGCTTCGAACGGGGGATATCGCGACGCTACGGAATTGGTGGACGATCTCCGGCTGGTGAGTCGGCTGCTGGAAGAGATCGGCGCAGGGCGATTAGCACACCACGATGTGGAACCGGTGATTCGCTTGGCCGAGACGTTCGGGTTCTACCTGGCGGTCCTCGACATCCGTCAGAACAGCAGGTTCCACGACCTCGCCGTCGCCCAACTCCTCACTGCCGCCGGGGTGTCGGGTGGTGAGACCTTCCCCGAGTGGGGAGAGCCCGAGCGGCTCGCACTGTTGGACCGTGAGCTCTCCTCGCCACGCCCGCTCACCGCCGCCGGTGTCGCCATCGGACCGGAAGCCGACGCCGTCCTGAGCGCGTATCGGGTGCTTCGCGACGAAATCCTGACCAACGGCTCAGCCGGTATCGGCAGCCTCATCGTATCGATGACCCGCAGTGTGTCGGATCTGCTCGTCGTCTACCTGCTGGCAAAGGAAGCCGG
>RCNE010001768.1_pt1 | contig 11700 bp, 10 predicted proteins | sample 2041361 | NCBI WGS metagenome assembly RCNE01 (sample SAMN09708229, study PRJNA481090) | Marine sediment metagenome, whole genome shotgun sequencing project.
TGGCTCGCCCTCGACGCCCGCACCATCAAACTCGACCAACGCACCCTCTCGGCGCTCTATCACGCCAACCTCCGAGCAGAGATGACCCGCCGGCTCGGCGTCCGCTGGCAGCCACCCGAGCACGGCATTGCAGAGATCGCCGACATCGACCCAGACGTTCTCGCCGAGTTCTCCCAACGCACCAACGACGTGGTTCACCGCCTCGATGAGAAGCTCAGCCGGTTTCGTACGGATCTGGAGCGAGATCCGACCGCCAACGAGCGATGGAAGCTGGAGCGGGAGGCAGTAGTCGATAGCCGACCCTGCAAGCCTCACGGTCACACATCGGCCGAGTTGCGCCAAGAATGGCAGGAGAGAATCCGGACGTTGGGTCGCGACCCGGAACGGCTCGTCAGGAACATGGTCGGCCGCCAACGCGGCCACGGAGGAATCGACTCCGCAACAGCGGCGCTACTCGTCGAAGAGGGCCTTGGCTCGCTGGGTGAGCGCCAATCAACGTGGCGGCCAGCCGAGCTGGTCCGAGAACTGGCCGCAGCCACACCCACCACGGTCACCGTCGACTCCGAGCAGCTGACCGACTACCTGCAGCGACTCGCCGACCACACAGCCGCCACGCGCTGCGTCGACATCTCCCGAGCCGTCCCCGCTGGTGTGTCCCTTCGACGCGACGGAAGGCCGATCAGCGAAGCCGCTGTGGACCGGGCGCTCACCACCCAGGCCATCCTCGACGAAGAGGAACATCTGATCGCCTGGGCCGAGCGTCGCCGGTCACACGAGTCCGTTGCCATCCGGGTGTGGGCCACCGGCGAGGAGCTCACCCTTGCACAGGGAGAGGCGGCGACCGCAGTCGCCGACCACGGAGCCTTGGAGCTGATCGTCGGTCCGGCCGGTACCGGCAAGACCACGACACTCGGCTCCGCCGTCGCCGACCTGAAAAGCCAAGGACGCCCGGCATTCGGAGTTGCACCGACCGCGGCTGCAGCCGAAGTGTTGGCGACCGAGACAGGCCTGGCCGCCGACACCATGGACAAGCTGCTCACCGAGCATCACCATCCGACGCGGCCACCCGGCACCGCCTACGACCTGGCAGCCGGGACCACCGTCATCGTCGACGAAGCCGGCACCGCCGCCACACCCAAACTCGCCGATCTGGCCCGACTCGCCGACCGCCAGGATTGGCGGATCGTCCTGGTAGGGGACCCCCGCCAGTTCTCAGCAGTGGGACGGGGCGGCATGTTCGCCCACCTCGTCGACAGCTACGGCGGCATCGAACTCGACCAGGTCCACCGCTTCCGCCACCACTGGGAACGCAAAGCCAGCCTCCGTCTTCGCACCGGCGACCCGGGCGTCCTCGCCGAATACGACCGGAGAGGCAGACTCCACGACGGCACCCGCGACCAGATGGAAGCCGAAGCCATCAACGCCTGGGAACAGGCACGGCGCCGAGGCGAATCCGTGGCGCTGATGGCCAACACCACCGCCACCGTCACCCGGCTCAACCGACTCGCCCAACACACCCGGCTCAGGACGGGGGAACTCGACGCCACGGCATCCCGCCTGCGAGCCGGAGATGGGTGGATGCTGGTTGGGGACGACGTGGTCACCCGCCGCAACGCCCGGACCCTCCGCACCGACCGAGGCTTGATGGTCAAGAACCGCGACCACTGGACCATCGAAACGATCCACCCCGATCACAGCGCCACCCTCACCGGCCGCACCGGCACAATCCAACTCCCAACCGAGTACATAGCCGAGGAGCTCGAACTCGGCTACGCCCAGACCAGCCACGCCACCCAAGGCCGCACCGTCGACACCGCCCTCCTCCTGATGGACACACCCACCGACAGCCGCGGCGTATACACCCCAATGACCCGAGGACGAGAAGGCAACCACGCCTACGTCGTCACCGATGACAACCGGACCGCCGTCGATGTACTCACCCAGGCCATCGGCCGTGATTGGATCGACCAGCCCGCGGTCGCCCGGAGAACCGAGCTCGACCCCCACCACGACCGGCAACTCCCCGACCCTGGCGACGGGGACGAGTACGCCAGAGTCGAACGCCTCGTCCGCCGGCGTATCGAAGAACGGGCACGCGCCAGAGAGACGGAGCGCACGACAGGGCGCGACCGGGGCCTGACCATCGGCTGAGAGTCCGCCTTCGGGTTCTCCCGGCGCGTGGTGTTATCGAGCTGAGACCGCCAGAGGAACGGCCTCCATCGTGACGAACAGCAGGACAAACAGGAGCTCCATGGCCGAGACGAACGAGCAGATCAACAACCACGCCCGGTTCATCTGGTCGGTGGCCGAGCTACTTCGCGGCGACTCCACCTTCGGCAATGGACGTTTCTTCGGAACCTGTGACGGAGGTATTGGAACCGGAAAGGTAGTTCGTCCACGCCGTGTGGTCGGCATGCCATGATTGGCGGGTGCATAGGTTCTCCGACGTGGATCACTAGTGCTGTGACCACCAACCGAACGAACGTTAGCGTGTGCTTCCCCCCAGATCGTGGAGGGTGCGGGAGCCGCTTTCGGGCTGGTGCTGTTGCTCTCCGCCCTGAATCCGAAGAACCTGCTGCTAGCCGCTGCGGCCGGAGCCGTCATCGGATCTGCCGATCTCAGCATGGGAGACAGCGCTGTGGCGATAGCAGTATTCACCGTCGTTGCGTCACTAACGATTGCCATCCCGGTGCTCGGCTATCTCATCGCGGGCGAACGTCTTCAACCGACGCTCGACAGCACCAAGGATTGGCTCATCGGAAACAACGCCGCTGTGATGTCCGTCCTGTTCATGGTGTTCGGTGTGATCCCGGTCGGGGATGCGATCGAGATTCTCTTCTAGGGTTTGTGCCGAGGATCGATACGCGAATCCTTCACCATGGCCGAACTCGCTCGCGATGGCCAAATCCGCGCGAGACGATCTCCGGTGAAGTCGGTCCGGTTCACGACACTGGAGTGTCTGCTCCTGACCTCTTCTTGTTGCAGTCCGTTGACTGAAGTGGCCGCAACCACGAACATGAGGAGAGCAAGAGGTTGTGGCGTACTCAAGAGAAGCGTGGTGACGCTGTTGATGGTTGTGGCCCCACTGGTGGCCGTTCCGGGCGCCGCAAGCGGGCACGGCGGGCATGGTTCGCGGGTCAATCTCTATGGGCAAGCATCAGGCTTGCGAAACGACGTCTACTCCGGCGTCAAAGATCTTGATGAGCGACGGTGATCCCGTCGTTCCGGCACTTGGAACGGCCGGGTCGAACCTTCTTGGTAGCCAAACGACAGCCGAAGGCGATAGCAACGAGGGAGATGGACTGATGAGTCAGAAACTTGCAAACGCAACGGCCCTGTATCTCGAAGGCATCCGCGACGGAAATGTGCGGGCCGCCGTCGAGGCCTACACGGGCGACCGGTACACCCAACACAGCACTGGCGTCCGAGACGGTGTCGAAGGGTTCGTCGAATTCTTCGAGCCGTTCGTTGGACACAACCCGGCACGTGATATCCAGGTGGTGCGGTCGATCGTTGACGGCGGCTTCGTGTTCGTTCATGTCTACCAAGACATCAACAACGGTGAGGCCAAGTGGGTCACGACCGACTTGTTCGACACCGACGACAACGACAAGATCGTCGAGCACTGGGACGTGATCGCCGCCTTCAGCGACGAGCCCTCGGTGAACGGTCACACCCAGGTGGATGGCCCGACGGAGATCGTCGACGAGGACAAGACCGAACAGAACAAGGCGCTTGTTGCGGCGTTCGTCGACGACGTGCTCATCAACCACAGGGCAGAGCGAATCATCGACTACGTTTCGGCCGACCGGTACATCCAGCACAACCCGCTGGTGCTCGACGGCATCGAGGCGTTCCAGGAGTTCATGGCAGGCCCCGGCGAGGAAATGGCCTACCGCAACGTGTTCAAGATCATCGGCCAGGGCGACTTGGTCATGATCTACAGCCACGTCCTCTTCGTCCAAGAGCTCGCCGTGTTCGACCTGCTGAGGATCGAGGACGGCATGATCGTCGAGCACTGGGACAACATGGAGCCCATCCCCGAGGGTCCCCAGCCCAATAGCGGCAAGTTCTAGATGTACCCGGCTAGGACGTGATGTCCCTTCTGTTGAATGCCACCAATGCGGCCACGAGCAGGACTAGGACGAAGCCAGTGGCGAGAGCCATCGCCGTTCCGTATGCCACCGCGGTGGTCCCACCTGCAGCGACTGCGTTGAGGACGGATCCCGGAAGGTACGTCGTCGCGGTTTCGGCGATCAATCCGAGCAGCCCCTCGAATACCATCATGTATCCGATGCCGCCAGCGATCGCAACGATCGCCGATCGGCTGACGGTCGCAACGGTGAAGCCAATCACTCCCCATGCGAGAGTAGAGAGCGTGAAATTCAACCACGCACTCAGAACGGTCCCGGCAGCGCCAGCGGACCAGGCGGCAGTTGAGACTCCAGCCGGTCCGGCAAGGGCGAACGCCAGAGCGACGGTGACCGCCGTCGCGATCCCTGTGGCGACTACCGTGAACAGACTCAGGCTCGCGAGTTTCCCAAACAGCAGTCGCCAGCGGCGAGGCTCGGCTTGCACCATGATGCGCACCCAGCCCGTCGAGTAGTCGGACGAGACTGCAGCAGCCCACAGCGACAAGGCGACAATCCCGATGAGGTTGCCGGCCATCGATAGGCCGGCGACGATCCCGGTGGCGGACTCGAGGTCGACGGTTACGCTCGGACCCATTCCGGCGTCACCGGCCAGGAACGTCACCAGGGTTCCCATCAGTGAGAAGAGCACCACGAGGGCAAGTCCAACACCGGTGAACGATTTGCGGGTGAGTCTTCTGGCCTCCGATCGAATGGCGCCGACGAGCGTGCGCTTCGGCGGTGATGCCGGAGCGACCCGCTCGTGGGCAATGGGTTCGGTGTCATCTAGGAGTGTTGTCATGTTGAGTCCTTCCTCTTTGGCTGGTCGTTCGTGGAGCGCGGTTCTGTAGCTCACGCGGCCACCTCATTGACACCGAGAGTGTCCGTGCTGTCCTCTGTCATTCGGAGGAAGACGTCTTCGAGTGTCTCCGAACGAGGCACGAGACGGCGCAGCACGATCCCTTGATCGATGGCCGCCCGGTTCAGGTCGGCAGACCTGGTCGGATCCACGAGCACGCGTACACCTCCGTTCTCAGGCTCCACATCGAGGCCCATCGAGCGGTAGGTCGCGGCCAGGGGTTCGATGTCTGCCGGGCTCTCGGGTTCGACATCCACGAAGCGCTGCTCCTGTTCGAGGAGTTCGTTCAGTGGTCCGGAGAACAGGAGTTTCCCGTAACGGATCATGACGAGATAGTCCGCGGTCGCCTCGATCTCGCTCAGGAGATGGCTCGAGACGACCACCGTGCGCCCGTCGTCGGCGAGCCGGCGGAAGAGGCTCCTGACCTCGACGATGCCAGCAGGGTCCAGACCGTTGGTCGGCTCGTCGAGGAGCAGCAACTCGGGGTCGGGGAGAAGTGCGATCGCTATGCCGAGGCGCTGCTTCATTCCGAGCGAGTAGTCCGCGACGTTGTCACCGGACCGCCCGGCGAGGCCGACGATGTCGAGCACTTCGTCGACTCGATCCATTGGAACGCCGCGGAGCAGCGCCATGGATTCGACATTGGCGCGACCGGAAATGTTCAGAACGAGGGCCGGGTTCTCGACCAGCGCACCGACCCGGTCTGCGTAGCGGTTGGGATGACTGATCGACGAACCGAACACTTCGGCTTCTCCCTCACTTGGCTCGATGAGGCCGAGCAGCATCCTGATCGTTGTCGACTTCCCTGAGCCGTTGGGACCGACGAAGCCGATGACTCCGCCAGCCGGCAGCTCGAGGTCGAGGTCGTCGACAGCGACGAGGTCACCGAAGCGTCGGGTGAGGCCTCTGGTGGTGATCGCCATTCCGTTTCCGTTCGTGGTCATAGTGTCTCCTGTCATTCACAGATCTGGTCTTGTGCAATCGCGAATCTTGTGATACGTTTTGTCTCATACTGATACTGAGACACTCTGTCTTGTTTGTCAAGAGCTGGAGCATGAGAAGTGGCTAAGAGCAAAAAGCACACGGATCCCCGCATCGAGCGCACGAGAGCACGCGTCCTGACAGCGGCTCGGGATCTCCTGCGAGAGGGTGGCCCCACGGCCGTCACCTACTCGGAGCTCGCAGCGCGGTCAGGGGTCGGTCGGGCGACCCTCTATCGCCACTGGCCCGACTTGAACTTGCTCTGGTCCGACCTCGTCTCCGAATTCGGGAGGCGAATGAAACTCGACCTGACCGGCGATCTCCGGGCCGATCTGATGCGAGCACTTGAGTCCATGGCCGCCGGCCTCGCATCGGCCGAACGACGAATGGGCATGATCGACATGATGCAACGAGCGCAGTGGGACAAAGAGACGCGCCGCCTCGCCCGTATGACGCGGGCGCATACACCAGTGAGACAAGCGCTTGCACACGGACTCACCACCGGGACGCTCCCCGACTCACTCAATCTCGACCTCGCGACCGCACTCCTAAGCGGACCACTTCTCCACCACGTATTCGTCAACGGGGGAGTCGTCGACAGTACCTTCATCGCCGACGTGGTCGAGGCGTTCCTCGCCACCAACACGGATCCCACCGCGCTCTAACCGCCCGTCGATCCCTGCCCGACGCTCCAGTCTCTCGCCAATCTCATCGATAGACCTTCCGATACGTGAGGGCGTTCGTCAGCCGCCCCTCTCTTCAACCCGGGAACCGACAAGCCACATCAGCGGGCACGAGCACTCGCCACCGACCAGACACAACCCGGAAACCCGGACCCCCGATCGCGACAGATCAGAAACGCCAACGCGAAGAGCCCTTGAACCCGGGCGACACACCTCAGGTGAACACGGCGACCACAGCGCTCACAATCGCGGCGTAGAGAACCGCAAATACCACGAACGCTCCGTGGTTCGTTCTGGGATTCTCGGAGGTTCTGGTCTTGCCGCGGTTTGGCGGAGTCAGATTGATTGACTCGTATGCAACATTCGGAGTGGTGTGGTGGACACCTCCATCTTCGGAGGTCCTCCGATGGGTCGCCGGCAATCACAGCACTACCAAGAACGTCCCGATGCGGAATTGACGGCGGCCATGAGAAACTCCCTATAGGCGGCCGGTAGTTCTCCCCGCGAACGGTCACCGGAAGTCCCCGCGTATGGCCGTCGGTTCTCCCCGCGTGTGTTGGGGGCCGCGGGAAGGTTGTTGGAGTTCGGGTTCCTCGGCGGCTGTCATTGATGCCTGTGACGGGTATCGATGGCTGCGAGGAGGAACCGGATCCATGTTGGTTGAGGAGAAGACTATGGAAGTGTTGGAGGTCTACGATTTGACGAAGTCGTTTCGTTCGACTGCGGCGTTGTGTGGGGTGGATCATCACACGGCCCGCCGCTATTGAAACGGCGACGCCCCAGAGCGCTGGGACTGCTCTCGTGGAGACCTAACGACTCGGGTATGCCGGCGGCGCGCGTGATTCGGACTAGCTCGCTGTGGTCCGGGCGTTGGCCCAGAATTCTCGGAGGGTGATCATCGCCTGGTCGAGGCTGGCTTCAGCGAGCGCGAGTTCGGTAGCAAGTGGGGGAAAGTCCTCGTTCCAGAAGAGCGGCGGATCGGGCAACTCCTCCGGAACGGGGTGAGTACCGCGAACCGAGAACACATGTTGGGTCGCGCGAATCGCTCTTGTTGGATCGAGCCCACCGCTGATGAACGCGACCATGTCGGCCAGGTCCTTGACTCTGGTGTTGTCTCGATCGTCCCATGGTCGGGTCATGGCGTGAAGTTTCTCGGCGAACTGCTGGGCAACGTCGGCTGCCTCGATCTCGAAGTCCTCGAAGCCGGCGAAAGACAGCAGGGAGGTCACAGGCAGCGTCTCGGTGCCTGTCAGCTCATCGGTTCTTGCGACAACGTCGACTCGAACCGTGGCGAAGTTCCTTCCCGCCATACCGGCAGAGATGCTGAAGCGCCATCCGGGTCGGCCTGCTTGGTCCGGCTCGAGAGCGGTGGGTTCCGACACTTCGAACAGGAAGCCGTCGCCGGTCAGATCGGTCGACAGGGCGGCGACGAGGCGTTCGTGAGCTTCGCTTGCCGTTTCTGTATCAGTGCGGAGGTTGAGGTCGAGATCCTTGGTCATCCGAGCTGAATCACCGATGCGAAGCTCGACCGCCATGCCACCCTTGACCACCCACATCCCCGGCTGATTCGCGGTCAGGCGGATCAGGATTCGTTCGAACACCACTCGACGGCGTAGACGATTGAGGTCAGTGCCTTCTTCTCGAGCCTGATTGAGAAGCCGCTGCTCAAGAGCCTGTCGGAAGGCGCCGAGAGACTCGTAGCTCACAGCGCACCGGCCTCGCGGAGAGCTCGTTCCATCCGAAGCGCCTCCCGATGTCCTCGGCGTTCGGCCTCCCGCCTCAGCTGCTGCGGAGCAGTGTGAGGGGCCAGCTTGGAGACGTTCTTCACCACCTCGGCGAGTTGCTCCAGGCTGAGATCGCTCGCCGCGGCATCAACGGCGGTTCGAAATGGGGTAGTGATCCGATAGCCCTCACGCTCCCACGCGTCGCCTTCGGCAAGTTCAGCATGGTGGAGCACAACCCCCTTTGCCTTGGCGCGGAAACCGGGCGGGAGGGTGAGGTGCACCCGGCTGGGATTGACATCTCCCAGGTCGTGGACCGAGATAGCGGTGTCGTGGGAGACCACCCCGAGCCCTCGGCTCCATAGCGTCCATCTGACAAGGTCGTCGTGGTCACCCACCGGCCACTCGGGGAGACGGTAGATACCCCGGGCGACGCGCTGCCAGTTGCCCTTCTGGGTGTGGTAGCTCTGGACCGGGTAGGAGTATCCGAGGTCAAGAGCCTGGGCAGCGGTGAAGTACCCGCTCTGGGTGGCGGCCAGACGGCGGAGCTTGTGCTGGAGATCGCGGCGATCGGTCGGCATGGGGATCCGATTGAAGGTTGGTGTTCCAGTATTGCACGAACCTTCAACTTATTTGAAGGATTCTGCGCCAACTGGCGGACCCAAGCCAACTCAACCGCCCGTTTGGTGGCGACCGAGGGTCGCCACCGAGCATAGTTAGGAACGACCCGATCGAGCCTGGACTTCTAACGGATCTTCTAACGGATGGGCCGGCATGAGGGGTTATCCACAGGCACCAGCCGTCATGCCGATTCCGCGAAACCCCAGGTAGCGGGCACTATTGAGCAACAACGAGAGCTGGCGAGTGACCCCGGCAAGCAACTCATAACCCGAAGGTCGCAGGTTCAAATCCTGCCCCCGCTACGAAGAAAACCCTTGGGACTCCCACATATCCCGAGGGTTTTCTCGCGTCGACTCTGTCCAATTCGGCGATCTTCTAACGGATCTTCTAACGGGTTCTAACGGATGACGAGTCAGCGCTCTCCAAACGAGGACGCTCAGAAGGGGCTTCGTCCGGTCCCTATTCGCCCGGGACCACCGAGTCGGCAAAGTATTTGTCCTTCATCTCTGGTGCCTCCATCAGCTCCAAAGTGTGTCGGGTCTGACTCCGCCTTCGAAGAAGGCCCCGGTCTTCCTGCGAAGGGAAGCCGGGGCCCGTCAACTGAGCGGGGTCTTGACCGCCACTTGGAATGCATCGGCTCAGGGCGCGATGTGCTACAGAGGAACATCTTTGTCAGTTGGCATTCCCGAACACTATCTCCCTTTCACGAACTCAATAGAGAGCGAGTAGGGCAGTATCGAGGCGACGCGATGCGAAATTGGCTGCCGGATGCTTCGGCCAACCCCGAGATGAGGGGGGAGTGATTCCTGGACTGATCGATCAAGACAGTGAGCCGGATTCCCCGAACACGATCTCGCCGAACGTCGCGGCGGCGTCGGCTTGCATGCCGGGGAGGACGTGTTGGTAGACCTGCATGGTGAAGGCGACGCTGGAGTGGCCGAGGCGCTCGCTGACGACTTTGACGGGTACGCCTTCCTTGAGGAGGAGTGTGGCGTGGGTGTGCCTGAGGTCGTGGAGCCTGATCCTCGGCAGGTCCATCTTGGCGAGTAGCCGCTCGAAAGTCTGGGAGAAGTAGTCGGGGTGGAGGGGATCGCCGTCAGGGCGGGCGAACACGAATCCCGAGTCGTCCGTCCGGACGCCGGTTTGCATGTAGGCCTCAAGTTGCTGCTTGCGCCACGACCGCAAGACGGCGACGGTGCGTTCGTCGAGATCGATGGTTCGAAGACTGTGGGCGCTCTTCACGTCCGAGACGACCATCCGGTAGTCGGGTGCCGTCACGGTCTGGGCCACCGAGAGTCGGGCATTGTCGAAGTCGATGACCCTCCAGGTGAGACCGAGCAGCTCGCCCCGCCGCATCCCGGTGTTGGCCTTGACGTAGAACGCAGCGTAGAGGTCGTGCCCCTCGACCAGCTTCAAGAAGCCTCGTAGCTCGTCGGCGTTCCAGACCTTCATCTTCGGGCGGGCGTGGGTGGAGATCTTCGGTGGGTCGGCGAGGTCGGCGACGTTGCGAGCTACTGACCCCTTGCGGTGTGCGTCGGCGAGCGCCTTGTGGATCACGGCATGCACCAGCCGCACGGTCTTCGGCTCAAGAGCGCCACCGCCCTTGTTCCGTCTTCCGTTGCTGAGGAGCTGGGCGTAGAGGTTGTCGAGGTCCTCCGGGGTAAGGCGCTGAATCGGGATGGCGCCGATGTAGGGAACGACGTGGAGTCTGATGTTCCGCTGATATGACGAGAAGGTCGACGCTGCAAGGGGCTGCTTCTGGGTCGGTAGCCAACGCTCGAGGTATTCGCCGAGGGTGATCCTCTCCGGTGGCCGGTATTCGCCGTCGTGATGTCGCTTGACCAACTCAACAACGAGGCGTTCGGCTTCTTTGCGGGTCGAGCCGGCGGCATGCCAACGGTGTCTTCCTTTGCCTGTCCCCGGGTCAATGCCTTCGTAGATGACCGCGTAGTAGCGGTTGCCCTTCTTGGTGATGTGGCCTCTCATCTCTCTTCCTCCTCTGGTGGCCGATGCTGGCTTGTTCCGTCTGATGTCACCTCGTCCACAGATGGCGGAACTGCCGGGGCGTGCCCGTCGGGGTAGGTGAAGTCTTCGTCGCCGGTGTGTTCGGCGATGAATCCTCGGATGCCGACTTGGCGGAGGTGGTCGACCATCCGGCCGAGTTCGTCTACGGCGTTGTCGAGCGAGTCGGCGTGTTCGTCGAGGAGGGCGAGGAGTAGTTCTTTGCGGCGCTCGCGGTAGCTCCATTGCTTTGCTGCGGCGGGGATGCCGGTGATCTTCTCTACGGTTTCTTCGGCGGTGGTGGGGTCGGTGACGCCGATCTGACGGAGCCGTTCGTAGAGCGGTTCAAGCTGGTGGGGTTGTCCAAGCAACACGGCGTACAGCTCGTCGACGGGACGGGTGGTGGATCGCATGACCCGGTGATCACCAGGTGGGGGGAGGAGGAACCAGAGCATGGGCAGGTCGAAGGTCATGGCGAAGATCAGCAGCTCGTGAGCGTCGAATTCGCGCCGCCGTTCCCCGTCCCACGCTCGCTCGATGGAAGAGACGCCGGCTTGAGTGAGCCGCTGTCCGAGATAGGGCTCGAGCCGGTCGGCGAGCTCTTCTTGGGTCCAGCCACGCATTTGACGGGCCTCTCGAACGTTGTAGGCGACGACCTGGTTGAGGTCGATGTCCTCGGGCGGGACCGGATTGGGATTCTTAGT
>RCNE010001769.1_pt1 | contig 11695 bp, 10 predicted proteins | sample 2041361 | NCBI WGS metagenome assembly RCNE01 (sample SAMN09708229, study PRJNA481090) | Marine sediment metagenome, whole genome shotgun sequencing project.
GTCAGATTCGCCGACAACAACCATTGCGTTTGACCCTGTGAAACCAGTCAGCCACCGGATGTCCGGCAAGTGAACCAGTAAGACATCCGTGCAATTGTGTTGCTCTAACAGCGAGCGAACGACCTCCACTCGGCTCTTGGCGGAGATCATTCCCATGGTGTTAGATCGTGCGCGAATTATAATTCGGAGACTCTTTGGTGATGGCCACGTCATGCGGATGGCTTTCTCGCACGCCCGAACCAGTCACTCTTACAAATTGAGCCTTCTCAAACAGCTGGTCAACGGTCTCACACCCGGTATAGCCCATCGCTGCGCGGAGGCCTCCAATAATCTGGTACATGACCTCGCCAAGAGTGCCGCCGTACGGGACACGGCCCTCGATGCCTTCGGGGACGAGTTTCTTGATGTCATCTTCGGCATCCTGAAAGTAGCGATCAGAGCTTCCATCTTTCATTGCGCCAAGAGAACCCATTCCACGATATGATTTGAACTTTCGGCCTTCGTACAGAATCGTCTCACCAGGACTTTCTTCAACTCTCGCAAACATTCCTCCAACCATTACGCTGTTGGCTCCTGCTGCGAGGGCTTTCGGAACATCTCCGGTTTGTTTGATGCCGCCATCCGCAATAATTGGGATTCCTCGCTCGCGTGCGACACTGGCACAATCAAGGATTGCGGTGAGTTGTGGCACGCCGACTCCGGCCACGACCCGAGTTGTACAAATGGAGCCCGGACCAATGCCCACTTTGACGGCATCCGCACCCGCATCGATCAAGGCGATAGTCGCGTCGGCAGTCGCGACGTTTCCGGCAATCACATCGAGGTCAGGAAAAGTAGTTTTGACTTCAGTGACTGATCGGATGACCGCAGCGGAATGACCATGGGCCGTATCGACAATAACAAAGTCTGCACTTGCCGCTACAAGTGCGGAGACGCGTTCAAGAAGCTCAGCAGTTACGCCAACGGCGGCACCCACACGAAGACGACCGTGTTCGTCCTTGCACGCCAGCGGGAATTGGCGCTTTTTCTGAATGTCCTTGAAGGTGATTAATCCACTGAGATTGCCGTCCTCATCGACGACCGGCAATTTTTCGATTTTGTGCTGTTGCAGCAGCTCTTCAGCTTGTTCTAGTGTCGTTCCGATCGGGGCAGTTATCAGACGATCCTTCGTCATGATCGAAGAAAGCGGGACTCCTAGGTCTAGCTGAAATCGAAGATCCCGATTCGTAACTATCCCCACGAGTTTCCGACCACTTGTCACGGGAATTCCTCCGATGGAATTCTGAGACATCATGCGCCGCGCGTCCGAGACAGTCGCATCCGCTGGCAACGTGAGTGGGTCACGGATCATCCCGCTCTCACTTCGCTTGACTCGACGCACCTCGTCGGCTTGGCGTTCGATGCTCATGTTCTTGTGCAGAACGCCAACTCCGCCTTCGCGGGCTATGGCAATCGCCAGCGTCGATTCGGTCACAGTGTCCATGGCTGCCGACAGCAACGGGATGTTCAACCGAATTGATCGAGTGAGATTCGTTGACGTATCTACCTCGCGGGGCATGACGGATGACGCTCCAGGGATAAGGAGAACGTCGTCATAGGTAAGCCCCTCACCCCTGATCTTGTCGAAAAGGCTGTGGTGCATGATCATCTATTGGAATGAGTAGTGAATCGTACGGTTATAGCAATACGTTATAACATTGCGGCGCTTTACAGGTCACGTTTGGCCCTTTAAGCCAACGCCGCGCCGCAACCGAGCAACCTCCTTCTTGGAAAGATTCCGCCACTTGCCTTTGCGTATTCCTTTGCAATCTAGTCCTGCGTACTGAACACGCTCAAGGGACTTAACTTCAAATCCGAGTGCCTCGATCATTCGGCGCACCTGACGGTTTCTGCCTTCGTGTATTTGTATCAAAATATTCGTCGGGTCGCTATCCGCGTAGGCGGCATACTCCGGTTTTGCGAGGCCGTCTTCGAGCATGACACCTTCCCTGAGTTGCTCAAGTTTAGCAAGGGGCAGCGCTTGGTTCAGACCAGCAACGTATAGTTTCTGCACCTCGTAGCTCGGATGCATGAGCCGGTTCGCCAAATCGCCATCGTTCGTCAGTATCAGAGCGCCCGTTGTGTGGCGATCGAGCCGACCAACAGGAAAGAGACCACGCTTTTCACTATCGGGAATCGACAACAAATCGAGAACGGTGCGTCTGCTGCGTTCGTCCGATGTCGTCGTAATCGTGTCCGTCGGTTTGTTGAGTAAGACATACGTGAGGCCCAACGGAGTGATTGACTTTCCGTTGACTACTACCGTGTCGCTGGCCGAAAGTCGAGTTCCCATTTCCGTTACAACGCTGCCGTTCACCACCACAGAACCAGCCGCAATCAGGTCGTCCGCCTTCCTTCGCGAACAAAGGCCGGACTGGGCGATGAAACGGTTTAGGCGTATCCCTTCTACGGATTCAGTGGACTCCGGGCGCGGCTTTTTGTCAAGAACAGGGGGGCGACGCTTGTTAGCTGCCATCGGGGTCAGTATCTGATCCATGTGACAAGTGTGTAGAGCCGGTGTCGGTCTCGGGCGGGGCACCGTCTCCTGACGATGCATCTGCCGTTTCGGACAATACCGATAAGGGCGATGTTATTTGAATTTCAATCGCGCTCTCGTTTGCAACAGTAGCTCCTGACGGACTAATAGAATGTTGTTCGCTGAGTTCGGAATCGTCGGGAAGATCCAGTCCCTGTTTCATCAGTAGGTGTGCCTTTTCCGAACTGAATGACGGGTCGTTCAACAGTTCTTCCATTTCTCGCAACGTTGGGAGATCGTCGAGCGAGGCCAATCCAAACTTGTCCATAAACAGTTCGGTCGAACGATAAAGAAGTGGTTTGCCAACACTCTCACTGCGGCCGCCAATTTCAACAAAACCGAGCTCCATCAGACGCCGAATCGCGTAATCACTATCCACTCCACGGATGTGATCGATTTCCGGCTTTGTCGCCGGTTGTTTATACGCAAGAATCGCAAGGGTCTCAAGTAACGAACGAGAAAGTTTGGTTTCACGGTGCTGGAAATACATCGCCTTCAGATAGGATGCATAAGCGGGATCAGTCGCCATTCGATACCCTTCTCCCCACTCGCGAATGCGAAAAGAGCGCTGGCCGTTTTCGTACACGGAGTTCAACCAATCGACGGCTTCGTCAATCATCTGAGGTGTTGGTCGCTCACCAGTTGTATCATCAATGATGTCGCAGATTCGGCCCGCTGACAGAGACTCTTCAGCACCAAAAATCAGTGCCTCCACAATACCGAGCAGCTCTTTGACGTCGAACGATGACTCGTCAACCAAGGCCTCAGAATTAATCTCCGAATCAGGACGTTCATCCGTTTGGTTGGGATCAGCTTCTTCTTCGTCCTGATTGGGTTCGATAGTTGAGGCCGATTCGCCCGCCTTGTTCGACGGTGGGCGAACTTCATTTTGCTCATCGACAGAAACGGTATCGTCTGCTGGTTTGGCACCGTCGCCGGGAGCGTTCGCCGCCAGGTCATCCCGATTCAGTCCGTCTGGTTGAGACACTTCCATATTCACCTCGTTGCCACTGTTGGGCGTCTCACCGTCACTTGGCTGCGTGACGGATAAGTCAGAAATAGGATCGATGCGATTGGGGTCGCTTGGCTGCATGCTACACTACGGGCTATCTGTTTGGCAATTCCAGGTCTGCGTCGGCCTGATGCTGAATGCGGGATTCGGGTAACATTTCTACGGCAGAGTCCTCGGCAAAGTCTTCATCTGAGTCCTCAGCGTTGGCGGATATTGCCTCCAACTCCGGCGAAGCCATCGGTTCTTCGTTGGCACCGGATATGTCAGCCGACTTGTTTTCGTTCACTGATAACGGCGCATCTGCAGCGACTACATCGCTATAGACTTGATTGATCCGGTCAGTCTTGTGCAGTACAAAGTCGTCAGTTGATCGACTAAATGTTATCTGAATGGCGCCTTGGCGGGCAAGTTCAAGTACAGCCAGAAACGTTGTAATGATGAACGGCTTCGAACGCGTCTGGACCATTTCCACAAACGACTTCGAGCCAACCTCAACAAGAACGGAGCGGACGTAGGCTTGCTGTTCTTCAATCGTATACGCTTCCGTCTCGATGTGGTGCGTGGGCTCCTCGGGGACTTCCGCCAACACTCGGCGAAGCGCACGAATTAGATCGAACACCGTGCCGTCTTTTACGGAATCGGGATCCGGTTCGATATCTTCGCGATCAGCTTCGAATCGTAAACGAGTAAACTCGTTGCCGCGAGCTGCTAGTTTGACTTCGAGCTGTGAGGCAGCTTCTTTGAAGCGGATGTACTCCAGTAGTCGTTCGACTAATTCTGCGCGTGGATCAATTGGTTCACCATCCTCATCAACGTCTTGAGACGGTAGCAGCATCTTGGCCTTGATGCTGATCAGCAACGACGCCAGATAAAGGAAGTCCCCAACACCGTCGAGGTCAATTTTCTCGAGAACCGTTACGTAAGAAAGGAATTCATCGGCGATATTCGATATCGGAATATCATAGATGTCCAACTCGTCCCGCTGGATGAAAAACAGCAGGAGATCAAGTGGGCCTTCGAATTTGTCCAGTCTAACTCGAAACATCGGTAGTTTACTGCGCTTGGTTCTTTTGCTTGAACCAATCGAATGTCAGTTTCAGGCCTTCCTCGATTGAATATTGTGGCCTGAATCCAAGAACCTTTTCGGCAAGCGATCCATCTATAACACTTCGTTGCTGTTCACCGGGACGACCGGGCGCATGCTTTTCAGGCATGGTCGAATTGGCCTCGTCCCTCAGAATCCGAAACAGCTGATTAACACTTGTCTCGATGCCGGTACCCACGTTGTATATCCCCGTCGAGTCAGACTTAAGCGCTGCGAGATTGGCCTGAACAACGTCACGAACAAATGTGTAATCACGCGTTTGTTCGCCATCACCGTAGATCACGGCCTGCTCATTCGCGAGGAGCTTGTTGCAAAATATTGCCACAACGCCTCCTTCACCGTGCGGATTTTGGCGAGGTCCGAATATATTTCCATATCTCAATGAGATGTAATCAAGTCCATACTCCTTCCAGTAGTAGTAGAGATACTTTTCAGTTGTCAATTTTGTGATGCCGTAAGGCGACACGGGATTGAGCGGATGAGTTTCTGACTGCGGCACAAATTCGGGATCTCCATAGATTGCACCACCGGTAGACGAGAAGATTACTTTCTTCAGGCCACTCTTTCGGCCAGCCTCAAGCAGATTCAGGATACCACCAATATTTACATCCGCGTCAAATCGAGGATCCGACACGGAACGGCGGACATCCATCTGTGCCGCGAGATGAACCATGACGTCGTAACCGCCAGACGAAACGACGGCCGCGGCTTCGTCGCTCCTGATATCACACTCGTGCAACGTCGCGGCCGCAGGAATATTTCCCCGAAATCCACCTGACAAGTCATCCATAACATGGATTTCATGACCTGCTTCAATCATCGCGTCTGCGACATGTGAACCGATGAAGCCGGCGCCTCCTGTGACTAGTATTCTCATTGGTGTCAGTTGTTATCGATTGAGTCATCAGGCACAAAAAGAACTTCAGAATAGTCAGCCTTGCCTAATATTCGTTGAGCCGCATCGAGTATTGAATCTGCGGTAATCGATTCGGTAAGTTGCAGCACTTCGTCCATTGAATGGTGTCGCTTGTACAGCAACTCCTGGCGCCCAATCCGCATCATTCTATTGCTCATACTTTCGAGGCCTAGCATGATTGCTCCTTTTACCTGGCTCTTCGCCTGCGCCAATTCCCTCGCGCTGATTTTTGATTGTGTTACCCGGTCGAGCTCCCTTTGAATCAGCGAACGCGATTTGTCAATACGTGACGGATCGGTAGCTGTATACACGCCAAAATCCCCTGAATCTGTAAACATATTCAGGAACGAATAGATACTGTAACAGAATCCATACTGCTCCCTAATCCGCTGGTTTAGTCGGCTCGACATGCCGCCGCCGAGAAGCGTATTCAAAACAATAAGTGAAAGTCTCTCGTCGTCAAATGCGGAAACGGCACGAGTCCCGATCACAAGGTGGGCCTGCTGTGATGCGTTAGGTTCGGTTGTGCGTTTTGGCGTGTACATCGGTGGCTTTGTTCGGCGCCTCCGCCCCGGCTTGCGGTCGAACGATTCGAATGCCTTCTCAACTTCTCGGACAACTTGTTCATGAGTCACGTTTCCAGCGACGGAAATGACCATTCTATCTGCCGTATACTGCCGATTTACAAACGAAACGAGATCGTCTCGATTGAGGCCAGCCACGCTCTGCGGTGTACCAATCACCGGTCTACCCAGGACGTGTTTGCCGTACACGACGCCTTCGAATTGATCGAAGATCAGATCTTCCGGTGAGTCATCATACATCTTCATCTCTTCGATGACGACGTCTTTTTCCTTATCCAGTTCGCGGGTTGGAAAGGACGGACGCAGCACGATATCTGTCACAATATCGATAGCTCGACCAAGGTGTTCATCAAGCCCACGTGCATAGAAACACGTGTATTCTTTTCCTGTGAACGCATTCAGAAAACCGCCGACGGACTCCATCCACTGCGCGACGTGATGGGTCTTCCGCTTTTCGGTACCCTTGAACACCATGTGTTCGATGAAGTGCGAGATCCCGGCCTCCTCCACTCGCTCATCACGACTACCGACAAAGATCCAGGCGCCCACTGAAACGGAACGGACGAACGGAATGGACTCCGTTACGACACGCAGTCCATTAGAAAGCGTGGAGCGCTGAAACGCAATCGCCTCCTCGCGCACCAGTTTTGGCACGGAGGAGGTCGATGTACGCATTCGTTTCAAGTTTTCTGTCACGTTGTGGGGGAATCCCGAGTGGATTAGTTGCGGTTGTTCCCTCTTCGTTCGCCACCGCGACCGCCGCCGCCGCCGCCGCCGCCTCGTCGTTCGCCACCGCGACCGCCGCCAGATGAGCGCGGTTTGCGTTCTGGCTCAACGTATCCTTCCGGCTTTTCGAGAAACGGCTTTCTGGAGAGTCGGAGCTTCCCGTCGTCACGAACTTCCAGCAGTTGAACTTTGACCTTGTCGCCAATCTGCAGATAGTCCTCAACGTTGTCGACGTATCCGTAATCAAGTTCGGATATGTGGAGCAGACCTTCTTTTCCAGGCATGATTTCCACAATGGCACCGAACGGCTGGATGTTACGGACTGTACCCTCGTACGCCTCACCTGCTTCAGGGACGGTTACAATGCCTTTGATGATAGCTAAGGCAGCTGCCGCATCATCACCATTTGTCGCGGCGATGGTTACGAAGCCAAGCCCGTCACGTTCGGCGATTTCGACCACGGTGTTTGTATCTCGCTGGATACCTTGAATGATCTTACCTCCAGGTCCAATAACGGCACCGATGAAGCTAGGATCGATCGAGATCTGTGTTAGTCGAGGTGCATGTGGAGAAAGCGTCCCACGTGGCTCGGAAATCGTGTCGCCCATGATATCCAGGATGTGGAGGCGCCCTTCTTTGGCCTGTTGCATTGCCTTCAACATCAGCTCCCGGGACAATCCCGCAATCTTGATATCCATTTGACAAGCAGTGATCCCATCTCGGGTTCCGGTTACCTTGAAGTCCATGTCTCCGAGGTGATCCTCTGTTCCGAGAATGTCACTCAGGATCGCAGTCCGAGTACCATCCGAAATCATGCCCATTGCGATGCCGGCAACAGGCTTCTTAACCGGCACACCGGCGTCCATTAACGCCATAGAACCCGAACAAACAGAGGCCATCGATGACGAGCCGTTGGATTCCAGTACATCCGAATTGATTCGGATGGTATACGGAAACTCCTCAAGGCTTGGAAGCTGCCCGGCAAGCGCTCGCTCGGCCAAGTAGCCGTGCCCGACTTCTCGACGGCTAGTTCCACGAAGGAATTTCGCTTCGCCGGTACAGAATGGCGGGAAGTTGTAGTGCAAATAGAAGCGCCGATCCTTGGTATCAAAGACCTGGTCAACTGGCTGAACATCTTTGGACGTGCCAAGCGTAATTGAAGCCAGTACCTGGGTCTCGCCCCGTGTAAACACCGAGGAGCCATGGACGCGTGGAAGATAGCTTGTATCGCACCAGATGTTACGCACCTGGTCAAGCGAACGTCCGTCGATGCGCAATCCATCCGCCATGATCATTTCACGCATCACCTCTTTCTCGACGGCGCGAAACGCATCTTTGACCTCACTTGCGCTGAACCCATCCTCCGTGGTCTCGTTCTCACCGATGAGTTGTTCAACGACCTCTTTCTTCAGGTCATCGATTCCGCCGTAAAACGTACCCTTCTCGTAAGGCTTACGAATATGCGCATCGATCTTGGAGGCAAACTGTCCGTGAACAGTCTTGATTAGCTCGTCAGGAGCTACACGCACGGAGTATTCCGCCGTTTCTTTACGACCGAATTTGTCCGCGAGGTCAAGCTGACCCTGGCAAAGTTTCTTAACAGCTTCATGACCAGCGTCGATGCATTCGAGCATCTCTTCTTCCGAGATCTCGTCCATTTCGCCTTCCACCATCACGATGGAGTCAAGCTTGCCCGCGACGATCAGATTAACATCGCTTTCTCCGACCTGCTCAATCGTAGGGTTGATTACGATTTCGCCATCGATTCGGCCAACTCTTACCTCTGCTATGGGCCCGTCAAACGGAGCGCTCGTCAGTGTCAGGGCAGCTGATGCACCAACTGATGCGACGACATCCGCGTCGTTCTCATCGTCAGCCGAAATGACGTAGCAGATGATCTGAACCTCATTTAGGTAGCCGTCAGGGAATAGCGGGCGGACTGCTCGATCAATAAGGCGACACGTTAGGACTTCTTTATCGCTTGGGCGGCCTTCTCTCTTGATGAATCCGCCAGGAATCTTCCCTGCGGAAGAAAACTTCTCGCGGTAGTCAACGGTCAAGGGAAAGAATCCCTGTCCCTCTCTCGCTGAATCCATTACAACGGCGGAGCACAACACCATTGTGTCTCCAAGACGCGCTACGACCGCTCCCGACGCCTGCTTGGCTAATCGGCCGGTTTCTAGATGTATGGTCCGTCCTGGGGCGAACTCAATTTCATGGGTTGTCGCTTCTGACATATTCTTCCTCTTTCCTATCAACTGTTCTTTTCTGTTCTCGTTGAGATGCCGCTCGTTGCGTCATCGCTTCTTCTTTATGCAACTGGTCGTCGACCACGCTGCTGTTTTCTTTCAATCCTACAATCCTCTGCCATCGGAACCGCATATTCCACTTGGTTCTGGTTAGCCGCGTAAACTCTCGAAACCCAAATTACCAGAGACGTCTAATTATGTATCCCGATATGGGTTTGAGGATGCACCATCGCCAGGTTCATCGTGTTGTCGTTGCCGAAAACGATACTCCAAATGGTTGCCCGTGTCAATCGGCGGCAAACGTCGGTCCCTGTCACCTAGGCGAAATCAATGGATGAATCTGATCCCATCCGACGATTCGTTTCTTGCAAACAAAAACGAGACCGATGACAATAACAGGCTAGCCGGTATCACATGGTGACCGTAGCACTTCGGAAATCCAATCGTGCTACGCGCTCAAACAACCTGCAAAAAACAAGACGGCACCGCAATGGGTGCCGAATCGTTCTACTTTCGTATTCCGAGCTTTTCAATGATCGCACGATACCGGGTGATGTCTCGGGCCATGAGATAATTGAGGAGTTGCCGTCGCTTTCCAACGAGCTGCAACAAGCCACGTCGTGTTGAGTGATCTTTCGGATGTGGCTTAAGATGTTCAGTGAGCTCAGAAATTCTCTTACTGAAAATTGCTATCTGAACTTCTGCCGAACCCGTATCTGTTCCGGACTTTCCGTGCTCCTGCACGAGGTCCTTTTTAACTTCTTGGGATATCATTAATCCTCTTTAGATTATACCATGCTAAAGAAGAACACCGGCCGGGCCGGTTTCAGTTGCTCACGCAACGTGATGTTCAATTCTTAACAGCTGCGGTTACGTTGTTGGAATGCTTCGTAAAACGGTCGTGTTTAATCGACTATTATACGGATTTTAGGGCTTTTTTACAATTGTCCAGGTCTATCGACAGCTGATTCACTAAGGCTTCGATTGACTCAAATTTTCGCTCGTCTCTTAGGCGGTCGACGAATTCAACCGTTAGGCGTTGGTCGTAGAGGTCGCCATCCCAGTCCAGGAGGTGTACTTCCTCTGTAATCACTTTTCCGCCAAAGGTCGGACGAACACCGATATTCATCACCGCAGGCATCCGAGTCAAGCCGTCTGTAGACGCGAGAACCGCAAACACGCCACTTCTGGGAATAATCGTATCTGAAATGGCTCGCATATTCGCGGTTGGAAACCCAATCGTTCTGCCTCGTCCATCGCCGCGGACGACGATACCGGCGCGGTGGTAGCGCCGCCCAAGCATGCGCGCGGCGAGTGCAACGTCGCCCCGGTCACTCAGTGCGGCACGAATCTCGGACGAGGAAACAGCCAACTGCCCTTCATAAACCGCTTCAACCGGAACAACGTCAAAACCCAACTCACGCCCGATAGAGCGGAGCATGTTTTCGTCTCCTTCGCCGTTGCGTCCAAAACGATGATCGTGCCCCACGACGATAGTGTGAAAACCGATCTTCCTATAAAGCATATCCTCCACAAAACTGGCTGCACTCACGTGTGCAACGGACTCATCAAATGGAATCACAATCATCTCGTCGACCCCAGCCGCATGCAGCCGCTGGGCTCGCTCGTCGAGCGTCGAAATTTTAGGTATTGCCTCTCGACGAAGTACTTCTCTGGGGTGCGGGTCAAACGTGATTGCCGAAAGAGTATCACCGTGTTGACGGAATGATTTCATCCGCTGAACAATCTCAAAGTGTCCAAGATGCACGCCGTCAAACGTACCGACCGTCACAACGCGGTTTGGTCGGGCTGTGACCCGTGACACAATTTCGTACGGAGTGACTGTCAATCGTTCATCCTCCTGTGGCCAGTTCGCCGGCAGAAAGAGACCGATCCAGGTCAGCGAGAGCCCAAGCCTCGGTGACCGCATAGTCGCCAATACTCGTCCGGCGTAATCGGGTCAGATGTCCACCGACGCCCAGCAGTTCTCCGATGTCATTTGCAAGTGCTCGAATGTACGTGCCGCTGCCGCAATGGACGCGAAAATCAACATCGGGTCCGGACTTTGAGGTTATTTCAAACTCGGATACGGTCACAATCCGGCCGGGCAGCACTACGTGTTCACCTCGTCGAGCTTTCTTGTACAACCGTTCACCCTTCACCTTTACGGCTGAATACACTGGCGTTTGCTGTTCGATTGTGCCGATAAATGTCGTTGCCGCAGTTTCGACCTGCTCTAGTGTAATCCCTGATGGATCCACTGACTTGGTCACTGGGGTTTCGGCATCAAATGAGGGTGTTTGCTCTCCCAGTCGAATCGTTCCCTCGTAGGTCTTACCGAGTTGCAAAAGGGAATCCATCAAACGCGTCGCCTTCGCCAGCATGACGATCAGCAGTCCAGTGGCCATCGGATCGAGAGTCCCCGAGTGCCCGACCTTCTTCACCTTGGTCAGATATCGAATCCGTTTAACCACTGCGAACGATGACAGTCCACTTGGTTTGTACACCAAGATCAAAGCGGGCTTATC
>RCNE010004113.1_pt1 | contig 11687 bp, 6 predicted proteins | sample 2041361 | NCBI WGS metagenome assembly RCNE01 (sample SAMN09708229, study PRJNA481090) | Marine sediment metagenome, whole genome shotgun sequencing project.
AGGCGCAGCTTTTCGCCCTCCTTTGCATCGGTCCAAAGCGTCTTGCCCAACCGCCCCTCATTGCCGTCGATCACACCAGAAGCTGCGGCGAGGATATGCGGGGTCGAGCGGTAGTTTTGTTCCAATCGCACCACGTGGCTGCCCGGAAAATCTTTCTCGAAGCGCAGGATATTGCCCACTTCGGCCCCGCGCCACCCATAGATCGACTGGTCATCATCGCCCACACAACAGATGTTCTTGTGCCCCGCCGCCAGCAGGCGCAACCACAGGTATTGGGCGACGTTGGTATCCTGATACTCGTCCACGAGGATGAATTTGAACCAACGCTGGTATTGCTTGAGCAGATCGTCATGGGTTTGGAAAATGGTGACCATGTGCAACAGTAGATCACCAAAATCACAGCAATTCAGCTCTATGAGCCGTGTCTGGTAAGCGGCATATATCTGCGGCCCAAGGTGGTTGTAGGCCCCTGCATCGGCGGCAGGTATCTTGTCCGGCGTCAGCGCGCGGTTCTTCCAATCATCAATAATCCCCGCCAGCATTCGCGCAGGCCAGCGTTTGTCGTCAATACTTTCAGCAGCAACCAACTGTTTAAGCAGGCGCAATTGATCATCGGTGTCCAGAATGGTGAAATTCGACTTCAAGCCCACTAGTTCCGCGTGACGGCGCAGCAATTTGACACAAATCGCATGAAAAGTCCCAAGCCAGGGCATCCCCTCAACGGGCTGGCCCAGCATGCTGCCCACACGGTTCTTCATCTCGCGCGCGGCCTTATTGGTGAAGGTCACGGCGAGGATTTCGTTGGGCCGCGCACGGCCCGTGTTCATCAAATGCACAATCCGCGCAGTTAGTGCACGTGTCTTACCCGTCCCTGCCCCAGCGAGCATCAGCACAGGACCATCCATCGTCTCCACCGCTTCACGCTGTGCGGGGTTCAGACCATCAAGATAGGGTTGCGGGCGCGCGGCCATGGCACGCGCGGACAATGACGCGCCTTCAAAGGCAGCATTTTCATCAAAATCACTCATATCGGGCAAGGTAGCGCGAAGTGCGCCCAGATTAAAGGGACGTTCGCATAATGTTCTGCACGAATATTGAGATTTCCTGTCACCCTATTGATGGCAAAGATTAACCTGCCGTTCGTTAAGTCCCCACTCTTCGGACGGTGCTGTCTTGGAACTCCAGATATCTCGCCAATATTTTCATTTTTTGAAAAAAATTGAACGCTTCGTAAGGGCAGAACCATACGAAAGAGTTGCGGTGCGTGAACTGGCCCGAAACGTCGGTTACCTCTCGTCCTGCGGTGCGCGGGGGGACCGAGCGATGAAATCATCGGCTGGACAAGGGCAGAGGTAATCCGCCAAATGCGGATATGGATTTGCACGCAAAATACCCCGCCCTGACCGACCTGCGCACCCGCGCGCAAAAGCGTATTCCAAAGTTCGTTTGGGAATACCTCGACAGCGGCACAGGCGGTGAGATGACCAAAGCGCGCAACCGCGCAGGGCTGGACCGAATCGGCATGATGCCCTCCATCTTGCATGGTGAATTCACACCTGATCTGAGCACGAATTTCTTAGGGGCCGACCTTCCCCTGCCATTCGGGATCGCGCCAATCGGTATGTCGGGCCTCATGTGGCCGGATGCCGAGGGGCATCTGGCCCGCGCTGGTGCCAAGGCGAATATCCCCTACAGCATCTCAACTGTCGCCACCCAAAGCCCTGAGGATATCGCCCCCCATCTAGGGGAGCATGCGTGGTTTCAAATGTATCCACCGCGCGACCCCGAGATTAGGCGTGATATGCTGGCGCGGGCCAAAGCGGCGGGATTCTCCACACTCATCCTCACCGTTGATGTACCCGTGGCCAGCCGCCGTGAGCGGCAGGTCCGCTCCGGCCTCACCAATCCGCCCCGCCTTACCCCCCGCCTGCTGGCGCAAGTGGCGATGCGCCCCGCGTGGGCCATGGGCATGGCAAAACGCGGGATGCCGCATATGCGCGGGCTCGACAAATATGCCAATGCCGCCACCAACGGCCTCTCGCCTACGGCGCATGTGGGCTACTTGCTCCGCACGGCACCAGATTGGGATTATGTCGGCTGGCTACGTGAGGAATGGGACGGTGATTTTGTGGTTAAAGGCGTGCTGCGCCCACAAGATACCGTGCGCCTAGAGGAATTGGGCGTTGATGGCATCTGGGTTTCCAACCACGCGGGCCGCCAGTTTGATGGGGCACCTGCAGCGATTGACGCACTGCCCGCGATCCGCGCAGCGACCAAGCTGCCTCTAATTTTTGACAGCGGCATAGAGGGTGGGTTGGATATCTTACGTGCGCTTGCCTTAGGCGCTGATTTTGTGATGCTCGGGCGCGCATTCCACTTTGCGCTTGGCGCGTTGGGCCCGCAAGGCGTCGACCACCTGATCGACATTTTGGCAAAGGATATGGCTGCGAACATGGGCCAGATCGGCGCACGCACCTTGAAAGAGTTGCCCGCGCCAATCACCGTTTAAGCAATAGAGTTCAACTCTATTGCGCACGTAAACTTAGATCTCCAAGGATAAACTGGATTTTGGTATCACCGGGTGGAAAGGGCTGACCATTCGCGCCAACGCTGCTCACAACATAGCCATCACCAGAGCGGTAATATGTGCCGCACACGGCACCGCCGAATTGCTTGATCTTATCGCGTGTCGCGGCCAGCAAAAATGTGGACATTGTATCGCTTCCAACCACGCTTACATCCTCACCGCGCGCACAGGCCCTATCCCCTTCCAGCGTACTGCGCGTGATGACCTCGACATTCTGCACCGCTGTTGTATCGGGTAATCTTAACGCAGTAAGTTCACTTAATATCAACGCATTACCATTCACAGTTGATGTGATGATTGAAGTACAGCTGTTGGTCGCCGCCTGATAATCAACGCATGCCTTCTTGTTCGGGTGGGCCGCCAGAATGTTGCGAATGTTCAACTGCTCGCCCTTCGGCAACTCCCGTACCTCGAATTGATCCTTCCCCGCCAAACAGCCCGCAAACAGAAAAAGCACCGCCCCCGCACCCAATATCTTTGTAAGTCGTCCCATAACCCGCTCTCCTACTGCTCTTTTGTTGTTTTGCGGATATCCGCATTGCTCAATGCGAAAAGCAATAAGAAATCACGGCTTACGGTATGCCTTTGCATATCTTGTCGCCCATTCGCACCAAACGCCACGGGTCTGGGGTTTTCCGCGAAAAATCTACGCTTCTACCCAATCACACGCATTGCAGGCCAAGGCGACTTGCGCCTACAAATTGGGATACCCCCATTGGGAAAGGCCTGCCAACATGACTGACTTCCGCAAGATCCTCATTGCCAACCGTGGCGAGATCGCCATTCGCATTATGCGGGCCGCCAACGAGATGGGTAAAACCACCGTCGCGGTCTTTGCCGAGGAGGACAAACTGGGACTGCACCGGTTCAAAGCGGATGAGGCCTACCGGATCGGTAAGGACCTTGGCCCCGTGGCCGCCTACCTCAGCATTGATGAGATGATCCGCGTAGCCAAAGCCTGCGGCGCTGATGCGATCCACCCCGGGTATGGCCTGCTGTCAGAGAACCCCGATTTCGTGGATGCTTGTGCGCAAAACGGCATCACCTTTATCGGGCCCAAAGCAGAGACGATGCGCGCCCTTGGTGACAAAGCGAGCGCGCGCCGCGTGGCCATGGTTGCCGGTGTGCCCGTCATCCCCGCCACCGAAGTGCTCGGCGATGATATGGCCGCGATCAAGAAGGAAGCGGCAGCAGTCGGGTATCCTTTGATGCTCAAGGCGTCATGGGGCGGCGGCGGACGCGGGATGCGTCCGATCTATTCTGAGGACGAACTGGAAGAGAAGGTCCGCGAGGGCCGCCGCGAGGCAGAAGCCGCGTTCGGCAATGGTGAGGGTTATCTGGAAAAGATGATCCTGAAGGCGCGCCACGTAGAAGTCCAAATTCTTGGCGACAGCCACGGCGACATTTATCACCTCTATGAGCGCGACTGCTCGGTCCAGCGCCGCAACCAGAAGGTGGTTGAACGCGCGCCTGCGCCGTACCTCACCGAGGAGCAGCGTGCCCATGTTTGTGAATTGGGCCGCAAGATTTGTGCGCACGTGAATTACGAATGCGCCGGCACGGTTGAGTTCTTGATGGATATGGAGACAGAGGAGTTCTTCTTTATCGAAGTGAACCCGCGTGTTCAGGTTGAGCATACGGTGACCGAAGAAGTGACGGGTATCGACATCGTGCAAGCTCAAATCTTGATCGCCGAAGGCAAGACCATTGCCGAGGCCACAGGCAAAGCGTCCCAATCGGAAGTTCAGCTGCACGGCCACGCCCTGCAAACGCGTATCACCACCGAAGACCCGCTTAATAACTTCATCCCCGACTATGGCCGCATCACTGCCTTTCGCGAGGCAACAGGTATGGGCATCCGGCTTGATGGTGGCACGGCTTATTCCGGTGGCGTGATTACGCGCTACTACGACTCACTGTTGGTCAAGGTTACCGCCAAAGCGCAAACGCCCGAGCTTGCCATCGCCCGCATGGACCGCGCGCTGCGTGAATTCCGTATTCGCGGCGTGAGCACGAACATCGCCTTCGTCGAGAACCTGCTGAAACACCCGATGTTCCTCGACAACACCTATCACACCAAATTCATTGACGAGAATCCCGATCTGTTCGTCTTTGAAAAGCGCCGTGATCGCGGGACCAAAGTGTTGATCTATATCGCCGACATCTCCGTTAACGGGCATCCGGAGACTAAGGACAAACCTCTGCCCCCCGCGACAACACGCGCACCACAACCACCTCAGAGCCGTGCCGAGCCTATGATGGGAACGCGTAATCTGCTGGAGCAAAAAGGCCCGCAAGCCGTAGCCGACTGGATGGGCCAACAACGTCAGTTGTTGATAACCGACACCACCATGCGCGACGGACACCAAAGCCTGCTGGCCACCCGTATGCGCAGCCACGACATGATCAAAGTGGCCCCTGCCTATGCAGCCAACTTGCCTACGCTGTTCTCGGTCGAATGCTGGGGTGGGGCGACGTTCGATGTGGCCTACCGCTTTTTGCAGGAATGCCCCTGGCAGCGCCTGCGCGATATCCGTGAGCGGATGCCCAACATCATGACCCAAATGCTGCTGCGCGCCTCCAATGGCGTGGGCTACACCAACTACCCCGACAATGTGGTACAGCATTTCGTGAAAACCGCCGCCAATTCCGGTGTCGATGTTTTCCGCGTCTTCGACAGCCTCAATTGGGTTGAGAACATGCGCGTCGCGATGGATGCGGTGCAGGAGGCGAATAAGGTTTGCGAAGGCACGATCTGCTATACAGGCGATATCTTTGACCCTGACCGCGCGAAATACGACCTGAAGTATTATGTTGCGATGGGTAAGGATTTGAAGGCCGCAGGCGCGCATGTGCTGGGCCTCAAAGATATGGCAGGGCTTTTGAAGCCCGCCCAAGCGCGTATTTTGGTGCGTGCGCTGAAATCCGAAGTCGGCCTGCCGATCCACTTTCACACCCATGATACAGCGGGCATTGCCTCCGCCACAATTCTTGCAGCCTCCGAGGCAGGTGTGGATGCGGTTGATTGCGCCATGGATGCGTTTTCTGGCAATACATCCCAAGCCACGCTGGGGTCGGTCGTCGAAGCCTTGCGCCATACGGACCGCGATACCGGCCTCGACATGACGGCCGTGCGTGAAATTTCCGACTATTGGGAAGAGGTGCGCCACCAGTACCGTGCGTTCGAGACTGGCATGCAAGCCCCCTCCTCCGAGGTCTATCTGCACGAGATGCCCGGTGGCCAGTTCACCAATCTCAAGGCACAAGCCTCCAGCCTCGGCCTCGACGACCGCTGGCCAGAAGTGGCGCGCACCTACCGCGACGTGAACCAGATGTTTGGCGATATCGTAAAGGTCACGCCGTCGAGCAAAGTTGTCGGAGACATGGCCCTGATGATGGTATCCCAAGGGCTGACCCGAGCGCAGGTCGAAGATCCTGCGACCGAAGTTTCCTTCCCCGACAGTGTGATCGATATGATGCGCGGCAATCTGGGCCAGCCTCCGGGCGGCTTTCCCACTGACATCGTGAGTAAAGTGTTAAAGGGCGAAAAACCCAATACCGACCGTCCCGGTGCTCATCTGGCACCCATTGATCTGGAGGCGACACGCAAGGAGCTGTCAGAGCAACTGGATGGCTTGGAGATCGATGACGAGGATCTGGCGGGCTACCTCATGTATCCCAAGGTCTACACCGATTATATGACCCGCCATGCGATGTATGGTCCCGTCCGCACTCTGCCCACGCCCACGTTCTTTTACGGGATGGAGCCGAGCGAGGAGATCGCCGCCGAAATCGACCCCGGCAAGACGCTGGAAATCCGCCTGCAAGCGATTGGCGAAACCAGCGAGGACGGCGAGGTCAAAGTATTTTTCGAGCTGAACGGCCAACCCCGCGTAATCCGCGTGCCAAACCGTCTGGTCAAAGCCACGACGCAACAGCGCCCCAAAGCGGAGGCAGGCAATGCAGACCACATCGGCGCGCCCATGCCCGGTGTTGTGGCCAGCGTAGGTGCCGTCGTCGGGCAAAAAGTCAAAGCGGGCGATCTGCTGCTCACCATCGAGGCGATGAAGATGGAGACCGGCCTGCACGCAGAACGTGACGCGGTGGTAAAAGCAGTGCATGTCACAGCTGGCGGTCAAATCGACGCCAAGGATCTACTGGTAGAATTGGAATAAACGATGATGTTGAGTATTACGCCGCTATACGCAGGCCTTCTGACACTGGTCTTCCTCGCGCTGAGCGTCGCGGTGATCAAACAGCGGGTGGTCGTGGACAAGGCAGGCGATGGCTCGGATGAGACTGAGCTTAACAAAAGCATGCGCGTGCAGGCCAATTTCGTAGAGTATGTACCGCTCGGCGTGATCTTGATGCTCTGTGCCGAGTTGCAGGGTGCCCCTGCTCTGGCGGTCCACGCGATGGGCGCAAGCCTGCTGATCGGTCGCATCTGTCACGGCATCGGCATGTCCCGGACACCACAGGTACCGGCCCTGCGCGGAGGTGGTTTTCTACTCACAGCCATCATGCTGATCCTCTCAGCATTGGCAGTTCTCGGCCATGCGCTGTTTTGAAACAAACTATTTCCAAGATAGGTCAATTTAACTCTTGCGACATGCGACACAGGGGGCTAAATCACCCTCACTAACTGATGCGGGCGTAGCTCAGGGGTAGAGCATAACCTTGCCAAGGTTAGGGTCGAGAGTTCGAATCTCTTCGCCCGCTCCAGTTAGTAGTAAGAAAAAACAAAGAGTTACAGCGCAAGCTGTAGCTCTTGTTTTGTTTTTGGACAAGAAATTTCTGAGGCGTTCACAGTTGTGAGTGTGAACACTGTTATTGGCAAGGTGCGCAAAGCAGAGCTTTGGCAGTTACGCTCTACCCCTGAGCTACGCCCGCATGGCTTCTCTGAGCAACTTTCTGCTTAGTACTTTTGGTGTCACTAAGGGCGGAGTGCGGACCTTCGCTGCCCTTACACCGAACGTCCGCTTAACGGAATGTGACTGGCTTTGAACTCACCCACTACTTCCCAGACCACTTTTGGCGCGTGGCTTTTGTCATTGCAACGCCACAGCCGTGATCATTCGTAGCCATCAAAATCCTCACCGGGTTTGATGTTCGGAAACTCCACCATGCTTTCGGCGATTTCCGTCAGGATACTCGTCACAGGGGCCATCACCCATGCATGGATATAACCTTCGTTGCCCCACAACTCATAGCTTTCCTTGGGGTCCTCCTTGATGTCGAACACTTGAGGGAACGTATATGTCTGGACAATCGAGTGAGTGCCTTCGGCTGCGGCGAAGTGAACTTTCATATCGCGCCATTTCACGGCCCAGACCATTTCGCCTTGATAGGCAACAACATACTCTCGGGCAGATTTTTCTGTCTGTCCCAAAAGAAATGCGGATTGGTCCACGCCGTCAATTGGGCGGTCGGTTGGAACCAGTTCGGGCACTCCTGACATAGAAGCCACGGTGGGGAACCAGTCCAACGCGGAAACGATTTCATCTGAGACAACGCCGGAAGGAACCTTGCCCGGCCAACGGATCATGGCTGGTGAGCGCATCCCCCCCTCGTACGTTGTTCCCAAGCCGCCGCGCCACGGTCCGTTTGAGCCACCGACCTCTCCAGTTACGATACCCGGTGACGGATAATTGGCCGCGCCGTTGTCACCTGTGAGAATGACAATCGTGTTCTCAGCGATCCCGGCGTTGTCAATTGCATCAAGTACAACGCCAATGTTGTGATCAACTTCCATTTTGGTATCTGCATATACTCCGGCACCTGACTTGTTTACAAAATCATCATGCACGCCCCATGGCGGGTGGAAATGTGTAAAGCCAAGATAGAGGAAAAACGGATCATCTCCATCCGCATTCCCTTTGATATATTCAACCGCGCGTTCTGTTGCTCCATGATCCAGGTTGCGTTTAGCCTCGATGTCGTAAGGCACCGTTTTTACCGACGGCTCACCCTTTTCCCCCTCCCACATGTAAGGGATTTCAGCGACCTCAGGATCGAATTGCGGTGTAGATGTATACCCTGCAGCATTTGAGCCCTCGTTTATTCCCCACCATTCATCGTATCCCTGATCGTTTGGCATACGTCCGACCTTTGAACCGATATGCCATTTGCCGTAGAGTGCTGTCTTGTAGCCAGCATCTGACAGCATTTCAGCAATTGTATACTCCCACGGGGCAAGCCCATCCGGCTCACCCGGGGCCGGAACCTTAAACGTGCCCGACCGGATTGGTAGACGTCCTGTATGAATTGCAGAGCGGGTTGGGGTACACTGGTTTTCAACGTTAAAGTTTAGAAGTCGCATGCCTTCGGCGGCAAGCGCGTCAATCTCAGGTGTGGGGGTTGTTCCCCCTTGAACGCCGATATCGCCCCAGCCCCAGTTGTCTACCAGAATATAGACGATGTTCGGCTTTTCAGTCTGAGCAAACGCCAAACCCACTGAGAAAAACAGTGCCGAGGCACCCGCAATGGCCCTTTGTGTCAAAATCTTAAACATGTTGAATTTACCTTTTCCTATCCGCTTTCGACCTCATAGCAGAATACTGGGTGCCAAATCGCGACAAACTGCTATGGCTGGCGCAGAGATTTTAGAAAAGTGAGTTGGCGCAGCAAATGCCTCACAAAGACATCCCGATGGTAAGCGGAAGCGAATTCGCGGCGATTTCTGCAGCCGTATCCGAAATGTTCGGCGCTAAGGCTACTGCTAACGTTTTCAGTCGGTATGAGTTTTCGCACCAACTGCTAGACAATCCATCCATGCAGCTTCCTAACGCCGAGTATATGCGTTTTCTGGAGGCCTGCGCCCGGGTCACTGGGGAGCCACTATTCGGTGCCAAGATTGGCCATAGCATTCTGTTTTCCGAACTGGGCTTATATGGCCGATATGTCACCGCGTCTCCAACGCTCAAGATAGCACTCACTCGTGCCGTTCGTGGGCTGCGTTATCATGAAACTGGGTCGCGGCTTGTCTGTGATTGTGAAGGGCTTTCGGTTAAGTTGCGTTATTTTCCAGCTACACCAAATGCGATCGGGAGTTGGCACCAAAGCGACGGCGTCGCAGCTATGCTGATAAATCTGATAAGATCATTTGAGGGACCGCATTGGCAGCCAAATGCCATAGAGATGCCAGCGGCCAAGGGTGAAAGACGGCTGCAGTTGGACCAGTTTTTTGGGATGAATGTCAAAGACCGCAGCGATGAGGTGGAATTGACTGGCACTATCAGCGAGACATCTGACGCATCCAGGCACATCGTGAATGCGTCAGCGTTCTGCTGGCGCGATCTTCGACGAATGGTCGTCGAACGTCCGCCGGAAACTTTCGCAGGCACACTGAGAAGGCTCATCGCACCTTTAGTTCGCGCCGGTATTTTTGACTTGGCGCAAATCTCCCGAAATGTTGGAGTTGCTGAGCGGACGATCCAGAGACGGCTTGCTGACGACGGCACGACCTTTGGACTGTTGCTTCAAGGGGTGCGGCGTAATTGGGCAGAGGAGCTATTGCTAACCACGGCGCTGCCACTCGCAGAAATTGCGCCTTTGGTTGGGTACACTTCCAAACAGCACTTCATACGTGGGTTTCGCAGTTGGACAGGAAACACCCCGGCTGCATTTAGGGTGTCATTACCAAAAGAATAAAGGCATCATAAAAACGTTTTGCCTCGTCCTCGAACTTTGAACCGGACCTTGGGCCGACACGCAACTAAGGGCGGCTTTGGGCCGAAACCAGACATGTTCACATTACTTCGGTGTGAACGCATGAAAGATTCTCACCCAAAATTAATATATTTCATACCCTTAAATATATTGACCCTAACCTTGTCGAGGTCATTGCATCAGTTAGCAATGCAAACTTGAGCGCTGGGGCCTTAGACAGTTAGGTGATCTAGGCAAGCTGGATCATGCAGACCGTGACACGCTAACAATGTTCTTTCGTCCCTTGCAAGGAATGGGGGGCAGAGGGGGGTAAGGGTGTTCCCTATATACGTATGCAGCAAGCAAAATTTCTCGTAGAAATTGTCAGGAATGGCACAGATAATGGCACAACTTGTGGTACGTCCAAAGAATATTGAGGATCCAATAGTCACAAGTACCCTTATCAAACAATATGTAAAATCATAAGTAATTGATAATAGGTAGTAAATATCAATGAACTCCTATTTTCCATTACTATGGAAATCGGTTAATTCCCTGGCGAGGAGACGGAGACAGATGGAAATGAATGATGACGGCTTCGACGACGATTGGCTCCCAGATGAAGTCGGCATTGACGAAGGCGCAGCTCTAAGGCACTCGAAACGTCTAGATGTCCATCGCTGGTCCGATCATCCTGAGGTCGGATCGCTGGTTAACGATCTTTACCTGCTTCTCAAGCAAGACGGGAACAAGGGCATCCGCAAGAAACATCTAAAAGTAGTGCTACTCAATTTGTACGTAAATTGGTGGTGTGACCCAACACATAAAACTGCGTACTCTAAGAGTCCAAATTCATACAGCGCTGGATCAATCTATAACGAGCTGAACATATCTCGCATGACAATGGATGTTGTTGATTGGCTCTCGGATGCAGGTCTAGTCGAAACCAAAACGGGCTTCTATAATAAGACGACCAAGAGGGGGTTTGCCTCGAGGTTTTGGCCCACAGAGGCACTAGTTGCCCGTTTCAAGGAAGCGAAATTTGGGATCTACGATCTGAACTTCAATGAAAGTCGGCTAGCCGTCATATTGCGGGATAAGGATGGGAAAGACCTAGAGTATGTTGCCTCACCAGACAACGAAACGATGGAAGCAACCCTCAAACGATATAATGAACTGCTAAACAGAACATTCATACTGCCCCATTCTCTTACGAGTGCTCAAATCACTAGCGACCCAAGCTCTCTTCACTTTGCCCATCAGCAATCAAAGTTTGTCTATCGTGTGTTTAACGAAGGATCTTTTGCGCATGGCGGCCGTTTCTATGGCGGCTGGTGGACCAACTGCAGAAAGACGCTTCGCAATGAGATTATGATCGATGATCAACCTTCAATTGAAATCGATTTTGGAAGTCTCCACCCAAGCCTGCTCTACGCCCGAGAAGGTATCGATA
>RCNE010001773.1_pt1 | contig 11682 bp, 11 predicted proteins | sample 2041361 | NCBI WGS metagenome assembly RCNE01 (sample SAMN09708229, study PRJNA481090) | Marine sediment metagenome, whole genome shotgun sequencing project.
AATGTGTTAACAGTAGCCCCTTTCAGCATTAACATCGTAAGGCTGCCGTTGTCCTTATGATGAGCGAGGCGCTAGAGCTCCAAGCCATCCGCGTCAGGTTGGTAACGATTCGGGTCGAGTGAATTGTCTGCGTCGTGGAGCTTCAGTAGACTCGTAAACTCGTTTACGGGATTGACGAAATAACTCCGGACGGCTCGAAACGTCCCTTCGCTCGAGTGCACAATCACGATGTCATTCTCCTGCGGAATCGATCGACCAAGCTGGTCAATGTGCCATGCCTGGGAATAGTTGGAACGCTTCGTTTGTCGGCGGCCCGCCGCATAGCCATTTGACCACGGCTCGGTAATCGTCACCACTTCGTCTTCTTCCAGATTCCGCTCTGCGAGGTACTGTTTGTCGAAGAAGCGCCGAGATTGATGTAGCGTCGTCACTTCAAAATAGTCACCCGAATTGATGGCGACGGTTCGGTCTGCCCGGCTGTATTTCTTCTTGACCGCACATCGCCGGATTAACATCCGCGTCAGGTGACCGACATCAATCTCATTTGATATCGACGCAGTCTGGTGGCTGTGCCGTTGGAGGGTATTGTTTATCCCGCGAAGCTGCGCGATTAGAATATCATCATGTGCAGACTGCAGGTCGCGATACAGCTCTCGAAGTGCCTCGGCGATCACAAAAGTGAGCGTATCGTACTCTTGATCCGTAATGGGTTCAAACTTTAACGGAAGTCTGACTTTCCAATCATCCTCATGTAGCGCGAGTCTTTGGTCAACGTTACGAACGTAAGGCTCAAGGGCTTTTTGTGATCTGGCTGAAAGAAGGTGCGAATCACAAAGCAGTTCGAACAGGCCGTAACCCGCTATCGGATCGTCATGAAAGGCAGCGACAACTTCATGGTATGCGACACGTTGCCGGATTTCGCGATCGCGGAGTGTCCTGATTCGATGAATCCAACTCACTCGATTTTCGGGGTAGTGATGGTATTAGTCTAGAGACGAGTAAAAATAGAATTTTCTGTCGAAGGCTCGCATTACGCCGAGCGCCGGACCGGGCTCGCTGCTTGCAGTTCGTCGAAATTGTTGGTTAAAAGATTGCCTCGCGGCTGGAAAAGGGAGTCAATAGTGTTTGAGAGATTGTCCGGGATTGGCCTAACGGGCGCTTCAGAACCGTCTCTATGCCGTTCATGGTTGATACATTCGCAGGGATTGAAAATGCGGAGTGGAACATTCCGATTGACGGAATGTATTGTTGATCGGTTAGTCAAAAACAGAGATCGAAGCGATGGCCCGGCCAAGAGAATTTGACGAAGAAGAAGTCTTGGACTTAGCGACACAGGCGTTTCGCCTTGGCGGTTTTGATGGTACGTCAATGGCTGACGTGGAAGAAGCCGTCGGAGTTGGGCGGCAGAGCCTCTACAACGTCTATGGCGACAAAGCCGGGCTATTTCTTAGGGTGTTGGATCGCTATGGAAATCGCGGTTTGGCAATGGCTCGGGTGCATCTGGACGGCAGCAAGCGTGGAATGGATGCTGTCGAATCGTATCTAAAAGAGATGATCCGTTTCCTGACGTCAGACGACACAAAACAGGGTTGTTTGGTGGCCAGGACGCTGATGGACAACAGCGGTTTGGATCACGAAATAGGTTCTTCTTGTTCTGCGAACTTGGGACAACTCAATCGATTGCTTGCAAAAGCGTTGAAGGAAGGCGCCGAGGATGGAGAACTAGCTGAGTCCTTGAGCCCAGAGACGGCAGCTTCTCTGATCGTTACACATGTTTATGGACTGAGCGCTGTGTTGCGAGCCGGAGTTAAGGCTCACGTAATTAGGAAGTCGTCGGATGCGTTGTTACGTCAACTTCGTACAGCGGATTGAAAAAGATGAGTATCAAAAATGGTCGCCGACGTATATCACATTATTGACTGCGCGATCAATAACTAAGCAACCACCAAACGAACAAAGAAGTCAAATCAATATGTCAACACTAAGAATCGAAGGTTCAGTTGCATTCGTTACAGGGGCAAATCGAGGAATCGGACGAGCAATTGTTGATGCCCTGATTGCCAGGGGAGCCAGTAAAGTATATGCGGGTGCACGAAAGCTAAGCTCTCTTGAATCGCTTTTGGCGGCACATCCTGACAAAGTAGTCCCCGTAGAAATTGACGTGACGGATCAAGAACAAATCACGAGTGCTGCCGGACTGGCAAAGGACGTTACGCTTCTCGTGAACAACGCGGGCATTGCAGGCGGCGCCGGACTAATGCTCACTGATACTGCGATCAACGACGTTTGGGGGAAGGAGTTTGAAGTCAACGTCTTTGGTTTGACGCATGTGACGCAAGCCTTTGCTCCGGCGCTTAACGCAAATGGCGGCGGCGCAATCGTAAACCTGGCATCACTGGCAAGCTTGGTAAATTTCCCATTGTTTCAGAGCTATAGTGTATCGAAGGCTGCGGTACACTCGATCACGCAAGCACTCCGAATTGCGCTTCCGAACACGTTGGTTGTTGGCGTGTACCCGGGTCCCGTGGACACGGATATGGCCGAAGGAATTCCGTTCGAAAAAGAGTCGCCACAGAACGTAGCGAACGAGATTCTTGACGGCGTGGAGTCAGGGCAGGAAGACGTTTTCCCGGACGCCATGTCAAAAGATATGAGCGGCGTGTACCTGTCAGACCCAAAACAACTGGAGCGCGACATGGCAGCCATGGTGGCTGGCGGAGTACCTGCGTAGGTGTCTGGTGTCAGAATCAACTAAAACCAGCGATGTCGAGGCTTGTATCTACGCCCCGGCATCGCTGGTTTCTTTTTCTGGTGGTCTCTCCGGAGCCGTCGTGGGAGTTGGTTCAACCAACGTGCGACAAGCCATCATACCGGCGGCCGTGGTACTTGCGGTACTTAGCGCCGCGGCGTCAGACCGGCGCGGCTTGTTGCGAAAGATGTCTTTGACAAGAATCAGCCGCGTAAGTAGTCATCTGTCTTGTTGATCCAATCTTCGCGTCGCGGTGCCCACGTATCGGTTTCGTAAACGTCTCCGATCATGTGTGCTTCATGGGGCAGATTTGCCGGGATTACAATCACGTCGCCGGGACCAAGCGTCAATTCTTTCGAGCGATCCTCGCCGAAAATGAACCGCATCTTACCCTTAATAACCTGAGTGATCTGCTCGTTGATGTGGCTATGCATCGGCACGACAAAACCATCTTTCAATTCGATCTGCGCGACCGTCATGTTAGCGCCACTTATCATCTTCCGCTTCATGTGCGGATTAACCTGCTCCCACTCTTCGGTATCCCAGTTTAGCTCGAGTATCTCATTCATGGCTTTGTTATATCCGTATTAGATAGCATAAGAATCATCTGGTACTTGCGCCCAGTCAAACAGGCCCAGTCAAACAGGTCAGTCAAACAGCTCAGTCAAACAGGCCAGCCAAACAGCTCAGCCAAACAGCTCAGTCAACTAAGTTCAGTTAAAGTAGCTCCGACCTCCACTACGGGATGGCAACGACCGCAGACTTTTCGGCGTATCTCGGTTGCACACGCTCGCTCAATAAGCCAAAATCAAATACTGGCAGATGAGTTTAACGAATAGTTTCTTATCGCACCATCAACTCAACGTGGATCGCCTCTTTCTCACCCTCGTCTTTCCCAAGGACACGTTTGGTTGACCCGTGTTTCCTGGCGGCGTCAACAAATGCGTCAACATTTTCCCGTGGCAAAAAGCGCCGAAGCGACAGATCAAAAACAACGTATTGACTGCTGAGGTGCATTAGCCGCCCATTTCGCTGCGCTCTTGGCAACTGTCGATTCAGCTCTGACAACATTGCCGATTTTCTTGTCGCTTCGCTCAGATCCGATCGCGAGTAGACGTCCACAACTGCGTCACCCTCAGCCCCATACATCCGCTTGGCAGACTCAACTCCGTAACGCTGGATAAAATTGTACATCACGCGGACTTGATCTGCAGGAGTACTCCGAGTTCGAGTGACGACCACTGACTTAACGTTTGCGTCGCGCATGATCTCGAGCAAAACTATGCGGGCAGAATCAGGAAGTGCTGAACCAGAAATGGATTGGCCATCCGACACTGGGGCCAAGATTATCCAGACAAGCAAAACGGTGCACATTGCGACGAAATTTCGCATCAGCGGTTTTCTCCGGTTCTGTTGTTTGCGACTCAGCGGCCACACTATTTCGTAGACACAATTACTGCCTCGACTGGACCCAGGTGTACTTCAAAAGAAGTTGTGGTCCGCAGGCCGCCACCTTCAATTCGCGTGTCTACGTTCTTGATAGAACCAGAATGTAGATCCATCAACGTAAGCGTCTTGTTGCCCTCGATCAACACGTGCAAAACGACGGCATGATCCTGGGAATTGCCGAGGAAATACAGATCTGAATCTTCAGTGCTCTTGTGAAGGTAAGACACGTGTCCTTGCGGCGGGTCCTCATCCGTCAGGACGGTAAGCTGGCTAACGGGTATGGCATCAGCTGCAACAGCATGGATCGCAACGTCTCCAATCGGCAATGCGTCATCCAATACTGCGGCCAGTGCGGAGGCGTCCGCATTCAATACGAACCGGCCGGAACCACGCGGCGAAAACATTTCTTCGGCCAAATCTTGCACCGACTTGTCGACTACCTGCGAACTCTTTCGAAGACTAGTGTTTAGCGTTGGAGGCGCGCTGGACAGTCGGCGATCTGGGGTGCTTGACCGGGATTCGGGAGCACTCGACAAGGCAAGGTCTACGGTGCCAGCGGAAGGCAATCTCTTGGTTGCAAGCACAATCCCCCCGGCATCATGAAACTCCTTGATTAGCTTCAGAGCGTCGAGCCCGATCGTTGTGATTCCGGGAAGGACAAATACTCGATATCGCTGCAGAATAATGCCCGACTCAGACTCCAACTGCAATACGGCTTCGCCCGACTCATTCACCACAACCCGGCATTGGTCCCGAAGCACGTCTGGGTGAACGTAGGTAAAATCACGATGGATGTCTTTGATCAGGGCCTCGCCAACATTCAGATACTCAGCTGCCGATTCATCGGCGTTGGCATCCATTCCGCCGAGGTAAGGATCGCCTCCACCACTAAAATTGTAAGCCGCCATGTGAGAATCAATCGGATACAAAACCCCGATATCCGCAACCGAGCGCCCACGTTGCAAGACGTTCTGAATTCGTCCTACCCAGGCATTGAATTTCTTAATGTGTGGGCCGAAGTCACGATCAACCAGAGAAACGTTTGGCGGGAATTCCATTGCATCCGAATCGTACCAGACAGCATGTGGCATCAAGACATTCATGCCGCGACTATATAGATCAATTGCTTCCCGGTAAAGCTCCTTCGCACTATTCTTTTCGAGTCCTTCAGTTGCTCCGTAACACTCACAAACAACCAACGGCCGGTCATAGTTTGTAGCGGCTGACGTGACGACTTTCGCTGCTTGTTGAGCTCGACCATATTTGAACACTTGGTCGAAGGCGGGGATATCCTGGTACTTGAATGTTTTCATCAGGTCGCCACACAGTCCGACCGGGTTGGCGATTTCCTCCTGATCAACGTGTCCTGTTAGCTTAATACCACGGTGGGCGCACCAGTCGTTCATCCGCTTTACGTAGCCCATCGAGAAGAGCTCCGCTCTTAATCCGAAGAGAGCACATCGCGCCGATGCCGTTTCAGGACCGACGTCATACCAAAGTGCCGGGTAAAGTAGATCCGGAGCACATCCATATTGCTCAACGAACTGCTTGTTGAAGAGCGGGGTCCATGCCCGGCCACCTTCCACCCAATGCATGGTGGGTTCGTCATAGAACGCAACATCGATCGTTGATCCGAAATGATCCTTGAGTACTTCGTAATACTTGTCGTAGGTCAATCCGAGATACGCATCAACTGCCGACGGATCCAGGTAGTCGATGAGCCCTTTTGCGCCGTCGGTAACACACATGAAGAACATGATCTGCCAGTGTCCATTCGGGACCGCCCATTCGAGCCAACCGTCTTTGATAGACGTCGATAGGTCAACGCGTTCAAGGGACTTCGTCTCCATCGCGACGGCTGCCATCAGCGTCCCTGGCGGCACAAGCTTGGAGTAGCGAGTTGACCCGGCCAACTGAATCGTGTGCAGGTCCAGCCGCTTGCTGAGTGCTTCGGGGTGTTGAGTGGCAACCTGTCCGCCTGCCCATCCGCTAGGAAACCAGAACTCGTCGTACAGACACACCTTCAGACCCAAATCAGCGGCTTTTTCGACGGCCGTCCGATAGGCTCGCAAGAACGGCGGTGACATGAAAGCTTTTCGCGCTACCGCGGTGTTATCGCCAGAGCTGTCTTCACCGGCCTGGACACGCATCCCATAAGCTGGCACAATTCCGAATCCAGCATTGCCAGCGTCGTATATGCCTTGAATCTGCTCACGAATTATATCAGCAGACAATTCGCCGTTCCAAAACCAAAGCGGACGAGGACAAAAGGTGCGCAGCGATTCCAGACTATCCGATTCAGGTATCAATGCATTCCAGTTTTATTGAATCTCCTTGAGAATTTTCTCCGTGGCACAAATGTAGCGACTAATCGATCACACCAATCCAGCACAATTCTCTCCAAAAAGCCAGGCAGAAACCGAGTGCCGGCGTAAAACAGGCCCGTCTCTTGATCATTACTCATGCCCAGTATATCGTTTCTTAGGGGCACTCATACCAGTGATGTTGGTGCGTCCCGGCATTTCAAGCCCAAACGGATAGTAGTCGCTGTATGTATCGGGTTGAGTTGCGGTAGTAGTCGGCAACACGCAGACGTACACCAGCACGCGTTTTTACCCTTCAGGACTCTATCATCGAATTGAATCACAGTCACCTGTAGATTATTCTGAAATTCGTCGGGCAGCAAAACCCTGAAGCACTGCCCGACAGACCTGCTCGCTAACCGGGGGACTGCGTGTTCATTCGACAGATTCTGCAAAACTTGTGCGATGGCGTACTACGACCCAGCCGATCAATCGCCATTGTTGCGGCACTGACCTGCGCCATCTGCGTTCCGTTTTCAACTGCCGCCAAAGCGCAAACGCATCTGAGCACTGAGACGCTGTGGATGCTAGAAGAATCATCTGATGCCGAGCAGTCGGTCAGGCGCGGCCGGTTGCCTTTGAAATCCTCATTGTCAAGAGACTTGACCTGGCCATCGGAGACGGCGATCAGCCGGTGGTCCGCCCAGAAACCAGACGCCCGATCCCAGCACGACATTGGGGACACCCTAAGTTTCAACACACCGCTCCCACTTAGTAACGGTTGGCGATCCGTAAACTTTACGCTCGAAGAGGAGCGAACTTCAATTCGCATCTGGATCGAAACGAGTTTCGTGGCCGACGTTTCGCAACAGCAGGTCGATAGTCTTGCCTCGTACCTGCTGGACGTGACTCCGAATAAATCCGTCGACCCGACGGTCGGAATTCTCACCAACAATGGAAACGTTTTCGGCGACGTACCCAGTTTCGACGGCGACGACGTTCTGGATATTCTCTGGCTTGACATTCTGGATGACTACGATCCCGGCCTCCGCGGTTTTGTCCCCGGCCTTGTCGCTCCCGAAGACTACGATACTACTTCGGCTGATGGCCGTGGTAATCGTCGTGACATTCTATACCTCGACCTCAAGCCACAGCTTATCAGTGACTTCGGATCGGTTCGCGCCGTTTCGGCAACGTCGGCCGGGGTTCACCAAGCCCTAACGCACTTGTACTACGATTCGGACGAGAGCGTACTTCTTTCGGTCGGTCTACAGGAATTTGCCAGAACCATCAACGGCTTCGAGCCACTCGCAGTCGATTATCTTGAATTCCCAATCGAACACAACATCGGCCTATTGTCGTGGGAAGGATTTGTCGGCGACGCACAACGAGGAAGCTTGTTTATCCACTACCTCGCCGATCGAGTTGGAATAGATTCCGTCGCCGCTCTCACCCGCAATGCTGATTCCGACGTCGCGAGTCTGGTGACACTTGCTACGAATGCTGGCTACACGCTCGAAGAACTGGTCATCGATTTCCATACTGCGAATTTCGTCAACGACAGAACGATTCAAAACAAGTGGGGCTATACTGCAGAGCGATACGCAACGCTCCCGACCAAACCGACGAGTACGCTGGACGCCAGCCAAGGCTCTTCGATCAATACGGTAACAAATACGCTTGCGCCGGGGGCGGTCCAAATGCTGCAGTGGCTGAACGTACGTGACTTGTCGGTCACGCTCGACGCAACAACCGCTGGTCAACGAGCAAGCCTCAGAGCCCGAGCAATTCTTCAGAATATCGATGGCACCTTGACGACTCAAGAATTGAGTATTGACGACCAGCCGGACCTGTTGCAAGGATCGTTCGATGCAGCCACGATCATTCTAAGCCAGGTAGCGTTGGGCGAACCATCAACGCAGTTTGCTCTTCGCGGAGATTGGGCGGGCACCGCGCACGTGACGGTCAACCAAATTTTTGATACGGGTCGATTGTACTCTGGCGGCACACACTTTTTCCAACTTGGCCCAGAATGGACGCAAGCGGTTCGCTTTAGACGCCCAGCGACAGCGGATTTTTCGAAGTTGTTCATCGACCCCTTCTTCCTGAATGAACTTGCAGATGCGTCGGGCACGATTCAAGGTAGCCCGTCCGATCCGCGCGACCTGCTGATCGAATTTCATCGCGATGACGGTGGCTTTCCAGGAGATGTATTTTTCTCGCTGGAAATTCGAGACGAAGGCAACTATCAACCCGTCGTTTCTGATTTGCTGCGCTTCACAACCATCGACGTTGCAATATATCCGGAGCTCCGGGTTGACGATCTGATTATCTACGTTTCGATAAAGGACGTCGGGGCGGACGCAAACCACCTTGTAATGGGCGTTTCCACGTACGAGACGGAGAATACCTCATTCCTCTTTGGTCCATTCCCGAGTGGAACACACTGGTTGGGCCTATGGGACGTCGTGGCGGGCGTCCAACTGACAAACAGATCCATCCCAATACGCGCGCAATTCAGGGAGGGCCTTCCGACTGGCATTGAAAACGGATCAGAAGTCAATGTTGAATCCAACTTGTCGGCAGTTGCATTCCCAAATCCAGCTGCTCATCAATTTATCGTCGAGGTTACAGCGGACAAAGCACAAGCGACCGAAATAACGGTTGTCGATTTGCTCGGGCGGGTCGTTTCGAACACTGCACACCCGTTTCTTGCAGAGGGACTCCACCAGATTACGTACGATGTTTCAGACTGGGCGTCTGGTGTTTATCTGATCCGGATCGTCGGCGTCGATGGACAGACAGCGGCAACACGTGCAATTGTGGCGCATTGAGGGCCTCCAATCAAAAGCCGGATCGCCTTCGGGTGTTGTCGTAAAACGCTGCAAGTCGGTACAAGGGCCCCGAAGTTTCTTGGTTGGCCATCACTTCACCACCAACTCCACGAACATCGGCCTGTGATCTGACGCGACGGGTTCGTCCATCATTCGTTGCCCGCTTACCATGAAAGTGTTTTCCGGACGGTACATCACGAAATCAATTTCTTCGTATGGATCAAACGAGGAAAACGTAAGTCGGTCGTCCCCCTTGTTAACGATTTGCCAACCTTGGGAAAGATGGGCAATGACGGGTGAGTCGGGCGTCGAATTAAAGTCGCCGGCAAGAACGGTTGGCAGTTCGTCGTTGCCAAGTTGTTCTTCGAGTGAGAGCGCTTGCGCCATCCGCTCCTCTTCGGTGCGGTAAAAATGTATTCCAATGACGCGTATTTGCCTATCGGAATCGGGCGAGGAAATAACAGCAGAAAGCGCGCTCCGAGGTTCTTCACCATCGGGAAGGCGGATGTTCTGCGTTGAAACAATCGGCCATCGAGAAAGCAGAGCCATACCGTACGCACCGCCGTCGTACGACATGAATCGACCGAATACGGGAGTCAGACCTGTGAGCCGCCCGAGCTCAACCGCTTGATCGACGCCATCCGTTCTTCCAGCGACGCTGTCGATTTCTTGGAGCGTGACGATGTCAGGGTTAACAGTCCGGATCAGTGCTGCAATTCTTTCAAGATCCAACACCTCATCCATTCCCTCACCATGATGGATGTTGTAAGCCAGAAGACGGAGAGTATCCGCGCTAGTTGAATCTTTCCGAGCTTCCGAATCGGGTTTGGAGCAACCGGCCGAAACGAAAAGGACGGCAGCAATAAGCAGGGCTCCGAAAAGCATGGAGCGAGTGGACGTTATTCGATGAAGCATACGAGTGAGCGATGAATGTGTGTATCGGTGTCCAATGATACGAAACTGGTTTGACCGTTCTCGAGGACCACAACCGTCTTTCTTTGGCTCACATTTCTCGCGAGTACTTCCGGGGAAGGAGTTGCAATACTGGAATAGTCGCTGGCTGCCCGTCATCATCCGATACAATCACGTCAGCATCTGGCTCTGACACACAAGCTCACGAACACTCTATCGACCAATTCAGTCAAGCTTGAGTTTCATACCCTCGTGAGAAGTCGTAAAACCGATTCCTTCGTAAAACCGGATTGCATCGGGGCGCTGTTTGTCCGTGGTAAGCTGAATCAGTTTGCACCCGACTGATCGTGCGCGCTCAATCGCGAACTCGCAAACAATTTCCCCGACCAGGCACGCTACTGCATCGTCCGAATCCATTCAGAAAACCCGACCAGGTACTTCGCCAGGAAAGTGCGCGTACCTTCATCCGACAATTTCGATTGCTCATCAAACTTTTCATACGCGCGGGCAACAGCAATTCCGCCGTGCGGATAAATCGGTGCAAGCATCGCTAACAGTGCAAGCTTCACTTGCTCCTGCGCGCGCATCGCTCCACTTCCACCCGGAGATGCGCCCATGATGCCGGTCGGTTTTCCCGACATCGGCCGTCCCATTCCTTGCCCCGGACGCGCATTCCAATCCAGGACATTCTTTAACATTCCTGGCATTGAGTAGCTATACTCAGGCGTTGAAATCAATACACCGTCCGCAGAATGGATTGCCGATTTCAGGGCCTCCACGGGCTCGGTCCGCTCGCCATCCGAATCAAGGTCCTGATTAAAGATCGGAATTTCGTTCAAGTCAACAACGTCGATCTGCAAGTCCGACGGCGCAAGCTCTGCAGCCGCAAGAAGCAGTGACCGGTTAAAGGAGTTTTCTCGCAAACTCCCGGCAATCCCAACAATCTTCAACGTGTTACTCATGTGTTCTGTCTCTACTCTTGTGTTTAAAGAATTCCGGTTCAACTGCATGCCGGGTTCAGAATTTGTTTCTGCCGCGGCAATTGGGCCCCTGTCCCACCCCGCCCTACGGGTAAGTTAGGGGTCAGAAAAGACGACGCAACTGCAATCTTGCCTACAACTTTGCATTGGGAAAACGATCGAAGTGTTCTTGACTACGATTTTCACCGCTCTGCCCTCCGGGTGGGTGGCTATGGGGTCTACCAGCCAAGGCCTCGACTACAAAGACTTCAGCGCTTCTTCGACTCAACAACTGGAGGCCCGTCTGGATGCGCTTCACAGGCAGGTGGCTGCTGCGAGCTCCACGCCATTGATGCAATCTTCCACTCTTCAGCAACACGTACCATCGTAAAAACATCAACACCGCAGTGCGACCATTTGCCGTCCACGTAAATATCATACGGAAGCCAGACCATGGCAACTGTTCCGGCAACCTT
>RCNE010001774.1_pt1 | contig 11682 bp, 10 predicted proteins | sample 2041361 | NCBI WGS metagenome assembly RCNE01 (sample SAMN09708229, study PRJNA481090) | Marine sediment metagenome, whole genome shotgun sequencing project.
TGTGAGTTTGACCCAGACGAAGTATACAGGTGGTTTATGGAGCTTTTTATTGATGCCTACGATTGGGTAATGGTAACCAATATATATGGAATGAGTCAATTTGCTGATGGTGGTCTAATGGCTTCAAAGCCATATATCAGTGGCAGTAACTATCTAATGAAAATGAGCAACTACAAAAAAGGGGAGTGGCAAGCTATTTGGGATGGTCTCTTTTGGCGATTTATGCATACGCATCGCGATTTCTTTTTATCAAATCCAAGATTAGGAATGCTCGTACGTATGTTTGATAAAATGCCTATTGAGAAACAGCAAAAGCATCTTGAGAATGGAGAAGTCTATCTGGCTAGTTTAGAGCACTAGTTATTTTGGAATATAACGATACAGTTTATAACAAACAAAAGCGTCCATAAAAAAGTTCGCAACCAGTTTTTATGAATTAGTGCCTTTAGCATTGTTTCATTAGCTCTTCCTTTTGAAATAGTAGCATGTATAGGAACAAATTGTAAGAAAGTAGCTATCCATATAAGAAGAATAATTACAAGACTTATAACTGTAAAGAGATTAGTTCGCGAAATCAATTGATATATAGAAATGCCTAGTTGCCCAAGCATCAATGGCATGACAATAGCACTAAAACGAGAAGTATATTCTTTATGCCACTTTACTAGATTTTCAGCACTATAATAAAGAAAACCTGGATATACAATGCGCTGGATGATCCATATCAACACAACTAATCCAAAATCTAATAAAAGCCGAAGAATAGCTATAGACATTATAAATGTTTAGTGATTTTTGAGCTCATTGGTTTGGTGATTGAAAAATAATAATCAATTAGACGTCCTTTATCATCAACTAAATATTTTTGAAAATTCCATTTTACGCTAGAACTCTTTTTGCCGTTTAGCTCTTTAGAGGTGAGCCATTTATACAAAGGATGCTGCTTGTTTCCTTTTACATCTATCTTTTCAGTAAGTAAAAATTTGACACCAAAATTCAATTCACAAAATTCTTGAATTTGTGACGCATCTCCAGGCTCTTGATTACCAAATTGGTTACAAGGTGAACCAATCACAACGAGCTCGTCTTGATACTTATCACTCAAAGCTTGTAACGCTGCATATTGTTTTGTAAATCCGCATTCGGAAGCGACATTGACAAAAAGTATTTTCTTCCCTTCAAATTCTGCAAAAGAAATTGGTTTACCATCGATAGTATTGATAGCTATATCATAAATTGATTGTTTTTTTGTTTCAATAGATTTACTTGGTGCTAATTTGGCTTTATCAATTGTTTTCATAGCTATATATAATTTAACTTTGAAGCAAAGGTATTTATATTTTTGTTTATTTTTACAAGTTAATTGTTAAACAAAAATTAAAACTAGTAATGAGCCTAAAAGAATACTTTTCTATTTTTTAGTAAATAATATACTTATGAAGAAACAAGACTATAAAATACATATTATTGGGGCTGGAGTAAGCGGACTGATAGCCGCCAGAGTTTTAGAAGATAATGGCTATAATGCTGTTATTATCGAAGCGACAGATCGCGTTGGTGGAAGAGTAAAGACAGATATTGTAGATGGCTACCAATTGGACCATGGCTTTCAAGTACTCCTAACGTCCTATCCTGCGGCGAAAAAATATTTGGATTTTAAGCAATTGAACTTACAAAAATTTGTGCCTGGCGCTGCCATTTTTAGATCAGGTAAACAGACTATTATAGGAGATCCGATAAGAGATATATCATTGTTGGTTCCTTCGCTGTTCTCAGAAATAGGAACTTTTGGGGATAAGCTGCAGGTATTTAAGCTGAACAGGCGTTTAAAAAATAAAACCCTGACTGAAATATTTTCTGCTAAGGAGCAAACAACCTTATCCTATTTAGAGGATGTCGGTTTTTCTTCTGACATGATTGACCAATTTTTTAAACCATTTTTTAGTGGTATTTTTTTGGAAGCTGAACTGGAAACATCGAGCAGAATGTTTGAATTTGTATATAAAATGTTCGGAGAGGGGTATGCAGCCCTTCCTAAATCTGGAATAGAAGCCATTCCAAAGCAACTGGCAGGGAAATTAAACAATACTACTTTTAAATTTAATACTTCTGTGGCTGCCCTTAAAGACGGAGAAATAACACTTGATTCAGGTGAAAAACTTGACAGTGATTTTACGATTGTAGCAACAGAAGCCAGTTCACTAATTCAAAATTTAAGCAAGCAAGCCACGCAATGGAAATCTTGTGAGACCTTATATTTTGAGACAAACAACAGGGTCATTTCCAAGCCATTAATTGGGCTTGTACCAAATGCTGATGCCTTGATCAATAATATTTTTTATCATACAAGTTTAGACACTGCGCAATCAGCTAAACACCAGTTACTATCCGTAACAGTAGTAAAGCGTCATAAGCTTTCTTCTGAGGCACTTATTGAGCAAGTTCAAAGAGAATTAAAAGAGCACTGTGGTATTGATTCATGTACATTTATAAAGCGGTACAACATTCCGATGGCCTTACCGAAGTTAACCAACTTACAATATCAAATGTTACCTTCTGAAACACGTTTAACCACCACTATTTTCCTTGCCGGAGATACCCAACTTAATGGTTCTCTTAATGCTGCAATGATTTCAGGCGAAAGAGCAGCACTTGGCGTGATTGAAACTTTGAATGGTGTTCAACAATAAGCTGGGTAAAGAGAATTTCTGGCAATCTTTTTTGGCAGTTTATGCTGGGCTCTAAACGCTGTGGATACTATACAATTCTGGAATTTCAGCATCCCAGTGATAGGTTTCTTTGATTCCAATTTTTAGGGCTTCACTGGCTTCTTTCTCCCCATGAACAATAAAGATGCGTTCTGGTTTTGATTGTAACTTACTCATCCAGTCGAGGAGTTCTGTATGATCAGCATGTGCTGAAAGACCTTCTATGATTTCTATTTGCATATTAAACGGAACCCACTTGCCATACGCTTTAAATCTTTTTTCGCCGTCAAGTAAGCTTCGCCCCCGAGTACCTTCTGCCTGATAGCCTACAAAGAGTAAAGTGTTATTGGAGTTATGGGCCTGTGCTTCCAGATAATTTAGGATCCTGCCTCCGGTAAGCATACCACTGCCTGCAATAACAATTTTAGGAGTATCGTCAGATTGTATTGCCATCGTTTCATGAAAACTGCTCACCACCCTAAAATTAGCACACATGTCATAACAAGCCTCATCATCTAGTCTGTGCCAGTCTCTTGTGCGGTGAAATAGTTCCAAAACATCTGCGCCCATAGGGCTATCCATGATCATCGGAACTTTAGGAATTTTATTTTCCTTAAGCAAACTACCTAATATCATCATCAGTAATTGAGCCCTTTCTACAGAAAAACTGGGGATAAACAAACTGCCACCTCTTTTGATCGTCTCCTTAACAATTTTTTCAATCACTGGAATCGCCTCTGCCTCCTCAGGATGAAACCTGCCACCATAGGTCGATTCGATAAACAAATAGTTGGCTTTTTTTGGTTTTAGAGGTGGGTATAAGAGCAAATCGTTTATTCTACCGATGTCGCCCGAAAAAACAAAACGTTTGCCCCATAAGTCTATTTCTATAAAAGTACCACCTAAAATATGACCATTATAGGAAAATCGCATACGTATACCTTCCAGCAGAGGAAGCCATTGCGCAGGAGGAATCCTTTTAAAATGAGTGAGGGTATTGTCAACATCATCAAGATTATATAAAGGTTGCGCGGGGTGATGCTTGGAATAACCCTCTTTGTTAGCACGTTTCGCTTCCTGCTCTTGAATTCTGGCACTATCCTTTAATATGATCGTGGCAATATCGATAGTAGGATGGCTACCATAAATAGGCCCCTTGAATCCTTGTTTTACCAATCGGGGTAAATAACCCGTGTGATCCAGGTGGCCATGGGTAAGCAATACGGCATCAATTTCTGAGGCATTTACAGATGGGTACTCCCAGTTTTTTAATCGTAATTCTTTTAGGCCTTGGAAGAGTCCGCAATCAACTAATATTTTGATACGTCCCCTTTCCAAGAGGTATTTTGATCCGGTCACAGTACCCGCAGCGCCTAGAAAATGAATATTTGTTTCTCCTTCCATAGTCCTCATTGTTTTGAAAGAAATTTACCCTATCTAATTTAGGCTTTTTTTTGATGCAAGAATTTAAAAATTTAAGAATGCTACAATGCTACAATGAAATAATGAAATAATGAAACAATGAAACAATGGGACAATGGGACAATGGATTTGGTATTTTTTTAAAAAGTTGTGTCAGTAAATAATTTATTTTAAAACTTAGTCCTTAGTCCTTAGTCCTTAGTCCTTAGTCCTTAGTCCTTAGTCCTTAGTCCTTAACCCTTAACACTTAAAACCTACCCATTAAACTGTCTTACCTTCTCAAGCCTCATAGCAAACGGAACTTTATTATGATCAAAGGTGTATTCAATAGATTTATCGAATTCTATCGTTTCTGTAATTTTTAATGGAGCCTGTTGAAGACTTGTTTCCAATTCGTTCTTAAAGTCTTTACTCAAAATAAGTTGTACGCTTCCATAGTATAATTCAGTGATCATATAGACCCGCCTGATTTTTCCATCATAACCTTTCCAATTGTCTTTTTTTAATACTTCCAAGTAATTGTCAATTCTGATCCTATTGAGGTTTGACATGGTTTTTACCTGTAAGTTTCCAAAATGAAACTTACTGATGTTTTTAAGTTCAAATCGTTGTTCCAGTTCATTGATCACAGGGTTTTCAAGTGTAGTAACCACATTGGCTTCCATATTGATCACAATGTCAGCTAAGTGTGCATATTTGATCTTTTCTTTATGCAGTTCCTTAATGCCCTTGATCCAGCTTTCACGTGATATGATTCCGGCATCGAGAAAGGCATTGTAAAGATGCTCAGGCATGCCCGGATGATCAAATTTCGGTTTACCAATAATGGGGTCCCATACAAGATTTCCCAGGATGATGTTCTCATGAGAAGTAGGAATCAATTCTAAATTATACTTGTTTCTGAATCTTTTTATCTCCATAGGGCTACATTAAAATCAATTAAAAAGTGAAATTAATTATATTTTGAAATGAACAGGTAAGGAAAAACCTTACTATGAGTAAGGTTATTAAATTAAATTTTCGGAACAGATGGAATATCTTGCCTATAGTTTGATTTTCCTTACTCATAGTAAGGTTTTTTCCTAACTGAAATAGTGGTTTTGGGTCAATTGCTAATAAAAAATTGAAGACAAAATTGTTAATTTTATGAACTTTTATTATCTTTTACCCTTTAAATCAGATAATTATGAAAAAATTAAGCTTATTAGCTGCACTTGTGATCATGTTGGTCTCAGCGGTGCAGTGTACCGAAGATGAAGCCGTAGAGGCATCAATGAATCAAACGGAATTTCACCAAATAGAAAGTGGGGAAGAAGGTGCGGATGGTCCTGATAATGACAAGGATGAGCATAAGAACTAATATTTAATTGGATAAAGTAGGATTAATTAATAAGGTCAAATTTGATAAAATTTAATAGGTATTATTTTTTTCTTTATGCATTGACACTGAGTGTTTCAATTTGTTGTGTTGAGTCTGAGTCATCCAATTCATTTAATGAATGCTTTGAGTGCAGAAAAATAGACAGTCTAATACTTGTGTCTAAATCTGCTCAATCATCATTTGATATAAACAGTAAGAATTTAAACAAAGCTTATAATCTCGTAAAATCTTTAGGGATAGATTCTTTAAAAATCAATTATTTATTTCAAATCTCAAATCAATTCTATTCATCAAAGGATTATTCAAATTTTAAAACGGTCAGTTCAGAATTTCTAAAACAATCAATAGAAAGTAATGAATCCATAAGAATTGCAGATTACTATTGGAATATGGGTGCATATTATTCGGCGACAGAAGTTTTAGACAGTGCATACTATAATTTTGGTAAAGCCAGACTTATTTTTGAAAACTTAGATCATCGTTACTATGCAGCTAAAATGGAATATAACATTGCATATGTTCTAAGAAGATCTAAACACTATGTTGAAAGCGAAGCTTTCGCTTTTAGATCTATTTCAAATTTGAATTCTTTAGATAAGAAATTACTCCTATACAGATGTTATAATCATTTAGGACTGTTATATAATGATTTAGAAGAATTTGAATATTCGATTGAGTATCACTTAAAAGCGATGGAATTGTTGGCAGAACTTCCAAAAAAAGGAATTTATTTGGAACGTAGTTTAAACAACCTTAGCCTTGTCTACCAAAAACAAGAACAATACCAGTTGGCCATAGAAGCCATAAACGATGCCTTATCAAATAAAACCTTAGCACAGAAACATCCCAATCTCTATGCAAAACTCATCGATAACCTTACGTATAACAGATTTTTAAAAGGAGACAAACCCGGGCTTTTAGATGATTTTAATAAGGCGCTGCATATACGTGATTCAATAGGCAATGAGGCTGGAGTTGGCATCAGTAAAATACATCTCGCCGAATATAGCTTGAGTCTTATGGATAGTTTAAAAGCGACTATACAAGCTCAGGAAGCCTATGAAATTGCAATAAAACTGGGTTTAAATCGCGATATATTAAACAGTCTCTTCTTGTTGTCAAAAGCAAATCCTATTCATGCAACGATGTATATGGATGAGTATATCAAATTGAATGACAGCTTGTTATTGAAAGAAAGAAAGGTTAGAGATAAATTCACACGGATACAATTTGAAACCGAAGGCTATATCGTAGCCAATGAAGACCTCAAAAAGAAGAATGTCTGGATTTCCTTAACCAGTTTGTTCGCTTTAGCCAGTGTTAGCCTATTGTTTTTTGGCTATCGGCAAAAATCGAAAAACAGAACCTTGGTGCTGGAGCAACAGCAGCAGAAAGCTAATGAAGAAATTTATGATTTGATGTTAAAGCAACAACATCGTGAAGAAGAAGGAAGAATTCAGGAAAGGATCAGGATCTCAGAAGAACTGCATGACGGGGCACTTGCAAGACTATTTTCAGTGCGGATAGGCTTAGGCTTTCTAAAAGTTAAAGGGAACAACGGAGAACAGGATCGCTTTAATGTCTTTAAAAAAGAATTGCAACTGGTTGAAAAGGAAATCAGAAACTTATCGCATGCACTGAAAAACGATGATCTGTCAGCAAAAAAAGACTTTCCAAAACTCCTTTCAGAATTATTGGAGGAACAAAGTAGTATCGGAAAATTCGATTATTCATTTAAACAGGACAGCTCCATAGGATGGAATCAGGTGGACGAGAAAATAAAGATCAATTTATTTAGAATCGTACAGGAAGCCATATGTAATATTATAAAATACGCTGATTGCCAAAAGGTTAGGCTATCTTTAAAGAGAGGGGCTCAACTGGTGGACATCATCATTGTTGACGATGGTATTGGTTTCGATACTAATAAAAAGAGTAAAGGCATTGGATTAAAAAACATGAAATCGAGAGCAAAAAGTATTGGAGCCGGGATTCGTATCAGCTCGATAGTTCAAAAAGGAACCCGAATAGAAATAAGTATACCAACCAAAATCTTATACCATGAACCAACAACATAAAGTATTGATCATTGATGATCATCCCTTAATCTGTAATCAGTATATAGAAGCATTACAAGAAGTAATGAGTCAGGATCAGCAGCTTAGAATGAAGATTGAAGCTGTTGGAGATTGTGATTCAGCAAAAGAAAAAATTAAAAATACTTCGTCAAAAGGAGTATGGGACTTGGTCTTTCTGGATATCCGTATGCCTCCTTCAAAAGACCGAAGAATATTGTCTGGCGAGGATCTTGGAGAAATGATCAGACAGTGCCATCCTTTAGCTAAAATTATTGTGGCAACGACCTTTAATGACAATTACCGAATTCAAAATATTTTCAAAAGCCTTAACCCGGAAGGCTTTCTGATCAAGAATGACATCGACACGCCAGAATTGATTGAAGCTATTCTTAAAGTTATGCAGGGAGGAGTACATTACACGAGCACTGTAGCAAACCTTTTGAGAAAAAAGATGTTCACCGATATCAATATTGATAAAATAGACCGGCAAATTTTGTATGAATTATCAGTAGGGACTAAGATGAAAGACCTTCCAAACTTCGTACCTTTGTCTATAGCTGGTATTGAAAAAAGGAAAAGAAATCTGAAACAGATTTTTGATGTGGAAGACCAGGGAGACAAGGCTTTAATTTTGAAAGCCAGAGAATTAGGTTTTATTTAATACATATATGAAAATTGTAATCGCTCCTGATAAGTTCAGGGGATCACTTACCGGAATCGAATTTTGCTGGATCGTAAAAGAAGCGATCTGGGAGGTATTTCCAGATGTGGAATTTATTGAAGCTCCTGTAGCGGATGGGGGTGATGGCACCCTTGCCGCACTTGAGGCTCAGGTGCCTCATGGAAAAAAAAGTATAGAGGTACACGACCCGCTCTTTAGGAAAATTAAGGCCTCTTATCTCTATAATGATACTTTTAAAATCGCCTTTGTTGAAATGGCAGAAGCTTCCGGATTAAGGCTTTTAAAAGAGGAAGAGTATCAATGTTGTCAAACCACTTCTTATGGTACAGGAGAGTTGATCAAAGCTGCGCTGGATCAGGGTGCCGAAAAAATCATCTTAGGTATTGGAGGATCTGCTACGAATGATTGTGGTATGGGTATGGCAGCTGCTTTGGGTTATCAGTTTTTGGATGCTGAAGGGAAAGACGTTAAACCTATTGGAAAAAATCTTTCGAAGGTTAAAGAAATTAGAACAGGTGCTGTTGATCCGAGAATTATGACGGTTGATTTTGAGGTGGCTTGCGATGTCATCAACCCCTTGTATGGGGAAGAAGGGGCAGCTTATATATTCGGGCCTCAAAAAGGTGCTACAAATGAAGAAATAGCGATGTTGGATCAGGGATTAAGAGATTTTAACCAACAACTCATTCAGGCATTCGATAAAGACATCCATGATATTTACGGTGCAGGCGCCGCAGGAGGAATGGGAGCAGGGGCACTGACCTTTTTAAATGGAGAATTAAAGTCAGGTATAGAATTGGTCAAAGAAATGATACGTTTTGATAAAAGAATAGAAGGAGCTGATTGGGTGATTACGGGTGAAGGGAAACTGGATTTTCAAACCTTATCAGGTAAAGCCCTAAAAGGAGTGGCCGAATCAGCTCACTTGCAAAAGATACCGGTTGCTACCTTTTGCGGTAGAATTACCTTACCACAGGATGCCCTTGCTACAATGGGTATAAGGTATTCTTCTTCTGTGATGCTTGAAGCCAAAGATTATGACGACGCCATGAAAAATGGAAAGACTTATTTGTCGAAAATGGCGAAGGATTTTGCTGTGAGGTTGCAGAGGGATATGTGACAATGAAACAATGAATTAATGAATCAATGAAATAATGAGACAATGAATTAATGAGATAATGAGGCAATGAGGCAATGAGATAATGAGATAATGAATCAATGAATTAATGAGATAATGTATAAATAATAAAACCCAAAACTTAATACTTAGTCCTTAACCCTTAACAGTTGATCCTTAACCCTTAACACTTAACCCTTAACACTTAGTCCCTAGTCCTTAACACTTAACCCTTAACCCTTAACCCTTAGTCCTTAGTCCTTAGTCCTTAACCCTTAGCACTTAACCCTTCACCCTATGCTTATACTGATCTCTCTTGTTGTAGTTGTGATTTTGATGATCATTGCATCCTCAAAATTCAATATCCACCCTTTTTTAAGTTTATTGTTTGCTGGTATTGTGATGGGTTTTGTGGGTGGCTTAAATGAAACGCTTATTACTAAAACCTTAGTGGAAGGATTTGGGAAAACCCTCGGAAGTATTGGGATCATCATTGCTTTTGGAACCATTATTGGTATTTATCTTGAAAAAAGTGGCGGGGCCATGGCGCTGGCCAATTGGGTGATCAAACTGGTTGGAAAGAAAAATGCGCCTTTGGCGATGAATTTGACAGGTTTTATCGTGTCTATTCCGGTGTATTGCGATTCAGGCTTTATCATTTTGTCTTCCCTGATGAAAGCGATCAGTAAGAAATCTAAAATACCTTTGGTGGTTTTAGGGGTCTCCCTTGCTGCAGGTTTATATGCAACGCATGTCTTTATTCCTCCAACTCCAGGACCTTTGGCTGCTGCAGCTGCCTTGGATGCCGACATAGGATTGGTCATCATGTTAGGGTTTGTCGTGGCGATTCCAGTGGCCTTGACCGGTATGTTCTGGGGAAAATATATAGGAAGAAAAATAGGGAAACCTGTTGAAGATGTCAATACCCAGGAGGTCGAGGTCAAAAAACTACCCAAAACCAGCTTGTCATTTGCGCCAATTTTGGTACCCATAATATTGATTGCCTTAAATTCCATAGCCTCTTATCCAACACTGCCTTTTGGTGAAGGAAAAATTGCTGAGTTGATTCATTTTATAGGTAACCCAGTGATTGCTTTGTTTATCGGCGTGGCTTTGGCCTTTCAGCTAAAAGAAAAGAAAGTTAAAGAAACCCATTCACATTGGGTGGCAGAAGGACTCAAACAGGCCGGAGTAATTATTTTGATCACCGGTGCAGGTGGTGCTTTTGGTGCCATCTTGCGAGCCACAGGTATTGGGGAGTTTATTGGAGAAAGTTTTTCAGGAATGGAACTCGGGCTGCTATTGCCTTTTATCATCGCTGCGGTTTTAAAAACAGCTCAAGGCTCTTCAACTGTTGCGATCATAACCACCGCAGCCATCATAGCCCCAATTTTGGAAAGCTTTGGATTGGATTCTGCTATAGGTAGGGCCCTTGCAGTGCTTTCTATCGGCGCAGGTGCCATGACAGTTTCTCATATCAATGATAGTTTCTTCTGGGTAGTAGCCCAATTTACCGAAATGGATACCAAGACAGCCTTAAAAAGTCAGACCGTGGCGACCTTGTTGCAGGGAGTAGTGGGAGTGGTGATTGTTTTGGGCTTGGGGGTGGTTTTGCTTTAAGGACTAGGGACTAGGGACTAAGGACTAGGGACTAAGGACTAAGTTTTAAGGATTAAGTGTTAAGATTTTTATCTCATTAAACGAAATTACTTAATCCTTAAAACTTAATACTTCTTAAAAAGGGTAAAGTCTTTTTTATAATATTATGTTTGGAGTCTCCCCTCTTGAGAGGGGAAAGAGGCGTTTATGAGTTTTGTAAGTTTAAATAATTTTGATTGCCTCAGGGGTGTGTTGACATTATTTTGTTATAATGCTCAACTTTTTGAGTGAGGGTTTCGGAACTTACTAAGCACTTTTAAGGTCTTAACTAAGAAATAGTTCCGAAGCACTCACTTTTCATTATTGTATCGGAATTGGTAATAATAGTGATAGAAAGTTTTATACGAATAAGATATATTTGTCGTTATTAAATATAAATGATCCAAGAATGGACATAATGCATTTATAAATACAAATAAAATTGACATGAAAAAATTCGCAATGATAGGTGCAGCAGGTTATATAGCGCCAAGACACATGCAAGCAATTAGAGAAACCGGGAATGATCTTGTTGCGGCCTTAGATAACTTTGATAGTGTAGGGGTTATTGATTCTCATTTTCCAAACGCATCTTTTTTTACTGAATTTGAACGGTTTGACCGGCATATTTCAAAACTGAAATATGAAAAAAATAT
>RCNE010001776.1_pt1 | contig 11678 bp, 10 predicted proteins | sample 2041361 | NCBI WGS metagenome assembly RCNE01 (sample SAMN09708229, study PRJNA481090) | Marine sediment metagenome, whole genome shotgun sequencing project.
TATGTGGAGCGGATCGTCAGTTTCGCAGATGTCGCCGCTTTGAAGCCGCTAAAGATTCTCGTGAATGCAGGTCACGGCACGGCTGGCCCAACCTTTGATGCCATCGTGGCCCAGTTTTCAAACCTCGGTGCACCAATCACCTTCAAGCGCCAGTTTCACACGCCAGACGGCACTTTCCCTCAAGGCATTCCCAATCCTTTGCTGCCCGAGAACCGACCAGCAACCGCGCAGGCCGTCATTGAGGCCAAAGCAGACTTTGGCGTCGCATGGGACGGCGACTTTGATCGCTGCTTCTTCTTCGATCACACCGGTGCATTCATTGACGGCGAATACGTCGTGGGCCTTCTGGCGGACGCATTCTTGACCAAGGAACAGGGCGCCACGATCCTCCACGACCCTCGTGTCATCTGGAACACGCAAGACATCGTGGCCAAAGCAGGCGGCAAAGCGGTGCCAAGCCCAACCGGACACGCGTTCTTCAAACAGATCATGCGCGATACGAACGCGGTCTATGGCGGTGAGATGTCGGCCCACCACTACTTCCGTGATTTCGTCTTTTGCGACAGCGGAATGATTCCTTGGATCCTGATCGCAGAACTCGTCAGCCGCCATGGCCGGCTGGCTGATCTGGTAGCGGACCGCAAAGCGGCGTTTCCGTCTTCGGGTGAGATTAACTTCACGTTGGACGACCCCAAAGCCGCCATCGCCCGTGTTAGATCCGAGTTTGAGCCCAAAGCCATAGCGCTGGATCAGACGGACGGACTTGGCTTTGACTTCGGCGATTGGCGCTTCAACTTGCGCAGCTCCAACACCGAACCCGTCGTGCGCCTGAACGTCGAGGCACGCGGTGATGCGGGATTGGTGGTAAAAGGTGTGGAAAGCGTGAAGGCGCTACTGATCCGTTAGACGCGGTAATAATCGCGATACCAAGCCACGAACGCCGCAACCCCGTCGCGAAATTCGGTTTGCGGGCGGTAGCCGGTCAATGACTGCAGAAGCTCCGCGTTGGCCCAAGTTGCGGGCACATCGCCCGGCTGCATGTCCATGAAGTTGCGGATGGCAGGCTTACCCACGACCTCCTCTATCGCCTCCACAAAGTCCATCAGGCGCACCTTGTCGGAGTTGCCGATGTTGACTACGCGCCAAGGGGCGGCAGGGCTAAGGCTATCACCTTCCGCGATATCCTCTGGCGCTTCTGGGCGCACAGGGACGGCGTCGATCAAAAGCCTGATGCCACGCACCAAGTCTTCCACATAAGTGAAGTCACGAAACATCTCTCCGTGGTTGTAGATGTCGATCGGCGTGCCCTCGATGATGCCCTTAGTGAATTTATAGAGCGCCATGTCCGGTCGGCCCCAAGGGCCATAAACGGTGAAGAAGCGAAACATCGTCGTCGGCAAGTTCCACAGATGCGCGTAGGAATGCGACATCGCCTCGTTCGCTTTTTTGGTGGCGGCGTAGAACGTCAGCGGGGTGTCGGCCTTGTGGGTCTCGGCAAAGGGCATCTCGGAGTTGGCTCCATAGACAGAGCTGGTGGACGCCATGAGCAAATGATCGACTTTGTTGACGCGCGCAGCCTCCATCACGTTGAACGTGCCGACAAGGTTGCTGTCGAGGTAAGCGCGCGGGTTCTCTAGGCTGTAGCGAACACCTGCTTGCCCCGCGAGGTGAACGATCGACGTAGGCGCAAAACCCGTGATCAACGCCGTCACGGCGTCTGCCTCTTCAAGGCGCAGTTCATGGGCTTGGAAGTTGGGATCTTGCAGCAGCATCTGGTGGCGACGCTGCTTCAACGTGACATCGTAGTAGTCCGTCATCCCATCCATACCACAGACGATGTGGCCCTCTTTCAGCAACAGTTTCGCCAGATGAAACCCGATGAAACCAGCGGTCCCCGTGATGAAAACCCGGTGCTTCTTGGAGGGGTCAGAGTGCGCCATAAGGACATTCACTTTCCGCGCCAGTCGCGCTGAATACGGTGCTTAAAAAATTCAGATGAGGAATACGGGATCCCTGAAAGCAACACAATCCACGGTCTTGATGAGGCATGCGCGGGTTGGCTCATGCGCAGGGTTACCGATGTAGAATGCCTCACTTGCTGCCCGTGAATTTCGTCATTGTAGCCTCGCCAGCCGCGGATATTCCTTCGCGTTTCAGAACGTAGGCAACCGTTAGCCACATGATTTTCACATCAAGGCCTAGGTTCCGGTTCTCCACATACCATACGTCCAGCTCAAACTTATCTTCCCAGCTCAAAGCATTGCGTCCGTTGATCTGCGCCCAGCCCGTTAAACCGGGGCGTACCTCGTGGCGGCGCCTCTGACGCTCACTGTAAAGCGGAAGGTATTCCATCAATAATGGCCTTGGCCCCACAAGGCTCATGTCCCCATGCAGAACATTCCACAGCTCCGGCAGCTCATCGATCGACAACGCGCGCAGCTTTCTCCCCAGTGAGGTCAACCGCTCTGCGTCAGGACGTGGCGTACCATCGGCTTGAACCGCGTCGTGCATGGTGCGGAATTTGATCATCTGGAACGAGCGACCATCCCGCCCCGGCCGCATTTGGCGAAACAAAACCGGCCCGCCCATGTTGCGGCGGATCATCACTCCAACCACCAGCAACAGCGGTGCGAAGAGGCACAAAGCTATAATCGACAAAACGATGTCTAGAAGCCGTTTCATTTTTTATTCGCCCGATCAGTCAATGGGTCATCCCTCAATGCAGCTCTATTGCGCTGCAAAGTGAACGTTCCCGCGTTATTCGCTGGTGTAATACTGCGTTGAATAGCCGTCATAGCCATATTGACCACCGTAGCCATAACCCTTCATCTTGCGCTGATCGACCTGTGTCAGAACCACGCCATCCACCGGATGACCCACTGATTTGAGCATCTCAAGACCCTGGCGCACTTGGGTACGAGAGGTGGATCCCCAACGAACGGCAAACACGCACAAATCGGCATAACGGGTCAGAACGCGGGCGTCCGGGACGGCAAGAACAGGCGGGCTGTCGATGATGATATGATCGTAGCGCCCCCGTAAATTGGCGATCAGGTCCTTGAAGCGACGAGACTCGAACAGGTCAGCGGCGTTGAATTCGCCACCCGAACCCATAAGAACCTCAACACCCAAATCTGGGTCCAAAAGGTCCATATCGTCCAGCTTTGCCTTGCCCAATAGAACGTCCAGCAACTGCACGCCTTTGGCGCGTTCATCGTCCTGATATGCTCGTAACGTTTGACGGCGGATATCGGCTTCCACCAACAGAACTTTGCGTCCCTCAAGGGAGCCGAAATACCTTGCCAGAGACAGCGACAAAGTCGTTTTGCCCTCACCAGGAATGGACGAGGTAACAAGAATTACCTGCGGTTCCTTGTCAGGATTGGCCATCAAGATAGAGGTCCGCAGATTGCGAACGGCCTCTGCAAAGATCGAGTTTGGCTTATCTTTGAGCGATTGCAGAACTTCCTTTCTGCCACGAACAGACATCGCAGGAAGGGAGCCGAAGACAAACGCGCCAGCCGCGCTGCGCAGCTCGTCGGTGGTACGGAAGCCCGCAAAGCGCCACTCGCGAAACACCACGAAAGCCGACCCTAAGAGGCCAGCAAGAATGGCACCCAAAAACATGATGACCATGACACGAGGGCTAGAAGCGCCACGCGGTACGGCTTGGGACAGAACACGACTGTCCGCCGCCTCAAGGCCGCGTTGAACGCTGGCTTCCTGCAAGCGCGTCAGGAAAGTCTCGTACAGCAAACGAGCGGCTTCGACTTCACGCTCAAGCTGCTGGATTTGGATCAACTCGTCGGATTGGGTTGAGATCTGAACCGTCAAATCCGCAGCTGAGCGTTGCAGTGATTGCAATTGCGCTTGAGTGCGGCGGATATCGTCGCGCAGGTCATCGGCGATAGCAACAAGCGCCACCTGTGTAGCATCTTCGCTTAGGGTGCCACGCCGAAAGCGCTGCACGATACCGGAAAATCGGCCATCGCCGGAGCTTTCAGCAACCTCAACCGAAGCGTCAAACCCGTCTGCATCCTCCAGCGCTGTCAGCAGCGTCTGATCTTCCACCAAGCTGGCTTGCGCTTCCTCGACCCGGCCACGCAAGTCGCGCAATTGCAAGTTTTGCGCCTGCAAAAGCTCTGCGCCAATGACGTTTGACGCTTCCATGCGTTGCGCCAGCTCTTGCTGCAACCCCTCCATATTTCCTTGAAGTTCGGTCGTTCGCTCTGACAAAAATTCGACCGCTCGCGTCGCTTCATTCAATTTTCGCAGGATCGAATTTTCGATGTAGATGAGGGCCAGCGCGTTTACGATCTCGGCCGATTTATCCTGATCCATCGTTTCAATCTGGATATTAAATGCCAGCGATTGACGGATGTTACTGACATTGATGCGAGAAATCAGGACATCAACCACGTAGTTACGCAATGCCACCTCGTCCCTCTCTATTGGCGTCCAGTCCGATACTGCCATTCGGATCTGTTCAACAAGGTTGGAACCGCTTCCTTGGCCGTTGAACTCTGGATCTTGCGTAAGGTCCAGCTCGTCCACCAGCCGCTCCATCAGAGCGCGCGATCGCAAGACCTCGATCTCCGTATTGATCGCAGTGGTATCGGTGCCGCCGCCCGCAAAGATGCTCTCTATGTCGCCGATAACCTGCTGCTGGCCCTCCGCTTCCAATGCGATCGTCACACGGGCTGGATACATTGGAACAGCGACGCGAAAGGCATAAAATCCCGACAGCAAGATGCCTATAATCGCCGCCAGAATGATCCACCATTTTCCACGCCAGAAAATACCCAAGAGGTGCAGCAGAACAATCTCATCAGCGGCCTGCTCGGGAGATTTTTCTGCATTCTGTTCGGCTGTTCGCGTCATTTTTTATCGCTCAATTCTTCGCTTAGTCATGCTGTCAGGGGCCTTCTAGCGGATTGATCTGATATTGTCAGCAGGAGCAATGGTTAATGGAAAATCCGAACTTTCAAACCCTCGCAACAGTGGCTGGAGGTAGCGCAGCGTTGGTGTCTGGCCAGCCTTTGACAGACGTCATGGCGCCATCGAGAATTCCGGGTGCAAAACAATTCACTCGATGCCTCATTTAGCATCCAATTGAATGGTTCAATTTCAGTGGCTATCGTGCACCAGCAGGCACAAAACTGCCCATGGCCGGTTCTTGCCCGCTACACGACCAGCCATATTCTGGATAATACTCACTACACGGCTGGGGCCGTGCCTATTGCAGTTTAGATGGAACCCGACATGCGAAAACCCCATCAGCACTTTTGGATCACCGTCGGCGCGCTTGCACTGACGCTTCCTGCGTCTGCCGATGGGGTGCAAAGCCTCGTGTCTCAGACCACGATCAACAGCTATGGCCTTCCCGGCCTGATCGATATGCCGACGGCCAACTCTCGGCCGGATGGTGAATTGGGAATGACGCTGTCATATTCCAACGTCGGCACTCGAGGCACCTTGTCGTTCCAAGTGCTGCCCGATGTGACCGCTACCTTCCGATATACCGGGATTGAGGGGCTGACACGCGGCATCGTCAATCCAGATTTCGATGTTCTGTTTGACCGCAGCTTTGACCTGCACTGGCAAGTGATCGAGGAGGGTACGTGGGTGCCCGCGATTGCCGTAGGCGTTCGCGACATTGCTGGCACAGGCATTTATTCCGGCGAATACATCGTCGCGACCCACCATTTTGGTGAGCGTGACCGCGTGGCTGTGACTGCGGGTCTTGGATGGGGTCGTTTGGGTCAACGCAACGGGTTTTCCAATCCTCTGGGTGCCGTTGATGAAGCATTTGACACCCGGCCCGGTCGAACTGCGGGAAATCAGGGTGGTACGATCAACCTGAACCAATTCTTCCGCGGCGATGCAGCATTTTTCGGCGGTATTGAATGGCAGGCCACAGATCGCCTTCGCATGCAGCTGGAATATTCATCCGATGTCTACGCTGGTGAAGCGTCAGATGGCCTTATATCGGGCGACTCCGGGGTCAATTTCGGAGCCACTTACCAAGTGCGCAACGGGATGACCGCAGGGGCGTATGTCTTGGGTGGGGACACCTTTGGCGTATCGCTTGCGATGACCCTGAACCCGGATCGCCCAACTGTTCAGCCAAGCTCGGGCGATGCACCACCACGTCCGCTGAACGTCCGCGCACCACAACCCACTCCGTACGAGATGGACTGGGTGGACCAACCCGGCGGCGCGGACATTCTACGCGATAACTTCGCGCAACTCTTTGAAGATCAGGGCCTGCATCTGGATACGCTGACCCTAGATGCCCGGCGCACAACAATCCGCGTGCACAACACACAATACAACTTTGAATCTCAGGCTTTGGGCCGTGTGCTGCGCGCCATGAGTGCCGCCTTACCACCCTCAGTTGAGGTGTTTGAGGTGATCTTTGTCGTTGAAGGCATCGACACCACACGCATCCGCGTCACCCGCAGTGATCTGGAGCGTTTGGAATTCGACCCAAGTGGGGCTGAACTGCTTCTTGCGGGCGCTGTGGTTGAAGATGCCCGCACCAGTGCAGATCCTGTCGGGCTTGAGGTTGAGGTCCCACAATCCCGGCTGACTTGGGGGCTTGGGCCATATGTCTCTGCCTCCGCCTTCGATCCCAACAACCCACTGCTGTATGACGTCGGGGTTGAGTTGAGCGGTCGCTACCGGTTTGGCGGTGGTTTTGTCGCCGACGCCGTCGTGCGTGCATCGCTGTTTGGCACCTACGACCAGTCCCGTATTGTAAGCGCTGGACGTGTCATTCCCGACCCGCCCCCCGTGGTGCGCACGGATGCTGCGCTCTACCGCCAGCAATCTGATGCATATGTCGAACAACTGACCCTCTCCCATTTCGGGCGTCCCGGCGAAAACCTCTATAGTCGCGTCAGCGCTGGCTATTTGGAGCGGATGTTCGCCGGCGTCTCAGCCGAATTACTGTGGCAACCCGCCAACAGTCGGCTTGGGTTGGGTCTTGAGGTCAACCAAGTTTGGGCGCGCGACTATGATGGTGGGTTTGGTTTGCGCGACTATTCCGTGACCACAGGCCATGTGTCCGCCTACTATAGATTGACCGAAAACTACGACGCACAAATAGACGTTGGCCGTTACCTTGCAGGCGATTGGGGGGCGACAATCTCGCTCGATCGGACGTTTAACAATGGCTGGAGTGTTGGCGCATTCGCGAGCTTCACCGATGTCCCGTTTGAAAGCTTCGGCGAGGGGTCTTTCGACAAGGGGATCGAGATTGAAATCCCGCTGGCTTGGTTCACTGGCAACTCCACCAGATCGTCTACAACAGCCTCCATCAGACCCGTCCTGCGGGATGGCGGCGCGCGCCTGAACGTGGAGGGACGTCTGCATGACCTCGTGATCGACTACACCCGACCCAACCTAGCAGAGACGGAGTCGATGATATGGCGCTAAAGACCGCCCTCACAGCAATCGCAGTCATCGCTTGCTTGGCGTCATGCGGTACCCGTGCCGACGATCCTGTCCTAGGCGCGGCCCGTGGTTTGGCCCAAGGCGTATTCAACGGCGGCGGTGAGCCAGAGGTCACGATTGACCCACGGCTTCTGCTGACCCGCGATGTCATCAACTCAGCCGCTACACCACTGACCTTTATTGAGGTCGCCTCATCTGGCGCATCGGCAACATTGTTAATCGCAGCAACCAACGGCGCGAACCAAACTTGGCAAATAGGCGAAGACACGTCCGTTACACTGACTCGCGATGGCGTTTTGCGCGCGACCCGTGGCTTGGGTGAGGATCTTTACGCAACCGATATCGGCTCAACCCAAGCCGCGTTGCGCGCCCGCGCTTCCGGTCCCGTGCAGCGCACATACGTCCACATCAATGGCGCACTCGACAGTGTTCCCACGCCCGTGACGTGTCAGATGTTCTACGCTCCCCTTACGACATTGAACCTATTTGATGAGGCTCGCCGCCTGACCCCAGTGGTTGAGGTCTGCACCTACGCCCCCACCGCCGATACATTCACGAACCGCTACTGGATCGACGGGGACGGATTTATCTGGGCCTCCGACCAATGGGTAGGTCCAGAATTGGGCCATTTGCACATCGAACGCCTCTACCGCTAGAAGGCCTAACGTTTGAGCCCAATCGCCTGCAAGGATCCCACCACACCATGACCAACACGCTGTACCAAAACGACCTGCCCGATGACCTGTCCCTTGGCCCCATTGTCGCGATTGATTGCGAAACCATGGGATTACACCCGCACCGGGATCGCCTGTGCGTAGTTCAATTGTCCGATGGCGACGGCAACGCGCATCTGGTGCAAGTAGCCCTTGGTCAGACGGAGGCCCCAAACCTATGTCGCTTGCTGGAAGACCCTAACACTCTCAAGCTGTTCCACTTCGGTCGTTTCGATATTGCCGCGATGTACAATGCCTTTGGCGCGATGACGGCGCCTGTCTATTGCACCAAAATCGCGTCTAAATTGGTACGAACCTACACAGATCGCCACGGCCTCAAGAACCTGCTGCAGGAGCTGTTGAACGTTGACATCTCTAAGCAGCAGCAAAGCTCTGACTGGGGGGCGGATACGCTGACCCAAGCGCAGATCGACTATGCGGCATCCGATGTGCTGTATCTGCACGGCATCCGCGACAAGCTGAACATCATGCTGGAGCGCGAGGGTCGTATGGACATGGCAAGCGCATGTTTTGATTTTCTGCCAATGCGTGCAAAACTTGATCTGGTCGGTTGGCCCGAGATCGACATTTTCTCCCACTAAAGGTGGCCCGACGTGGCGCGCAATAACCTCTATTCCAAGGCTGTGGTCTGGGTGAAAATCATCCTGCCCCTGATAGGTATTGCGCTTTTGTCATCGATCTTCTTGCTATCGGGCGCGCCGGACCCAGACGCTGCGCTGCCCTATGCGGAGGTCGACGTGGACCAAATCATCCGTGAGCAACGGGTGTCGCAACCACGCTTCGCGGGCGTACTTGCTGACGGCCAAGAGATCATCCTGACCGCCGACACCGTCACCACTGCCGCTGACCAAACCGACCGCATTAGAGCACAGAGCATAGAGGGACGTGTGGACCTAAGTTCTGATGATTTCCTGACCGTTGAAGCCCGTTTCGGCGATATCGATATGACAAGCCAACTTGCCACTCTAAGCGATGGCGTAACCGTACAATCGTCCCTTGGGTATCAGATCGTAAGCGAGCGGATGCTCGTGGCGCTCGACGTCTTCAACCTGCGCGCACCGACACCGATCCATATCACGGGCCCGGGTCTGGACCTCACGTCTGACACGATGCAGGTGTCTGGGCCGGATGGACAAACAATCGTGCGTTTCAACGGCTCCGTCCGGGTGCTATACCAACCCCAAAGTTAAGGGCCAAACCTTTAAAGGACAGTCATGCATCGCATTTTCGCCCTAGCAGTACTTACCCTGCTTCTGACCAACCCTGCGCTTGCGCAGGTCGATATCGGCTTTGGTGGCGTCAGCTATGATGAAAGCCAGCCGGTTGAAGTCACTGCCGACGGACTGACCATTGATCAAGCCACCGGTGAGGCCGTGTTCAACGGAAATGTCATCGTGGTGCAGGGTGATTTGCGCATGGCCGCGGGTGCAGTGCGGATCGTCTATTCAACCGATGGCGCGCAAGAAGTCAGCGAAGTGATTGCCACGGGCGGTGTTCTGGTAACGCGCGGTGCAGATGCGGCGGAAGGCGGAAGCGCGCGGTTCGATGTGTCCACAGCACTTTTGACACTGTCGGGCAACGTGCTGGTGACCCAAGGGCCAACGGCCATCGCAGGCGACAGTATGGTCGTGGATATGCGCACCGGAAGCGGGTCCGTGGATGGACGCGTTCGCACAGTGTTGAGTGGTTCTGAGTAATGGCACTAGAGGTTACAGAAGGCTCTGCCGGGCTACGCGTTCACAAACTGCGCAAAAGCTACCGCAAGCGACCAGTAATCCGTGACGTGACGCTTGAGCTGAACCGGGGCGAAGTCGTTGCCCTGCTTGGTCCCAACGGATCGGGCAAAACCACCAGTTTTTATTGCATCGCGGGCCTGATCACACCCGACGGTGGGCGTGTCACGATTGATGGTGAAGACGTCACCCTGTTTCCGATGTATCGTCGTGCACGGGCTGGTGTTGGCTACCTACCGCAGGAAATGTCGATCTTCCGGGGGTTGTCCGTTGAGGACAACATCATGTCGATCCTCGAGATCGTGGAGCCCAAGCGCAAGAAACGCCGTGACCGTTTGGAGCAGCTTCTATCCGATTTCTCGATCGAACACCTGCGCCGCGCGCCCGCATTATCGCTATCTGGTGGCGAACGTCGCCGGGTAGAGATTGCGCGCTGCCTTGCATCCGACCCACGATATATTTTGTTGGATGAGCCGTTTGCGGGCGTTGATCCCATCGCTGTGGGTGATATCCGCGCGCTGGTGGCCGAGCTGAAGACACGAGGCATCGGCGTGCTGATCACCGACCATAACGTCCAAGAAACACTGGCGATTGTAGACCGTGCGTACATCTTGCATGACGGCGTTATTATCATGTCTGGCACCGCCGAAGAGGTGGTCCAAGATGAGAACGTTCGCCGCGTTTATCTGGGCCAATCGTTCAAGATTAGCTAAACTCGCTCCACCAGACTCATTGACACTCACCCCTCATCTGACGCCAAATGGCATGGATGGTTGCGAGTGCTTCATCCCATTGCGTGACGCCCGGTTCGCCGATCCCTCGGTTTTCCCAGCGAACGCTCAAAGACATCCAAAATCATCAAGTTAACAAGCGCGGCCAAGTCGTCGTGCGCCCATCAAACCGGAGGTTACATGCGGTACCAGATCAGCGGAAAACAGATTGAAATCGGGCAAGCCCTGCAAATCCACGTGAAAGACAACCTTGGCACCATTGCGGATAAATACGCAGAACGCCCAACGGACGCGATGGTCGTCTTCTCCAAATCCGGGCCAGAGTTTGTCTGCGAGGCAACCGTGCATTTGTCCACGGGCCTGACCGCGTCAGCCAAAGCCAGCGCCCACGAAATCTATGCCGCGTTTGAGGCTACCGCCGATAAGTTAGAAAAGCAGTTGCGTCGGTACAAGCGGCGCCTAAAAGATCACCACAAGGACCGTTCAACACCCATTGATGTCTATGGCGGTGCCTCGTATATCCTCGCCTCAACGGAGACGTCTGATGAAGACGCCGAGCCTGAGACCCTCCAACCGATTATTGTGGCCGAGATGGAAACTAAGATCCCATCTCTGTCCGTCGGTGAAGCCGTGATGCAGATGGAGATCGCAGGCGCCCCGCTACTCGTGTTCCGCAACGAGGGCAGCAAGAACGTGAACGTGGTGTACCGCCGCGATGATGGGAACGTCGGCTGGATTGATCCAGCATCGGCGTAGACGACCAGTCGCCCGGCGTTGCCCAATATCAGGCATGCCGGGCAGATCTACAGCGCCTTTGGTGCAGGGAAGGACTAGAGAATGGATCTCTCAAAGTTACTTACCTCCGGGGCCGTAAAGGTCATGGCGGACGTCAGCAGCAAGAAACGGCTGATGCAATCCATTGCGGAGCTGTCTGAGCAGTTGACGAAAATCCCTGCATCGCAAGTGTTTGAGGCCCTGCAAGAGCGTGAGAACCTCGGTCCAACCGGTGTTGACCAACCAGC
>RCNE010001777.1_pt1 | contig 11673 bp, 13 predicted proteins | sample 2041361 | NCBI WGS metagenome assembly RCNE01 (sample SAMN09708229, study PRJNA481090) | Marine sediment metagenome, whole genome shotgun sequencing project.
TCCATGCCCCCTTCGAGGATGTGGAGCGTGTCCTTGCCGGCAGAGGTCAGTTCTTCGTGAGCTTGTGTCGCCCGGCCCCCCGATTGACAAACGAGCACAACGGGGTGCTCGACCGAGGCAAGATCACGAGCGTGTTCGCCGAGCGTGTCGAGCGGGACATTGTATGACCCTGGAATGTGGACGGTTTCGAATTCACCGCCGGTGCGCACATCGAGAATTCGGATGTCTGGGTCAGCCTCGCGGAGCTGGCGCAGTCTGCTTGCGTCGATGGTGTCGGCTGCGGGGATTGTCACGGTCATGTTGTCTCCAATGTGGCGGGTTCTTCGGTTGTTTCAAGGTTGATGACTTCGAGGTTTCCGCCAAGCAGGTTGTGCACGGCTCCGCGCACATCGAGTTGGCCATTACGGACGGCAACGCCGACGGGCCCGTCATGTCGGGTGAGTTCCGCGACAGTGCCGGCAACGTTTGCGCGAACAAGATCGTCGATGTCGGCGCCGGGCATGGTCCGGGCAAGCCGGCAGATTGGCTCGACGATTGGTGCGAGGTGCCCGCCACAGGTTCCCGCAGCAGCCGCTTGCACGGCGCCACAGCCCGTGTGTCCAAGAACGACGAGAACCTCTATGCCGAGTTTGTCAACGGCGTAGTCGAGACTTGCCAGGGCCGATGCGCTCGCGGTGTTTCCTGCGATTCGCACGACGAACAGGTTTCCCGCCGGTTGATCGAAGATCACCGACGGAGGCACTCGTGCGTCAGAACAGGCCAGGATCGCGGCCTTTGGGGCATGTTCGGGGGTCACCTCGATGGGCGCAGCTTTGGCACGATGATGCGCCTCGACTAGCTGACCCCAGGCGGTTGGATCAGACATTGGCGTCTTCGGCGAGCGTTCGCTCGTCCACCCCGTAACGACGCTGGTCCGCTGGACCGGGCTGATCGGCTGCGATGGCAATGAGCGCGTCATTGGTTGAGGTGTGGGCGCGATGCCCGAGCTGTTCCCAAATTCCTGCGGCACGGAGAACGTCCCGGACGGGGCCTTTGACGTCGGTGAGATGCAGCGCGACATGTTTTTCTTCGACTTCGCTCAGAATCTCGTGAAGCATTTCTACGCCGGTTGCGTCGAGATCGTTGATCCCTGATGCATCGAGTACGAGCGCACCGGAGTCCCGCTCGAGTTCGGCGACGTGACTGAGGATGAGTCGCTTCACGTTGACCGCGTTGACGAACGAGAGAGCAGCATCGATTCGGACGATTCGTACGCCTTCGATTGTTTTGGCCTCTGGAAATCGGTCGATGTTTCGATAGCTGGTGGTTCCATCGACGTGACCCAGGACTGCTGCATGGGGCATCGACATGCGTGCGAACACCACGAGCATAGAGGCGACGACGGCGACGAGAATGCCGAGTTCGATGCCAAGGATCAGGGTTGCGAAGAAGGCCACAGAGAGGCCGATCAAATCACTGCGTTTGACCTTGGCGATATGTCGCATCTCGGCGATATCGATAAGACCAATGACCGCCATGATGATGATTGCCCCCAGGGCTGCATTCGGCAGGGAGGCGAACAATGGAGTGAGGAAGGCGATCGTTGCCAGGACAATTCCGGCGGTGATCAGCGACGCAAGAGGGGTCCGGGCTCCTGCCGTGTCGTTCACTGCCGTACGTGAAAAACCGCCCGTGACAGGGTAACCACCAAAGAGACCGGAGGCGACGTTTGCCGCGCCCAGCCCAATCAGTTCGCTGTTCGGGTCAACCTCATAATGATGGCGCCGAGCGTAGACCTTGGCCACTGCAATCGATTCCATGAAACCGACGATGGTGATAACCAGCGCAGTCGCGGCGAGGTTGCCGATCAGTGACCCGTCGAAGTCTGGGAGACCAAAAGCGGGGAGCGTGTCAGGGATGTCGCCAACGACCTTGACGCCCTCGTCTTCAAGGTTCAGAACCTCGACGGCCAGAATCGAGCCGATCACGACCACGAGCGCTGCCGGAATCTTCTTGGCGAAGCGCTTCAACAAGAAGAGTGTGATGAGGGCAACAACGCCAAGCACCAGGGTGGCCCCGTTGGTGTCCGAGACGTTGCCGAGGACTTCCTGAACCGTCTCGTAGAAGTATTCCTTGCGCTCGATGGAGATGCCAAAGACGTGTTTGGCCTGCGAGAAACCGATGATGATCGCAGCTGCGGCGGTGAACCCCACGAGCACCGAATGCGAGAGGAAATTCACGAGAAATCCGAGGCGGCCAACCCCGAGCACAAGGTGCACGACGCCAACCATGAGCGCCAGCAGTGCGGCTGCGCCAACATAACCAGCAGTCCCCTCCTCAACCAAGGGAGCAAGCGCCGAGGCGGTAAGCAACGAGACGATCGCCACCGGACCAACTGCGAGCTGCCGTGACGTGCCAAAAAGTGCATAAATCACGACGGGGATGGTGGCGGCGTACAGGCCCACTTCCGGGGGCAGTCCAGCAAGAAGTGCGTATGCCATCGCCTGCGGAACCAACATCGCTCCAACGGTGAGGCCAGCCGCCAAGTCGCTGCGGAGGTCCGTGCGTTCATACCGAGAGGCCCAATCAGTGATCGGCAGCAACTTCGCAAGGTTTCTCATATGTACGAATATACGTACATATGTGGCGATCGTCAACGTATACCCCTACGGGTATGCTGGAGTCATGCAATTCCCCAGCGAAACATCGACCGAAGTCATCAAAAGGTTGCGTCGCCTCGAAGGTCAGATTCGAGGTTTGCAACGTATGGTCGATGAAGGCGCAGAGTGTCGTGACATCGTCACGCAACTCGCAGCGGCGAAAGGGGCACTTGACCGAGTCGGCTTCAAGCTGATGACCGCGGCGATCATGACCGTCGACGAAGACACTGACCGCGATGAGCTGGAACGACTTTTCTTGAAGCTGAGCTGAGCAACGCTCGCCATTGGCTAGAGCAGGCCGGTCAGCGAGCCCACCCCGGCAAGAACAAACGCAAATCCGATGAAGACCAAGTTGGTAAGACCGACAGCTCGAGTCAGCCATACCTGAGGAACCGCGCTGGCGGGACGGGACGGGTCGTGCAGGAGTTGGTCGTTGCGGCTCGCCCAGAGGAGAAGTGCCGCACCGGCAACTGTCTCCAAGATCCCTACCGAGCCGAGAACAAGACCATGTTCCTTCGCTGCGTACCGATCGAGCACGAGACCGGCCACCATCATCGAAATCGCGGTTCGTTCCCAGGCCAGAGCAGTGCGTTCATGCTGAAGCCCCCCGTCGACACTGCTTACAGGGCGAGGCCAAGACGCCTCGTCGTTCATAGTTGGTCGACCACGAAGAGCGCAGCGGCAACAAGAGCAACGAGCGCTGTACCGGCGGCCATGTATTGCGGCAACCGAGAAGCTGGGAGTGGTTCGCCGAGCCGCATCGCTGTTTCATTATTCGCCCAGCGCCGGTAGGCCGTCGCAGCCGTTGCAAAGCTGAGCCCCAACAACAAGAGGCCAAGCACCTCGGAACCCGCAAGATCATCAAGGAGGCTGATCACGCCGAGACCACCCGCCGCGAGCGCAAGACCGGTTCGCACCCAGGCAAGGAACGTTCGCTCGTTTGCCAGGGTGAAGCGGTAGTCGGGTTCTCGCCCAGACCGTCGCGGGTCTGGGGGTACGAATCGTTGCATCGTCAGGCCGCAGCGGGTCGTAGTTCGCTCTGGCCGCCTGTCGACCAGTCCGTCACGAAGCGGTAACGATCGCCACGGATCACCGTGGTGCGCCACTCCACTGCGACTCCATCACGACAACCCATGCGTTCGAGGAAGAACGCAGCATCGGTCTTGCGCAAACCAAGTTTGGAACGGTCCGAGGGTGTCGGCACGATAGGGGTCACGCGCTCCCACCCCTGGTTCGGCACAGGCGCATTGGCGCGTTCAAGTTCTGCGTAGAGCGCAGTGTGAGTCCAGTCAACGTCGAGCAACTCGGCGGCGACGGTGTGCGGCAGCCAGGCTCGATCGATCGCGAGCGGAGCTCCCCCAGCTAGACGAAGCCGCTCGATCAGCACAAGCTCGGCGTCCTCGGCCAGCTCTAGCTGCGATGCCGCGACGGAATCGACCACGACCTCGCATCGGAGGACTTCGCTTGTTTGCTCGACGCCTGTTGCCTCGACCGACTCGAACAGGCTGTACAGCGTGCCCAGCGATTGCTCGAACTCGGATCGGTTGACGACCGTTCCCCTCCCTCGTTCTCGTTTGAGCAGGCCCGTCTTATTGAGATTTCGAACCGCCTCTCGGACGGTGTGGCGACTGACGTCGTAGCCCACCGTCAGTTCGAGGTCCGTCGGAAATGACTCTGCGAAGTCTCCAGCTTCGAGCCGGGTGCGTAGATCCGTTTCCAGTTGCGCCCACAACGGCATCGGACTACTTCGGTCAAGCGGCGTCATAGGCATGAATGAGATTCCTCCTAGGCCCACCTTTGAGCCATCCGTACAACAGACCATATCAAACTCTTTGTACGTACGGGTTGCCTGTTCTCCGTATGTACGTACAATCTGAGGATGACGAAGAAACAACCTCTCCTCATAGTCCTACTGGTCGCGCTACTGCTCGCTGCGGGCTGCTCGAGCAGTGCCGCCACGACGGGCGAGTCGTCTGAAACAGCGGCCTCCGGGATCCGCCTGGTCTCTGCCACCGACGGCGCGGCACTACAAGCTGACCCGCCAGCTGATCTTGTCATCTTGGACGTCCGTACCCCGGAAGAGTTTGCCGAGGGGCATCTCGATGGCGCGATCATGCTGGATTTCTACGAGGCGGACTTCGCGGACCGGCTCGCTGAACTCGACCCTGACGTGCCGTACCTGTTGTACTGCCGGTCGGGGAACCGCAGCGGCCAGACCACCACAATCATGAACGACCTCGGCTTCACCGATGTTGCAGACGTCGATGGTGGCATTGTCGCCTGGAGCGGAGCCGGACTTGAGGTCGTCAACGGGTGAGTCCACACCCGAAAGAGATGTGGGAAAACAGATACGGCAACGACGACACGTTCATCTACGGCCTCGAACCCAACGAGTTCCTGGCAGCCTCACTGAACGACATCGCCACGGGTGAGGTGCTCTGTCTCGCAGACGGCGAGGGACGCAACGGGGTTCATCTCGCGGCGCTCGGCCACACCGTGACCTCGGTTGATCTCGCCGAGTCCGGCATGGCAAAGGCTGCACAACTTGCAGCGGAGCGAGGCGTCGAACTCACGACCGTTGTTGCTGATCTGGCAGAATTCGACTTGGGTGAGAACCGGTGGGACATGATCGTGTCGATCTTCGCCCACACTCCCCCGCCGATCAGAACCAAGGTGCACGCCGGTATCGCGACTGCTCTTCGTCCGAACGGCGTGTTCATTCTCGAGGCGTACACACCCGACCAAGCGGGCAGGGGAACCGGAGGGCCACCGGTTCCCGAACTGATGATGACCCTCGAAGGGCTGCGTCAAGAACTTGTCGGTATGACCATCCACACGGGCCGAGAGCTCGTCCGTTCCGTGATCGAGGGACACCTACACACGGGCGATGGAGCAGTCGTACAAGTCATCGCTTCACCAGAGCAATAATTCAGAGGCAGACCCAAACACAAGGCTTGTGCCCGCGCCCACGAACAGGGGGTTCGAAGCCGCGGGCCGCCAAGCTCGTGGGGGGTTCAGGACGACGGAGCGTCTGCGTACCGCAGATATGGCTTGAGTTCGACCACGTTCTCAAATCGATCTGTGGCGTCTTCGGTGGACATTCCAGGGGACACGATGACTCGGTCACCGGGCTGCCAGTCGGCAGGTGTAGCGATCGGGTCGCGATCGGTGGCTTGGAGCGCATCGATGACTCGCACGATCTCGTCGAAGTTGCGACCGACCGACTTGGGGTAGGTAAGCATCAGACGTAAGGAGTTCTCCGGATCCACGATGAAGACCGAGCGAACGGTTGACGTGTCACCTTCACCGGGGTGGATCATGTCGTACAGCTCGGCGACTTTGCGATCGGGGTCAGCCACGATCGGGAAGTTGAGCGATGTGCCTGCCACCTCTCCAATGTCGGGAGCCCACGCGTGATGGTCTTCAATCGGGTCCACTGAGAGGGCCATCGCCTTTGTGTTGCGTTTAGCGAATTCGCTCTCAAGCGCAGCGGTTCGGCCGAGCTCGGTGGTGCAGACCGGAGTGAAGTCTGCAGGATGACTGAAAAAGACGGCCCATGACCCCTTCTTCCAATCGTGAAAGGAGATCTCCCCCTCCGTTGTGTCGGCGGTGAAGTCGGGGGCGGTGTCGCCCAAGTGCAAGCTCATGTCGTGCTCCTTTGTTGGGCTCGTCGAACCGGCGAGCGGTAAATGTACGTACATTCAGTCTAACCGCATCGACACGAACGAAAACCTCGTGACTACGCCAAGAGCAAATCTCCCGCCGAGTGCGCCAACCCTTGGACCTCGACGGCAGCCCCGTCGAGTTCGCTCAGGTCAAGTAATTGCTACTCTGATGTGTCCACACACAATACGGAGACAGCATGACAGCGGCCATCCAGGTGGAGAAGCTCTCAAAGGCATTTGGGACAACACAGGCCCTCGACGAGTTAGAGCTCCGGGTCGAGCCTGGCCAGGTCATGGGGTTTCTCGGGCCGAACGGCTCCGGCAAGTCCACTGCGATTCGTGTCCTCATGGGGATCCTGCGCCACGATTCGGGGCAGGTGAACGTGCTCGGCCAAGACCCGTGGACCGACGCCGTCGACCTCCACCGACGGATCGCGTACGTCCCTGGCGACGTCAACCTCTGGCCAGGGTTGACCGGCGGAGAAACAATCGATCTATTTGGCCGCCTCGGCTCCGGCCTCGACCCAAAGCGACGGGACGAGATGATCGAACGATTCGATCTGGACCCTACGAAGAAGGGCCGTACGTACTCCAAGGGCAACCGGCAAAAGGTTGCGCTTGTGGCCGCATTGGCTGGCAACGCTGACCTATTCGTCTTTGACGAACCGACCTCTGGACTCGACCCGCTGATGGAGACGGTCTTCCAGAACACGATCAGCGAGATCTTGACCGACGGCAAAACCGTGCTCTTGTCCAGCCACATCCTGGCTGAGGTTGAATCGTTGTGTGATCAGGTGACGATCATCCGCGAGGGTCGCACCGTCGAGGCGGGAACCCTGGCCGAACTCCGGTACCTCACGAGGACCGCCGTGGAAGCAACCACCACGAAGCCGATCACCACGATGGCCACTGTGGATGGAGTGACGGGATTCGTCGCCCATGACAACCACCACGCCTCGTTCAGTGTGGCGAACGCCAAGCTCAGCGAAGTCATGAGCCAGGTGGCGGACCTGGGTATCGAAGCTATCGAGAGCCAACCTCCTACTCTTGAAGAGCTGTTCATGCGTCACTATGCAGTTGAGAAGAACGGCTGATGACCAAGAACGGTTTCGCCGGTACGCGCCAGCTCTTGCGGCTGATCCTTCGACTCGATCGAATCAAACTGACGCTGTGGCTGCTCGGACTGCTCACACTGGTTGCGATCACACCATTCTCACTGCGAGCGATCATCGACGCCGAGGCAGAGAATGCAGGAGTCCCAGCACAACAAGTGCTGGCCGAACAAGCGATTTTGCTGGAGACCAACGGCGCGTCAATCGCGCTGCAAGGTCCACCCGACGCACTCGACACGTTCGGAGGCCGCTACGCATTTGAAATTGGCGCCTTCACGCTCGTCATCGTCGCGCTGATGAACATCCTCTTGATCGCTCGTCATACCCGCGCCGAAGAAGAGTCCGGCCGGGCAGAGCTCGTCAGGGCAGCTTCGGTCGGACCGTGGAGCGCATTGGCAGCCGTTGGCCTCGTTGCCCTGGCGACGAACCTCATCCTCGGCATTGGCACGAGCGTGGTCTTCATTGCCGACGGCCAGTCGGTGGGCCGGTCGCTTTTGTACGGAGCGAGCATGACGTTGTGTGGCCTACTGTTTGCAGCTATCGCCCTCATTTGGGTGCAGGTGTTCGAGTACGGCAGGGCCGCGACCGGCATGTCGCTCGGTGTACTGGCTCTTGCGTTTGCGCTTCGAGCGATTGGCGACGTCAGAGGCAACTGGCTCTCGATGGCCTCTCCCCTCGGCTGGGTTCAGGCCGTCAATTCATTCGGCGATGTGGTCGTGTGGCCGTTCATCGTGTCGATCTTGGCCGTCGCCGTTGCAGTGGGCGTCGCCATTGCCCTCGCAGTACGACGCGATGTCGGTGCTGGTTTGATTCAGCAGAAGCCTGGCCCTGCCGTTGCCAGCCGATCGTTGGGTACACCGCTTGGTTTCGCCTGGCGACTCCAGCGCTCGACATTGTTCTGGTGGACGGTGGGTGCAACGTTCATGGGAGCCATCTATGGCTCAGTGATCAGCGCGATCGACGATTTCGTCGAGGACAACGAGGCAATGCTGGAGGTGCTCGAAGGGATGGGCATGACCGGCGATGGCCTCCGCGACGGTTTCATCACCGTGATCCTCTCAATGATCGCCATTATCACCACCGCAGGAGTCATCCAGTCGCTGCTCAGACCACGGAGCGAGGAGGTCGCGGGCCGAGCGGAACCCGTACTGGCCACCGCCATCTCTCGAAGAACATGGCTTACATCGCACGTCCTGCTGACGGCGCTTGCCGCGCCTGTCTTCATGGTCGCCGCTGGCCTCGGACTCTCGGTCACCGATGCGCTGGTTGTCGGCCAGTTCACCGACTTCGGAGACACGCTCGCGGCCGCCCTCGTCCGTGTACCAGCGTTGTGGGCCATTGCCGGGCTCGGTGTGCTGATGTATGGCCGGGCGCGCCAGTTTTCGGTAGGTGTGTGGGGCGTATTCGCGATGGCCGCCATCATCTTCCTGTTTGGTGACCTCCTACGGTTGCCCGACCAGGTGATGAACCTCTCCCCCATACGGCATGTCACACATCTCCCTGGTGACAAACAGAACTGGGTATCGGTTGCCGTTCTCTGCGCAATCGCTGCGGTGTCGGGAGCTGCCGGTATCGCCTTGTTCGATCGCCGCGACTTAGATACCGCCTGAGTTGGGGGCGGCAAACGTTACCGAGTAGCCGCAGACGCACCGATGCACGCTGTGCCGCTCTCCTGCTGACAGAACTCGCGATGGACAACTGCCTAGGCGCGGCGCACTCTGAAACGATGCGGGAAGTCACGACGTCCGAAGCTCGAAGAGAGCAGATGCTCGACAGGACGGTCGCCTTCAAATGGCCGGCCGCGATCGGTGCCCTCTCGGCAGCCGTTGCACCGGCGGTGATGGCGACGGCCGATGGTGAGGTGTTGCGCGGCAGTGTGAGTGCTTACTGGGACATCGATCCGCGTTATCTTTTCTGGTTGCCCTTCACTATCGCGGCGGTCCTGCTTTTCGTCGACGGCGCTCTCAGCTATTGGTCGCCAAACCGAAACGAGTTCGGCGGTCGTTGGTACAACCTGGTCCTTGGGATCTCACTTCTCGTGCTCACCTGGTTCAACAAGGACAACAACCCAGAACTTCATTTCCCGGCCGCGACGATCTTCTTCACGTTGTTCATTGCAGTGATCGCTTACACGTCGTTCCTTGGATGGACCGGGCAGCGCATCGAGCCTGATGTGACTGACGACGAGTATGACGACGATGACGACGATGACGACCGTCTGGTCGCCCAGACCTCGCTCGTGTTCCTCTTGCTCCTTGTACTTACACTCGCCGCCTGGCTCTTTGGGCTCGTGACGTTCTTCTTCTTCGAGATCTTCGCCCTCGTGAACTTCGCGCTGTATTACGTGCAAGGATCGCTCAGAGCATTCCCCTACGTGCGCTACGAGTTCCGCATCTCGTGGCTGAACACCTTCTTCCGTGCGATCAGGGTGATGAGGTCCTGACGCCGTATTCAGACGTGTAGACGATCAACTGGCCGCGAAGGAACGCTCCAACCATGTTGCCGATGGCGGCAATGAACCACAGTCGGGCGACCGCTGCTCGCGGTGCGGGAAATCCCCGATGGTCGCCGCGGCCATCCAGGAGTGTCGCTGGAAGCTCCACGTTCACCTCGGTGAACAACAGAGAACCGCTGAGTACGACGCTTCCGATGGATTGGTCACGGTTGCATCGCTCTTGTCGACGGAGAGATCTCACGGTACACCGGCGTCCACCACGTGGCGGACAGCCGACGGTCGATTTCAGATTCGTCGATGTCGTCGCCCACACCTTCGGTCGAAGCAGCGACCGCAACAGCTTTGGCGATACGACGACTCACGGTTTGGACCTCGTCCAAGGGTGGCAAGAGACCTCGGCTTGGGTCGCCGAAACGACACGGGCTCTCGTCGGCGACGCAGCGAGCAGCCGCGCGCAACATGGCGTCGGTGATGCGCGATGCATTGGCGACGAGAGCGCCTTGACCGATGCCGGGAAAGACGTAGATGTTGTTGGATTGGGAAACGACGTGGGTCTCACCGTCGTGTTGGACGGCGTCGAAGGGGCTGCCAGTGGCGATGAGCGCGCGACCATCGGTCCATGTAATCAGGTCCGCCGGCACCGCCTCGGCGTGGGTCGTTGGATTGGAGAGCGGCATGATGATCGGCCGCTCGCCGCCCTCGAGCATCATCTCGACGATGGCCTGCGTGAACAGCCCGCCCTGACCCGATACGCCAATCAGAACGGTTGGAGCGACGTTGGCGGCCACCGAATCCAACGAGGTCGGCCCATCGAGCATGGCCCAACCAGATATCGAGTCCCACGGCTGGGCGAAACGTTTCTGGAAGTCGGCCAGATCATCTCGCCGGTCGTGGAGAAGTCCCTCTGCATCGGTGAGGAAAAGTTGCGCGTCTGGGTCGACCACGCCCTCGGCAGCAATCGCATCGCTGATCCGCAAGCGTTTGATCACTGACGGTCACCGCGCTGTGTACTGCGGCCAAGGCGACCGCAGCGGTGCCCTGGATGTCATCGTTGAAGCTGAGGACCCGATCGCGGTACCTCCGCAGCAGAGGTGTGGCGTGATGGCCAGCGAAGTCTTCCCATTGCATCAGCACGTCGGGGAACCGCTCGAACAGCCCGGTAACGAACTGTTCGAGTCATGGACGGCTCGGAGAAATATGTGACGTTCAAGGTCGTCGTGAAGCCGTTCGAACTTCTCACTCAACCGAGCGACGTTGGGAACGACCCGGCTTCGGACTGATTCCGCCGGATTCGTTCATCCCGATCGCAGGGCGGAGCGACCTGATACTCGCCGTCGACAACTGGGTCGTACGCAACGTCGTCGACCAGCTCGATCGATGGACCGACGACGACATCCTCGGCGAGGTTCCGATCGCAGTCAACGTGTCGGGCCGTCACCTGGGTGCCGACGACTTCGTGACCGACATTCTCGGCCCTCTCGCCCGGAAGGGGGTCCGGCCTGACCGGGTCGTTGTCGAGATCACCGAGAGTGCTTTGCTGCACGACCTCGATGAGGCTGCGGTGAAATTGCAGCTGTTGCGTGATGAAGGCATTCGTATCGCGATCGACGATTTTGGAACCGGCTACACCTCACTCGGCCACCTTCGGACGCTCCCTGTCGACATCTTGAAGATCGACCGCACCTTCACCTCGGACGAGACCGCGTCGTCGCTCGTGAAGCTCATCATCGACACCGGCCATCTGCTCGGCGCACGAGTGATCGCTGAGGGGATCGAAACCCCCCAGCAGGCGTTCGACCTCG
>RCNE010001778.1_pt1 | contig 11667 bp, 7 predicted proteins | sample 2041361 | NCBI WGS metagenome assembly RCNE01 (sample SAMN09708229, study PRJNA481090) | Marine sediment metagenome, whole genome shotgun sequencing project.
TCAAAATCTGTGGTAGTACCAGTTGCCGTTCCTTTGACAAGTACGCTCACACCTAAGAGTGGAATATCTGTATCTTTTTCTAGCACTTGACCAGAAACGGAGTTTTGCGCATTAGTCGAAATCGAAAAGCCGATGGCGACCACAAGTAACAGTAGTTTTTTCATATAGTTTGAGTTAGGTTGTTTATTCAATTGGTTGTTTTAGTAAAAAGATATCTATTGTTTTAAAGCCAATATGTATTCCGCCACCGCCATTTTTGCACTATCATCTAAATAGTCTTGTGGAGGCATCTCAGGATAGTCTTCACGAAGATTTTTTGGATTGTTAATATAATCGACGATACCCTGGGGGTTACCATTATGAATCGCCTGAATAATTTCAGTTGGTGGGCCGATTAATCTAGTACCAAAAGCATGGCACCCGGCACATACACCGTAATACGTAAGTTCACCAATTTCTTCTTTTGATACCGATCGTGCTGGTACTGGTGAAGGAGTCATCATGGTGGGTATGTCATTGGTATTCTCTATTTGCGCAACGCCATAACCATCTAAACCAAAGGTGCGGTATTTGTTTTTGTCTCTGATGGTGCTTCCTGTACCGCCTCCATAAGCAAAAATGTCAGGACCTCTTGTATCTAACTGTGTAAGCATGATAGCTTTAAGTTCACCGCTGGGTGCGCTACCGTTATCATACATGATATTGTCAAGAATAACGACCCGATCTGGATTTCCTTCGGAATTTGGATCGTTAGCTTTAGGATCGCCCGTTGCAAGATCTACAATGGTTATACCCGAAAATTTATTCCCTGTGATGATATTGTTTTCTACAATAACATCATCCGCAGCCATAATTAGTATGCCTGTGCCTGGAGGAATCCCTGATACTGTAGATCCAGGAGCACCAAAATTTGCATGGTTATTGTTAACCACAAAGTTGTTTCGAAGTATAACATCGAAAGTCGTTTTTATAGGTAGCCCTGGAGTGACAAAAGCTAGAAGACCACCGGTATTATCGTGCGCATAGTTGTTCTCAACCAAACAATGACGAGAATTTTCTATCTCGATACCAGCAACACTATCAAATACTTCATTATGAAGAACATCTACATTATCGCACATACCTACATAAATTGCTGCATCGGCGATAACACTTAATACATTATGCTCAATGAGTCCGTTTTTTCCATACTGTGGAAAGATACCGTACACTCCTGTATCAATAATCCAATTGTTTCTAATTACAAAATTGTTTCCGGCCTGACCCATAATGCCGTTACCCTTGTAATTGATAATTTTGAAATTCTCTATTAGAATTCCGTTTCCTGAGTAGAGAAAGGCGTCGTTTATTTCTTTTTTTCCATCTAAAACAGGCCATTCACCATTAATTACCACCCCTTGCATGCTAATGTTGTCTTTGTCGATATATACATTTTCAGAATAGGTGCCAGGGAATACTCGAATCAAATCACCAGGATTTGCCGCTTTGACAGCTTCTTGAATAGAATTGCCATCTTTAACCTCTGTGATTTTCCCAGTAAACCCTTTGCTTTGGGCGACTTGCGTGGTGTCACTTGACAATCCTACATTCCTATACTTTATGGTAGAAGGCATAGGTATAGTATCTACTTCGGGTGAGGAGAAGAATGATTTGCCTAAAAACACGCCAAAGGCCAATAAGATGATTGCGCCAATAATTTTTGATAGTATTGATTTCATTTAAATTTGTATTAGTTTGATTTAAACAGATGGTTTTAGCCCTGATGGTAAAGTTTCAGGTATTTTAGGTGTAAAAGTTTCGTCAGTTAATGTTTTCAAGAAATCTACAAGACGATCTAATTCGTAATCGCTCAGTTGTGGGTCCCAAATATGCCAATGTATGATAAGATCTTCGTCTTCAGGTACGGCATGGCCGCGACCCTTGGTATAGAATTCTACGGTTTCTCTTAGGGTTCCAAAATTTCCAGAATGCATGTACGGGGCAGTTTTTTCAATATTTCTTAAGCTGGGTACTTTAAAGGCGCCTCTCAAGGTTTTGTCATGAAAAGGTTCTTGTGCGCCCGGGTCTAACGGTAAGCCGTCAGGTTCCGGGGAACCTATGACGGCGAACTGCTGGTTAGTGAATAGTGGAGGAGTGTGACATTCGGCACAACGGGCTACAAAAGAGCGAAACACATTCATACCTGCTATTTCATTTTCGTTTAAAGCTTGGTGATACCCATGCGCATAGCGATCGTATTTGCTGTTCAAGGAAACCAAAGAGGATTGAAAAGCTGTTATAGTTTTATACACTTCATGGAGTTCTATCGAAGATTTTTTCTCCTTTTGAGGGAAAGCTTCAGCGAACATTTCTTTGTATGTAGCTATGGAATTAAGAGTTTCTATAAGGTTCTCAGGAGTGTTGTTCATTTCCTCGACAGAGAACAATGGACCTTGCATTTGTTCCTCAAGAGTAGTAGCACGCCCATCCCAAAAGAGTTTTTTTAGGTACCCTACATTCCATAAAGATGGCGCTGCACGGGTTAGCTTATGGTTGTTCGCCCCTATACTGGTGGCCAACCCGTCACTAAAACCTTTGCTTGGGCTATGACATGTAGCACAAGAGATTGTACCATCACCCGATAAAGCTGGGTCAAAAAATAAATACCTGCCTAAATCTATTTCTTGAGGAGAAAAACCATCTCTAACTTCAGGCAGACCCGTTTTCAAACCTCCAACGCCTTTGTTATTCGGAGAATCGTACTGCATATATAAATTCTGCGCAATACATTCATTGTCTGCACTTTTCTTAAAGCCAGGTGGGCAGTTGGTATTTAATTTTGGAATGTACTCGTAAGTTTCAGAAGTGCTAGCGTTATATAAAAACAGCAAAACAACGGCTAATAGAAGCCCTGAAATACTAGATTTTAAAATTACATTTCTCTTACTCATCTACCCTAAAGACCTAATTATCGTTTTTGTATTCCACTACCTAAAATTTAGGAAGCACTACGAATTAAGAATAATTAAGGTAGGAATATTCAGTTTTTAGGGCTTTTGGTATAGAATGACCCTATGCTGTGACTAATGGGACACATTTAATTCAAGGGCTTCCTCGAATTTATCTTTATAACCCAAAGAAACCGGAAGTATTTCATCGGGGCTATGTTGCACAATAAGTTTATAACCTTTTCGTGTTTTTTTGAATGAAGATATTTTATGTTTATTGACCATATAAGATCTGTGAATGCGGACAATACTTGAATCGGTAATTTTTGCCTCTAGTTCTTTTAAACTAACACGTACTAATTCTTTTGATGCTATTTCGCCTTTTAAATAATAGATATCTAAATAGTTGCCAGAAGATTTGACATATAGCAATTGATCATAATTTATGGCTAAATGAACTTTATTATTTTCTCCGGTAATAGTCAAAAGGTCTTTGTTTTTGTCTTGATTCGCAACCAGTTTATTATGTTCAACCTTTTGAAAAGACGAAAACTTATGTTTCAAGCTTAAATACCACACAAATAGAAGATATGGCCCGGTCATAAGCAATAGAACATATTCCAAGGTTATATAGTATTCATTTAACTTTTTTAGAAATGTTGATGATACTGGGCTGTAAAAAAGATGAATAACGAATGTGATCAAAAGCATTTCAAAGACCCACAATAATAAAAGACTATATATTTTTAATTTTTGTAAACCGAATAAAGGGCGAAGTACAAATTGAGTTAATAGAAGAACACTTCCTCCAATAAAAATATACCCGAGATAGAAGTCCGTTGCCCAATTGTTCATATTGAAGGGGCTGTATATTATCAGAAAAATAAAGATAAAAAGTACCAAGAAAGCAATAAGCAAAAGCTTGTTTCTGGAAGAGTCCAAATAGGGAGCATCTTGTTTTAATATGTTAATATTTGTGTTCATATAGTTTTAAGAGACTTTACTCAAAAAATAAGTATTACTAAAGATAAAACAAACTTTAGACTTATCTAAATGACAAATTAAAAGGTAGTAATTCTGTCAATCACATACGCTTATCGAATGCAAACCGTACTTTTTTATATAATACAGGGTATTAGTTATTATATTTAGTTACATTTTTTAAATCAAAATCCCATTCCGGGGTTCAAACTAAGCTCATATAGAGCTTTATCAAAATAAACCAGCTACCACATGCTCTCACGAATCGGAGAAAAATTTACCGACTTATTTCAGCGGAATATGCCCGATGCGTATGTTTTCGCCTTGATTTTGACTCTTGTTACTGCGTTACTCTCCTTCTTTTGGGTAGGCGTTTCACCCATTAAGGTATTACAGTCGTGGTATGACGGTTTTTGGACGCTTCTTGAGTTCGGTATGCAAATGGTGCTGCTCATTATAACAGGATACAGTATCGCCCTTTCGCCTATCGTTAATAAGGGAATTGACAGACTTACAAATTTTATAAAGACTCCAGCACAAGTTTACTTTTCCTCCATAGTCATAGGTGTTTTATTGTCCATGATAAGTTACGGTTGGATAGTTATTGCTGCGGTTTTTGCCAGAGAGCTGGCACTACGGGTAAAAGGGGTTAACTACCCTTTTCTTATTGCCTGTGTTTATTTTTCAGGTCAAAGTTGGGTTACAGGGCTTTCAAGTTCAATTCCACTTTTGTTGAACACGAAGAACAATTATATAATAGAAGGCGGATTTTTATCAAGTACGATCCCCACGTCATATACTTTGGGTTCTTATTTAAATTTTGCAATGATATTATTATTTGTGGTAGTTACTCCGTTATTGATGTTAATGTTGACTCCTAAAAAAGGAAAAATAATGGAGATTGGTGATTTACTTGTGTTGAAAAATATGGGCAAAGAACAAAGTATTGCGCAAGAAGCCGCAGATTTAAAACTACCAAAAAAAGTACTTTCTGATCAATTGAACAATAGTGTTATTCTTCAATTAGCAGTAGCAATTCTTGGTTTAGCCTATATTATATACCACTTCAGGACTAATGGTTTTAGTTTGAATTTGAATATTATGATATTCATTTTCTTGATACTCGGATTGGTCTTGCATAAAACTCCAATTCGATATAGTATTTCAATGAAAAGAGCCAGCACCAATGTTTCGGGCATACTGTTTCAATTTCCTTTTTATGCCGGTATCATGGGTATTATGACGTATACTGGCCTTGGCGAACAATTAGCAGAATCGATTGCATCTGTTGCCACGATAGATACCTACCCGTTTTTTGCATATATATTGGGTGGTATGGTCAATTTTGCGATTCCTTCTGGTGGCGGTGAGTTTGCAGTCATTGGTCCTAGCGTTATTGAAGCGGTACAAAATATTGCAGTTGGCTTGTCTCCTGAAGAAATGACGGCATTAACGGCCCGAGCGTCACTGGCTATTGCCTATGGAGAAAGCTTGACCAATTTACTACAACCATTTTATTTGCTACTAGTATTACCGGTAATGGGTGCCGGAATAAAAATTCAGGCAAGAGATGTAATGGGTTACTTAGTAGTACCTTTTATACTATATTTTATTATTCAATCTTTAATGGTGGTGTTTATTCCACTCTAGTTTTACCCTCACTTAATTTGTACATTTAAGAGTTCAGTTAGGCTGAATAGAATAAATTTAAATCCAAATAGATGCTAAATCTTGCAACCTTATTAGAAAATAGTGCACAAAAGTATAGCGACAAAACAGCTTTTACCTTTATGGATACTAGTCTTAGTTTTGCACAAATCAATGGCGCAGCTAATCAAGTAGCCAATGGTTTGGTTTCTTTGGGAATTAAACCTGGAGATAAAGTTGCTATTAGCTGTTTCAATCTACCTTACTTTCCTATTATCTATTACGGTATTTTAAAAGCTGGCGCAATTGTAGTGCCTTTGAGTGTTTTATTGAAAGCAGATGAAATACATTACCATTTAGATAATAGTGATGCAAAAGCCTATTTCTGCTTTACGGGTACAGAAGATTTACCTATGGGACGAATGGGCTATGAAGGTTTTCAAAAAACGGAAGCTTGTGAGCGTTTCTTAATGATTATGCCCAAGGGAGATATGCCTTCACCAATAGATGGCGTTCAAACTTTGGGAAGCCTCATACAAAATCAATCTCCAAATTTTGACACCGTAGAAACCAAATCTTCTGACACGGCTGTAATAATATATACTTCTGGTACTACGGGAAAACCAAAAGGCGCCGAATTGACGCATTCTAATTTGTTTGCAAATACAGTTTTAAGTGCTGATTTATTCAATTGTAAATCTGAAGATATCCACCTAATTGTATTACCGTTGTTCCACATTTTCGCAATGGTCGTGGTGATGAATACGGCTTTGTATAGAGGAGCTACGTCTATATTATTGCCACGTTTTGATGCGAAAACAGTTTTAAACTTACTGGACAAACATAAGGTAACAGTATTCGCTGGAGTGCCTACCATGTACTGGGGACTCAACAATTACCTCGATACAAACGATTTTGATATTTCAAATATAAAAGCAAATTTAAAAAGTTGCTTGTCAGGAGGAGCTTCCTTACCTGTTCCGGTGCTTGAAAAATTCGAAGAGCGCTTTGATATTATTGTTCTAGAAGGTTACGGAATGTCTGAAGGTTCTCCGGTAGTGACATTTAATCAATTGGACATTGGAAGAAAAATAGGTTCAGTTGGTACTCCTGCTTGGGGAGTAAAAGTGAAGTTGGTCAATGAGGAGGGAGAAACCGTTCCTGTGGGTGAAAAAGGAGAACTATTGTATAAAGGTCATAATGTGATGAAAGGCTATTATAAAAACCAGGAAGCAACTGCAAAGACCATTCAAAATGGTTGGTTACATTCTGGAGATATTGCTGTACAAGATAAAGATGGTTTCTATTTTATCGTTGACCGAACCAAAGATATGATTATCCGCGGTGGACTTAATGTATACCCAAGGGAAGTCGAAGAAGTTATGATGAAACATACTGCGGTTTCAATGGCGGCCGTTATTGGTGTTCCGGACGGTAAAATGGGGGAGGAGATAAAAGCTTTTATCGTTTTGAAGGAAGGTCATTCGTGTACCACAGATGAATTAATGACATACACCAAAGCTAATATTGCTGCTTATAAATACCCTAGATTTATAGAAATTACGACATCTCTTCCCACAAGTGCAACAGGAAAAATACTTAAGAAAGAACTTCGGAAAATATAACAACTTTGAACTAACGCAAATCAATAGAAAATGAATTGTATTAGTAGATCTCTAATAGGTGAAGGAGAATTAGAGAGAGCCTTTTTATAGTATTGTTTATTTAGGAAGTAGTCGCATAATATATATAAAAAAAGCGTCATGTTTTCCTAAACACGACGCCTGGGTAAAACCCTGCTATGAAGTGCCTTCGTGAGTCTCACAACACAAAGACAGCTACATAGTTTAAGAAATGGAAAAGAGGGCTTAGCCCTCTTTTCATCTTGAAATTCAGGTCCCTCCGAATTTCACCTATTCAACCAAATTAAACTTCTAATAGCGAAAGTGCCGCTATGAGTGTTTATAATCGAAGTTCAAACATAGGAAATTTCTTACAAAAATATAAAAGTAATGTTGTAAAATCCTATAAAAATGTAGTGTATTGCTAAGAAAACGAGGTAAGATTCTTTGAAACAAACAATTCAAACCTCATTTAACACATATTTTATAAAATGCAGTTAAAGAAAAAGTCTTAATGCATTCATTGTAGTATTTTAGCGTATACCCTAAGATTAAGATTAATGATGTTTACTAGATTTTTTAAAGCTCTTATTTATTCTACCCTTTTTTGTTTCACTTTATTTGTCACCTCTTGTAAAGACGAATCAAAACAACCATCTACCCATGCTTTCACGAATGATTTGGTAGATGAGACCAGTCCGTACTTACAACAACATGCTCATAACCCCGTAAACTGGAAAGCGTGGAGCCCTGAAATATTTGATCAGGCACAAAAAGAAAACAAATTAGTGCTGATAAGTATTGGATATTCATCATGTCATTGGTGCCATGTAATGGAAAAGGAGACCTTCGAAGATATTGAGGTAGCCGAGTTAATGAACAAAAATTTTATAAGTATCAAAGTTGATCGTGAAGAACGGCCGGATGTAGATCAGGTATATCAAACAGCAATTCAGCTAATTGGGCAAAGTGGGGGTTGGCCTTTAAATGTAATAGCGCTTCCGAACGGCAAACCACTTTATTTGGGAACTTATCTACCTAAAGAACAATGGCAACAGGTATTATCGAAAATAAATCAGATGTATTCTGATGATCCAGATAAAGCTAATGAATATGCCAATAGTTTATCTCAGGGCATCCAAGAAATTAACCTTCTAGAACCGTCTTCTGAATTTGAGAGGTTGACTAAAGAAGTGCTAAAATCGGGTGTTGAAATATGGAAGGAAAGTTGGGATACCAATTTAGGCGGAAATAAAGGTCAGCAGAAATTTATGACTCCAAATAGTTTGAACTTCTTGTTAGACTATGCCGTATTGACCGACGATAAAGTTGCTTTAGAGCATGTGAAGAATACCCTAGATAAAATAGCCAACGGTGGTATATACGACCATGTAGGCGGTGGATTCTATCGATATAGCACCGATAAATATTGGAAAATACCTCATTTTGAGAAAATGTTATATGACAATGCACAAGCCATAAGTTTGTACGCCAATGCCTATAAAGTATTTAAAGAACCTAGTTTTAAAAACATCGTATACCAAACCATTGGTTATTTAGAACGTGAAATGAAAAATCAAGATGGCGGATATTATGCCACCCTTGATGCAGATAGCGACGGAGAAGAGGGCAAATATTATGTTTGGTCAACTGAAGAATTGCAATCGGTGCTAGGTTCAGATATGCCATTATTCGCTTCATACTATAACATTGACGAAGCTAATGCTTGGGAAGAAAACAAATATGTGTTGTATACAAACGGACATAACTTTGCTTTAAAAGACGGCTTTTTAAAGGAGAATGACATCTCAACTGAGGCATTTGCGACATTAAAAATAGGTTGGAATGAAAAACTACTAAAGGCCAGATCAGAAAGAATACGACCTACAACTGATGATAAAATAATCACCTCATGGAATGCTCTTTTGATTAAAGGGTTTTCAGACGCCTACGCTGTATTTGGCGAAGAAGCATTCTTAGAAAGCGCCATTTCAACTTATGATTTTATCAAAACCAAGAGCTATTTTGAAGGTCATCTGTTGCATTCTTACAAAGAAGGAAGCAAACGCACAGAAGGCTTTTTAGAAGATTATGCTTTTTTTATTGATGCTTCGTTACAATTATACCAAGCAACCCTTGACCCAACTTATATTAATTTCTCCGCAGAACTAACCGAAATCGTAAAAAAGGATTTTTCTGATGCTGCATCGGGCATGTTTACTTTTAACAAAGACCAACAATTAATATCGAAAATAATAAAAACAAATGACGGGGATATTCCTTCTCCTAACTCCGTAATGGCGCATAACCTTTTGCAGCTAGGTCATGTCAAGTACAATTTGGAGTATATAAAACAATCTAAAACAATGTTAACTACGCTACTACCGTTAGTTACTGAATATACGGATGGCTATGCGCATTGGAGTAGTTTACTGCTCCATGTAACGCATCCCTATTTTGAGATTGCTGTGGTAGGTAAAGATGCTGAAAAGCTTATGGCCGAACTTAGAGCCAAACATTTGCCAAATGCATTAATAGTGGGCTCAACTACAGCAAGTGAAGCGCCGCTTTTTAAGGATCGCTATTTTGAAGATACGACCTATATTTATGTTTGCCAGAACAGCACTTGTAAACTACCAGTTAAAACAGTTGATGAGGCGCTCGTGCAGCTGAGGAATTTTTAAACTACTTTAGATCTACTGATAAGATATAATCATCGGCTGTCATGAATAGCCTTTTCTCATCGGAATCAAAAGCACAATTGGCTGTTTTTTGTCCAGTATATATTCGGGCTAATACTTTTCCGAAGGGATCAAAAATCCAAACCCCACCCGGTCCTGTTGCAAATATTGCCCCGCTAGAATGTACTTTTAACCCATCGGGAAGCCCTTGTTGGCCCACCTTGTCTACCAAATGTGTTGCGTTTGCCATGAGGGTTCTGTTTTTAACTTTACCTGGGGCGATAATATCATATACGTACCAGGCCGCTTTCTCAGGGTTAGAAACCGCCACATACAACTTCTTTCCATCCTGAGATATTCCAATACCGTTTGGATATTTTAGTTGTTTTTCTAACAAAAGCAATTCTCCTGATGTTAGCAAACAGTATACCCCTTGAAAATTCAACTCTTTATCAGGGTCATTGAGCTTTTCCGGAAGTCCGTACGGTGGGTCTGTAAAATATAAGTTTCCGAAACTATCATAAACAGCATCGTTTGGGCTGTTGAACTTTTTATGGGAATAGGAGTCTATCATGGTTATGTATTCTTCCTTCGGATTATTTAAGGAGGCATTCATTTTTGAAATTCTACGATCGCCATGTTGCAGTAAAACCAATTCTCCGGTAGGGCTCAATAACAATCCGTTTGATCCAGGTTCTTCACTCTTAATGTTTTTGCTTGTATTGCCAGAAGGATTTAGATAGGTGGTTGTGTCATTTTTATGATCTAACTTATATACTTTATTGTTGGGAATATCTGAAAACAATAAGTAGTTACCATCTTCAATCCATAGCGGACCCTCGGTCCAAGTGAAACCACTTGCAAGTATCTTTATTGTTGCATTTGGTTCTAGGATATCTTTGACAGATTCGTCTAGAATTTCAATGGAAAATTTCGAAGCTATTTCTGATTCATTTATGATTTCAACAGGAGCAATAATGGTTTGCTCTTCTTTTTGTTTTATTTCCTTACAGGCCAAAACTGTTGTTAGAAAGCCAAAAAGCAGTAAGTGTTTTCTCATGATTGTTTGTCCTTTTTTTTGCGCTTCCTATTACTTTTCTTTAAAGATTTCCTTCAAATAGCAGCGGGAAAAATTTACCCTCCATTTTATGTCCCTTAGGGATTGGTGGTACATTTGCCAGCAATTCGTCATCGGTATTGCTAATCGTTCCGTCAGCAAAAACATTAAGAACAAAAGCCCTTCGTTTCATATTTGACTTGTTCTCATAAGAACCATGCACCATAAGTGGATGATGAAAAGTCGCATGACCTTTCTTTAGTTCAATAGCAACCGGATTTTTGAATTGCTCTTTTTGTTCTTCAGATAGATAGTTCATTAGCCCATTCATATCTCCCGCCAAAGACGGGGCACCTAATAGTCCCCACTTATGACTTTTAGGAATATAATGCAAACAACCATTCTCAACTGACGCGTCATCAAGACCTGTCCAACAAGTGAGATGTTGCATAGCGATAGTACGTGTCCAATAGGAGTAATCTTGATGCCAAGCGACTACCCCGCCATGTTTGGCAGGTTTGCAAAAGAGTTGATCGTGCCAAAAACGAACAGATTTGTTTTCTAAAAGCTGATGGGCTGCCATTAAAAAAGCAGGATTCCATAAAACATCATGAAAACCTTGTGAGATACGCCAATGCCCTAAAGAATGGAATAATACCGAATTCGGATCTTCCGATTCATTGCTGTGAAATTCATAAAACAATTCGTGCGCAGGATGTTTAGGGTCGATAATTTCGGCCAGTTCTTTTTGT
>RCNE010001779.1_pt1 | contig 11666 bp, 14 predicted proteins | sample 2041361 | NCBI WGS metagenome assembly RCNE01 (sample SAMN09708229, study PRJNA481090) | Marine sediment metagenome, whole genome shotgun sequencing project.
CCCTTGATCAACCACGAGATGCGCTGTCAACTTATGAGCGGGCGCTGGAGTTATTCCCACGCAATGTTCCACTCGTACTCGACTATGGCGAGCAGCTGTTGAAATTCGGGCAGGCATTCAAAGCACACGCAATGCTGCTGGACCTGATGAACAGCGTGCCACCGACGCCAGAGCAGGTGCGCCTGATCGCGAGGGCGGCAAGCGAGGCAGGTGAAGAAGCAGAGGCGTTCTATTACTTGTCGGAATACCGGCTTATGATCGGCGACCTTACTGGTGGTATCGGCTACCTCCAGCAGGCCCTGCGGCTGCCCGAGCTTCAGGAAATTCAACGCATACGATTCCAGGCTCGTATTGATTTCATTCGTGAATTCATGACAGAGGAGCAGCTCAAAATGCTGCAGCGTGAGAAACCGGTAGGCAAGTCAGCGCGCAACGCAAACTAATGATGCCGACACGACGCGCACAAAGATTTACCGCCCTGTTTTCGAAACTGTTATTTCTTGCAGCGCTAAGCGGCTGTGCCAGCGTTCCGCCAGAACAAAGAGTGGCGTACGATCCCTGGGAGCCGCTGAACCGGACCATATTTGGCGTCAATACGGTCGTAGACAACGTCACTCTGAAGCCGCTTGCCAAGGGCTATGAAGCGGTACTGCCCAGTCCGATTCGAACCGGTATCCGCAATTTCTACAATAATCTGATGACGCCACAGTCGGCCGTCAACAACTTCCTGCAGGGTAAGCCCGGCGACGGCTTCACGGAACTCGCGCGCTTCGCATTCAACAGCACAGTAGGCATCGGCGGTCTAATGGACGTAGCTGCATCCGGTGGACTGGAGGCGAAGACAGAGGACATCGACCAGACAGCGGCGGTTTGGGGTGTGCCCGCGGGCCCTTACGTCACGCTTCCTTTCCTCGGCCCACACACGCTTCGGGGTGCCATACTGCGGCCTTTCGGTGTGTCGTTTCTGCTGTACAACTACGACAACACCTCCGTACGCGACAAGTTACAGGTATTGCGCCTGATTGACCTTCGCTCGCGCATCCTCGCAGCAGAAAAGTTCATCGACGATTCCAAAGACCGCTACATCACAGTGCGCGAGTCTTACCTGCAAAATCGCGAGTTCCGGATATACGATGGCAATCCGCCCGAAGATGACGAGTTCTTCGACGAATTCTTTGACGATGAGGAAATGTAGGAGCGGCGAATGTTACCGCCACGCAATCACTCGGCGGACTACCCTACTTCGGGCGCTTCGATAAATCCCGCCCAGCGCTCGCCACGCGACAACAGATTTTCGACCTCTGTCGTTCTCGCGATAGCCAGGACCCGGTCCGGCATTCCCGTGAAGCGAATCTCCCGCACCGTATGGTTTGCCCAGGTTACCCACTCTAGAAGCAGCGCAAGGCCTGCTGAGTCGCTGTCGGTCACACCGGACAGATCAATCTCGAGCTGCGTGTGCGCCTCAAAAGATTCCCCGCTCCTCTTCAGTATCCGCTCCGCCGTATCGAAGGTCATCTCTCCGCTGAGCGTAAAGCGACCCTCACCCAGGTCTTCGAGCGTATATTCACTCATCCGCGGTGGCAGCAGATCCGGTGCTGATGTCAGCCTCACGCTCGAGGCGTGAAATCACCTCGTCGAGGCTGCTGGCGCGAATCTCTGCGTCGAGCTCCGCGCGAAAGTTGCGCACATAGGAAACGCCTTCGATGACAACATTGAATACCAGCCAGCCGCTCTCCCGCTTCACCAGATCGTAGTCGACGGCGACTTTGCTGCCATCATCAAGCGCGACAGAGCTCCTGACGCGGGTGCGAGGTTTCGATACGTCACCCCGATAAGGCAGGACCTCGATTCTGCTGGGGTCAAATTCGAGAACGCCATCGGCGTACTTGCGTACCAGGGCCTGGTAATACGCCTCGATGAATCGCGCCCTCTGTGTCGCGTCGGCTGTACGCCAGTGTTTTGCCAGCACGACCTGCGCGGCGAACTTGCGGTCGAACCGGGGCAACAGCATCTCATCGACTAGTTGATACAGCGCCTTTCTATCGACCGCCAGTTCCGCTTTGCGCCCGTCCAGCGATTCGGTTAGCTGCGTTACCGCGCCATCGATGATTGCATTAGGCGTGTCCGCATCAGCCAGCATCGATCCGGACAGTGTCAGAGCCGCCAGCACGACAAAAAGCGTCTTCAGCATACTCCGTCGCAAGATTCCAACCGCAATACCATTAGTCGTCATTTTTTGAACCCGCATTTATCAGGAACTTTCCGATCAGGTTCTCGAGAACGATCGCGGACTGTGTGAACATCATCTCGCTGCCGTTCTCGAGGTAGGTATCCGAGCCGCCTGCCTGCAGCCCGATGTACTGGCTCCCGAGAATACCAGACGTCAGAATGCTGGCGTCTGAATCATCCGGTATCTGGTCAAACTGGCTGTCGATTACGAAACTCACGACCGCCTCCAGCGTCGCCGAATCAAAATGCACGTCGGTAACCCGCCCTATTGTGACACCGGACATGGCGACCGGCGCACGATTGCGCAGGCTGCCAATATTCTCGAACCGCGCTTCGACGGTAAAGGTTTCCTCCGCCGTGAAGTCGTCACCACCTGTGGTCTGTGTCGTCAGGAAGAACAGTGCGCCCATGCCCAGAAGGACAAAGAGACCGGTACCCGCTTCTACTGAACGTGTTTGTTGCATTTCCTTACCTCAAAGCATCAGCGCGGTGATCATGAAATCGAACACCAGCACCGCAATTGCCGTTATCACTACAGTCCGGGTCGTTGCCCTGCCGACACCTTCGGCCGTGGGAATCGCATTATAACCTTCCCAAACCGCGATCAGGCTAGCAGCAACCCCGAATACCAAACTCTTGAAAATACCTTCATTGATGTCCTTGCTGTCGACGGTAATCTGCATTTGCTGCCAGAACGCGCCGACATCCACCGCTAACAGCTCAACGGCAACCAGATGAGTTCCAAGTAGCCCGACCATGCTGAAGATCGCGGCCAGGAACGGCATGGCAATGACTCCGCCGAGAAATCGGGGTACCAGGACACGTTGTACAGGGTTGACGGCCATCATCTCCATTGCAGACAGCTGATCAGTCGCCTTCATCAGACCGATCTCGGAGGCTAACGCAGTCCCGGCGCGACCCGCAAACAGCAATGCTGTGATTACGGGCCCCAGTTCCTTGATCAGGCCGAAGGCGGCGAATACGCCCACCGCGTCTTCGGCATTGAACCGGGAAAGATTGGAATATCCCTGTAGCCCGAGAACACCGCCAACGAAAAACCCGCTGACCATGATGATGACAAGGGACAGCGCACCTGAATTGAAGACCTGCGCGACGATCAGGTCGAAACGACTGAATAACATGCGCGGCGAGTAGCGGAGCAGCCGCAGGAAGAACAGCTGGAACGCACCGAATGTGCGCACAAACTCGACGCAAGTGTCGTAGATGTCCCGCAAAATCTTGCTCACTCGTTATCCCGTCCGAGCAATTGTTCCTCGTAGCCTGGCGCGTCGAAATGAAACGCGACAGGTCCGTCGGCCATGCCGTGCATGAACTGGCGAACGAGTTCGGACGGCGCGTCTCGAAGTTCTTCCGGGCTCCCCGATGCTGCAACTTTTCCTTCCGAAATCAGGAAACTGCGGTCCGCAACCGTCGAGACTTCGGCCACGTCGTGACTCACGATGACGCTCGTTATGCCGAGTGCATCGTTCATGCGACGCACGAGTCTTACGATCACGCCCATTGAGATGGGATCCAGGCCCACGAAAGGTTCGTCATAGATCAGGATCTCGGGATCCATGACCATGGCGCGCGCCAGGGCTATCCTGCGCGCCATTCCGCCGGACAGCTGTGCCGGCATCATGTCAGCGGCGCCGCGCAGACCGACGGCATGCAGCTTCGTCAGAACCACGTGCCGAATCAGGCGATTGGTCAGCTTCGTGTGCTCTCTGAGCGGGAAAGCCACATTTTCAAACACACTCAAATCAGTGAGCAGCGCACCGTTCTGGAACAACATGCCGAAGCGCTGCCGCATTCGATACAGCTCGGCGATGTTCAACGTCGAAATATCCACACCGTCGACGTAGATCGCACCGTGTTGAGGGATCAACTGCCGGGTTATCAGCCGCAGAAGCGTCGTCTTGCCGGTGCCGCTGGGGCCCATCAGCGCGGTTATTTCGCCGCGTTTGATCGCGAGATTCATACCTTCGAAAATGACCCGCGGGCCGCGCGAGTACTTCAGGTCGCGAATCTCGATCAGATTTTCAGATGAATCAGCCAAAACGCCTCATTCTTGCTTATTATCGCTAACTTATTTTTACGGAGACGCCGCGCAGCTTTGGCGCACGGCAAGGCCGTAGCATAACAAGAATCGGGTCCCTGAATGCCTCGAAAACCTGTTTCGCTATGGCTTGGAAAGCGAAATAGGACTAAAATAGTCCGTTATCGAGACACGAGCGGAGCGAATGATGCTCAGAATTAGCAAACTGACCGATTACGGCACCGTCCTACTGGCGCATTTGGCATCGAACCAGCCGAATGTTTGCAGCGCTGCGGATGTCGCTTCGGCGACCGGCGTTGCCCTGCCAACGGTTAGCAAGTTGCTGAAATCCATGGCGAAGGCCGGCCTGGTCTCGTCGACGCGTGGGACCAACGGCGGCTATCAACTGGCGCGCAGCCCGAGGGACATCAGCGCCGCAGACGTCATCGATGCGCTGGAGGGCCCCGTATCGATCACAGAATGCAGCTCTTCAGACAGTCTCTGCGAGCACGAGGGTATCTGCAGCGTGGGCGGCGCCTGGCAGCGTATCAATGTCGCAATTCGACGCGCGCTGGACGACGTCAGCTTGAGCGACCTGCTGCGCACAAACAGCCCGGTGCCCAACCTCCGGTTCGCGGGCATGTCTATCAACGTGGAAAACAAGAACTGAATCAATGGCAACAGAATCTGAAAATCTGGAACACCTGGTCAATCGACGCTACGAGCACGGCTTCGTTACGGATATCGAAACCGACAGCCTGCCGCCGGGCCTCGATGAGGGCGTCGTGCGGGCGATATCGGCACGCAAGAAAGAGCCGCCCTTCATGCTCGAGTGGCGCCTGCAAGCGTATCGGCAATGGCTGGAGATGCGTGAACCCGAATGGGCACATGTGCACTATCCGAAAATCGACTACAACGAAATCTCATACTTCTCCGCGCCGAAGTCCGACGAAGATCGGCCGCAGAGCCTCGACGAGGTCGATCCGAAGCTGCTTGAAACCTACGACAAACTAGGCATCCCGCTGCATGAGCGCGCACGCCTTGCCGGCGTGGCTGTGGACGCAGTTTTCGACAGTGTTTCAGTCGCTACGACCTTCAAGCATAAGCTGTCGGAGGCCGGCGTCATCTTCTGCTCGTTCTCCGAAGCTGTGCGGGAACATCCTGAATTGGTGCAAAAGTACCTGGGCACAGTGGTTCCAAGGCGCGATAACTTCTTCGCTGCGCTGAATGCGGCGGTATTCAGTGACGGGTCGTTCGTCTACATCCCGAAGGGCGTGCGCTGCCCGATGGAATTGTCGACTTATTTCCGCATCAACGCGGCCAATACCGGTCAGTTCGAACGCACCTTGATTATCGCGGATGAAGGCAGCCACGTCAGTTACCTGGAAGGCTGCACGGCTCCGATGCGCGACGAAAACCAGCTGCATGCCGCTGTCGTGGAGCTCGTGGCCCTGAAGGATGCCGAGATCAAGTATTCGACGGTGCAGAACTGGTACCCGGGCGACGAGAACGGCGTTGGCGGTATCTACAATTTCGTGACCAAGCGCGGTGACTGTCGCGGCGCCAACTCCAAGATCTCCTGGACCCAGGTAGAGACTGGCTCGGCCATCACCTGGAAGTATCCAAGTTGCTTGCTGCGTGGCGATAACTCCGTGGGTGAGTTTTACTCTGTCGCAGTTGCTAACAACATGCAGCAGGCGGACACCGGCACGAAGATGATTCACATCGGCCGCAATACAAGCAGCACGATCGTTTCCAAAGGCATATCGGCCGGTCGAGCCGAGAACGCCTACCGGGGACTGGTGCGCATCATGCCGCAGGCGCACGGCGCGAGGAATCACACGCAGTGCGACTCACTATTGATTGGCAAGCAGTGCGGCGCGCATACCTTCCCGTACATGGAAATCAAAAACCCGACGGCAAGGGTCGAACACGAGGCAACGACTTCAAAGATTTCTGCCGACCAGTTGTTTTATTGCAGGCAGCGCGGCATCTCCGAAGAAGACGCGGTCAACATGATCGTCAATGGTTTTTGCAAAGAAGTATTCAAAGAGCTTCCGATGGAGTTTGCCGTTGAAGCTCAGGCACTGCTGAACGTGAGCCTCGAAGGCGCCGTAGGCTAAGGAAATAACATGCTCGAAATTAAAGATCTAAAGACTCGCATTGGCGATGCCGAGATTCTCCACGGACTGTCACTCTCAATAGGAAAGGGCGAAGTTCACGCGATCATGGGACCGAACGGCTCGGGAAAAAGCACCCTGGCCCAGGTCGTCGCGGGACACGAGGATTACGAAGTAACCGGCGGTTCGGTTACTTACAGGGGCCTCAACCTGCTGGACCTGAGCCCTGAAGAGCGTGCGCACGAAGGTATCTTCCTCGGCTTCCAGTACCCCGTCGAGATCCCGGGCGTGAACAACGCCTACCTTCTGAAAGCAGCCGTTAACGCCAAGCGCAAGCATCAGGGCCTCGAGGAAGTCGACGCGTTCGAATTCCTGAAGCTGGCTCGCGAAAAAATGGCGATGCTGGGCATGGACCCGAAGTTCCTGAACCGCGGCGTCAACGAAGGCTTCTCAGGCGGCGAAAAGAAACGTAACGAAATCCTGCAGATGGCAATGCTTGAACCAAGCCTGGCAATTCTCGACGAGACCGATTCCGGCCTGGATATCGACGCGCTCAAAGCGGTCGCCGCTGGTGTCAATACGCTGCGCAGCCCGGATCGCGCCATCATCCTGGTAACGCATTACCAGCGCCTGCTGGACTACGTGCAGCCTGACTTTGTACACGTACTCTCGCAGGGAAAGATTGTTCGCTCGGGCGACAAGTCGCTGGCCCTGGAACTCGAGGAGCGGGGTTATGACTGGGTACGCGAGGCCGCGACGGCATGAAACCGGCGTCACTCAACTATGACAACCTGAGGGATGTCGTCCGGCAACTGCCCGACAACGGCCTGGGCTCGGTGCGCGAAGCGGCGCTGCAGCATCTCGGTGAGCATGGGCTGCCGACGCTCCGCGATGAAGACTGGAAATACACCGACCTTGCGCCGCTCATTGACATCAGTAACCGCTGGCTAAGCACCGGCGGAAAACAGCCGGCGGTGCGCGCGGAGCGTGAGATCATCGACTCGATTACTCGTTCGATTGATGCGACCTGGATTGTGATCGCCGATGGTCACATTGATGAACAGGCGTTCGAGACTGCTCTGAGTGACGCGATTACAGTCTCGCGAATTAGCGACTCGCCTTCAACGGTCGCACTATCACGGCCGCTGGCAGATCTGAACGCCGCACTGCTACAGGACGGACTGCGAATCCGGATCACAGGTCGCGCAGACAAGCCGATCGGGATTCTGCTCGTCGACGGCCCCGACGCGGACGTCGGCGTTACGCAAACCCGCATCGAGATAGAGGTCGCGCCCGCTGGCGCAGCCGATTTCATCGAGTATCACGTCTCCCGCGGCGATGGCGATCACTACGCAAACTCGATATTGACGATGAATATTGGCGATGACGCCACCGTCAATCATGTGCGCATACAGAACCGCTCGCTCAATCATGTACAGACCAGCCGCACATCAATCTCGCCGGGACGCAATGCCGTACTGCGCATGGCAGGCTTCGACCTGGGCGGCGGCCTGGTTCGAAACGATGTGGACATAGATCTCTGCAGTCCAGGCGCCGATGTGACTTTCGACGGGCTGTACCTTGCAGGCGAAGGCCAGCATATCGACAATCACACGCGCGTAGACCACCGCGTCGGTCCGGCGACCTCGTCCCAGGAGTATCGCGGCATACTAAACGGCAAATGCCGCTGCGTATGGAACGGCAAGGCCATCGTTCACAAAAATGCGGACGGTACCGATGCGAAGCAGGCCAATCACAACCTGCTCCTGTCCGAAAAAGCCGAAATCGACGCAAAACCAGAACTGGAGATTTATGCCGAAGACGTGAAGTGCGCCCACGGCACGACCGTGGGTCAGCTCGATGAAACCGCCCTCTTCTACCTGCGCACACGCGGCCTCGACAAGCAACACGCCATGCGGGTCCTGACACACGCTTTCGCGGCCGACCTCGTGCGGCGCGTGCCGGTCAAGTCTGCAATAGAAGGTATCTCGGACATCGTGGAAGCGCGCCTCGCCGAACTGATCCAGGCGGACGTCGTCGCGGAAATACTCGCGTGAGTCATGCGCATCTGACAGCAACGGAATCGTCGGCGGATTGGCGGAACGACTTCCCAATCCTGCAACAGTCGATCAACGGTCAGCCGCTGGTCTACCTCGACAGCGCGGCGTCGGCGCAGCAGCCGGCCAGCGTCATAGACGCGGTCGCACGTTACCAACGTGAAGACCATGCGAATGTTCACCGTGGCGTGCACACGCTCAGTCACCGGGCGACCGACGCTTATGAAGGTGCCCGCGACAAAATTCGGGACTTCATCAACGCGGCCAGTCGCACAGAGATTGTATTGACCAGCGGCACCACCGAATCAATCAACCTGGTCGCGCAGAGTTTTTGTCGCCCACGCGTGGGACCTGGCGACAAGATTCTCATTACCCATCTCGAACATCACGCCAACATCGTCCCCTGGCAATTGGTCTGTGAACAGACGGGCGCGGAGCTTGTCGTAGCACCGATCGATGACCAGGGACAGCTCGAACCGGAAACGCTGTGGACGTTGATGACGGACGACGTTGCCCTGCTCGCCGTCGGCCATGTATCGAACGCACTGGGCACGATCAATCCGCTCAAGGAGATTGTCTCCCAGGCAAAGCAGCGCGGCATTCCGGTACTTGTTGATGGCGCACAGGGCGTCCCGCATATGACTGTCGATGTGCAGGATCTTGACTGTGAATTTTACGCCTTCTCCGGACACAAGATGTTTGCTCCGACCGGCACCGGCGTTCTATATGCTCGCGAAGCTGTGCTCGATACGATGCCACCGTACCAGGGCGGCGGCGACATGATCCTGGAAGTCAGTTTCGAATCGACCATCTACAACGAGTTGCCCTACAAGTTCGAAGCCGGTACGCCAAATATCTCCGGTGTCATTGGCCTGGGTGCTGCAATTGACTACCTGCAGGCTATTGGCATGCTGCGTATCGCCGATTACGAACACGAATTGCACGACTACATGGTCGAGAAACTGAGCGACCTCGATGGCATTCGACTGATCGGTACCGCGAGCAGCAAAGCAAGCGTCCAGTCCTTCCTGCTGGACGATATCCACTCACACGATCTGGGCACAATCCTCGATCACCAGGGGGTTGCCATCCGCACCGGTCACCACTGCGCGATGCCGGTTATGACGCGCTTTGGCATTTCAGGGACTGCACGAGCGTCCGTCGCTTTCTACAACAACACCGACGACATCGATCGACTGATCAAGGCACTGGTGAAGGCCCGGCAGGTTTTCGGATGACCGTTCACGCGATTGAGAACGACGATATTCAGGACCTCTATCGAGAGCTGATTCTCGACCATGCCCGGACGCCGAGGCATTTTGGCCGTCTCGACGACGCCACGCATACGGCGCAGGGCATCAATCCGCTCTGCGGCGACAAGCTCGCCCTGTACCTGCGCGTGGACGAGGACGGGACTGTCGCAGCGAGCACCTTCGAGGGTTCAGGCTGTGCCATCTCGGTGGCCTCAGCCTCGTTACTGACCGAGACCGTCACGGGACTGCCGATCGACCAGGCAGAAGCCATCTTCAGGTCGGTTACGGGCCGATTGACGGCAACGACTAAGAGCCCCGACACCGACACCAAAATCGAAGGTGCGCTGCGGCAACGTATGGATAAACTGCGCGCGCTCGATGGCGTTCGCGAATTTCCTTCCCGTGTGAAATGCGCCACCCTCGCCTGGCACGCGCTGCACTCGGCGCTGGACAGCGACTCTAAACCCGCTACTACGGAGTAATTGCAGGATGTTTGGTCACACCAACGAACCGATTTCGCTGTCACGCGACGTCAAAGCCATCATTATTCCGGCGGGTGAGCAGCTTACCCTGCGAGAAGGGACCAGCGGCTTCATCACACAGGCGCTTGGCGGAAGCTTCACGATCTACGTCGAGGGCAGCTTGTTTCGCATTTCCGGCGCAGACGCCGATGCGCTCGGCAAAGAACCTGTGCCGCCACCGAAGGTTCCGGAAAACGCGACGGACGCGGATATTGAAGCGGTAGTCTGGGATCAACTCAAGACCTGCTACGACCCGGAGATTCCAGTGGACATCGTCAATCTCGGGCTTGTCTACCAATGCAATATCCAGTCGCTGGGCAACGGCCAGCGATCTGTGAACGTTGACATGACCTTGACGGCCCCTGGCTGCGGCATGGGCGAGGTCCTTGTCGAAGACGCACGCGAGAAGATTGCGATAATTCCGACGATCTCTGACGTTTCGGTCGAGCTTGTTTTCGACCCGCCCTGGAACGTGGAAATGATGACCGACGAGGCACGCTTGCAGACCGGCATGATGTAGTCGGGAAAAAGTAACGACGATGAAAATACTCACCCTTGTTCGACACGCGAAGTCCAGCTGGAGCGACGCGACGCTGGGCGACAGCAAGCGTCCCCTGAACAAACGCGGCAAGCACGACGCACCGATTATGGGCCGTCGCATCGCGGATCACGGTATCCGGCCTTCATTGATCATCAGCAGCCCCGCGGAACGCGCGTGGACGACGGCGAAAACAATTGCCGAGGAGCTCTCGTACCCCCTCGAGTTCCTGCAACGGGAGGACAGCCTCTACCTCGCGTCGCTCGACGATTTTCTGGACGTTCTCATCGCGCAGGATAATGACTTCAATTCAATCATGGTCGTAGGACACAACCCGGGCATGACGGACTTCGCGAATTTTCTGTCGCCGGACCTGACGTATAATCTGCCGACCGCAGGTGTCGTTTCGGTCGAAATTGACCAGGATCACTGGAAGCTTTACGAGCGCCCGAAAACTCGTCTGCTCGTGCACGATTATCCCAAGAAGACCGCCTGACAGGCGGACGCCTCAGCACTCGGGCACATTCACCGCCAAACCGCCTTTGGACGTTTCCTTGTACTTCGAGGCCATGTCGAGGCCGGTCTGGCGCATCGTCTCGATGACCTGATCCAGCGTAACCTTGTGCGTACCATCACCGTGCATCGCAAGTTTGGCGGCATTGATCGCCTTTACCGCACCCATCGCATTGCGTTCGATGCAGGGAATCTGCACGAGTCCGCCGATTGGGTCACAGGTGAGCCCGAGGTTGTGCTCCATACCGATCTCGGCAGCCTCCTCAATATGATCGTTGCTGCCACCAAGCACAGCGGCAAGCCCTCCGGCTGCCATCGAACAGGCTACGCCAACCTCGCCCTGGCAACCCATTTCTGCGCCAGAGATTGACGCATTGATCTTGTACAGGATCCCAAT